>Ga0247810_10001213_pt1 | contig 17150 bp, 15 predicted proteins | sample UWRJL119311C1_FD_179918 | JGI IMG/M metagenome (GOLD analysis project Ga0247810, IMG submission 179918) | Plant litter microbial communities from Arlington Agricultural Research Station in Wisconsin, United States - UWRJ-L119-311C-1 | ecosystem: Environmental > Terrestrial > Plant litter >...
TAATTCCACGATCTTCGGCTGGCATTCAATTTATAGGTAAAACCTTTTAAAATGTTGATATCCAAAAACACATTCATAATGTCGTTTCTGTTTAACTCATTTGTATTGGTTTCGTAAATATCAATTAGCGGATTTGGTGTTTCCTGAATTCCGCCAGGAAGATGGCGGAACGAACCATCATCATTGTAAATTTTACCCAACGGTGATGTATTAATGGCATTATTTAGAATATTACCCACATTTGGACGATTTGACTCCGAAAACTGAAGCGAAAGATTCATTCCCACTTTAAGCCAGTCGCTAATTCTTTGGTCCACATTAATTCTCATCGCTACTTTTTCGAAGTCGGTATTAGGTACAACTCCCGAAGTGTTGATGTAATTTAAACTCGTAAAAATGCTTGTTTTATCTGTTCCTGATGAAACACTCAAACTATGGTTGTTGGTAACGCCGGTTCTTAAAGCGTATTTTTCCCAATCGATATATTTTCCGGATTGAACTGATTCTAATTCAAGCGGAGAAAAAACCTGATTATCTGGTCTGTAAACACCATTATTACTTGTTCTATACGCTTCTCTTTTTAGCTGAGCAAACTCTTCGCCGCTATAGATATCGAAATTTCGGTTGATTGTCTGCACTCCGGAGAAACCATTGTAAGCAATTTTTGCCTTTCCTGTTTTTCCTCTTTTCGTAGTAATCAAAATCACACCATTTGATGCTCTTGCTCCGTAAATAGACTGCGCGGCGGCATCTTTTAAAATTTCTAAAGAAGCAATATCATTAGCATTAATATCATTAATGTTTCCTATTACGATTCCATCAGCAATTACAATAGGTTCGTTACTTCCGTTGATCGATTTTTTTCCTCTAATTTGTATTGTTGAAGAACTTCCCGGTCCGCCATCAGCCAATGATACCTGAACCCCTGCTGCTTTACCTCTTAACATTTCGGCCACATCAGAAGTAGCAACTTTAGTCATGTCACCTGGCTTTACTGATGCCACAGAACTAATTACGTCACTTTTCTTTTTTGTACCGTAACCTACTACTATAATTTCGTCCAGCGCCTGAGAGCTTGCTTTCATCACTACTTTTATATTCTTTTTATTTTCAGTTTCCACCGAAACCTCATCCATCCCAATAAAAGAGAAGACTAATACACTCTTAGCAGGAATATTGATACTAAAATTTCCGTCAAAATCGGTCTGAACTCCTTTTGATGTTCCTTTTGCAAGCACATTTACGCCTGGCAAGGGTAAGCCCTGATTATCGACTACTTTTCCTGTGATGGAAGTTTCCTGTGCATTCGTTGTGGTCGAAAGGATGCACATAAACAGCAGTAAAATTAGTTTTAGATAATTTCCTCCAAGAAAAAACATCTTTTCATGTTTGTTTTTTTTCATAGTTATTGTTTTGGTTAGTTAGTATAAAAATCAGTCATGATTTCATTGCAAATGTGACTAATAAATGACGTTTTTAGGGTAGGAAGATATTCGTTTTTAGGGGGATTAATGTGCTTATTTGCAGTTTTAGGCTTTAAAAAAATGGTATTCGTAATAAAAAACTTAAATTTTTGAAATTCGATTAATTTTAAAAAATTTACCGCAAAGCACACAAAGGATAAGAAATGCAAAGTCCGCAAAGCTTAATTAAACCTTGCGGACTTTGCGTAAATCGTAGCGAACCTTGCGGTTAAACCTTAGCGGTTAATTTTTCGACCCTTTATATTCAGTAGGCGATAAATTATAAAACCTTTTAAATTCTTTACTGAAATGTTTTCGATCATTAAAACCCACCATATTGGTTACTTCTGATACTGAATAAGTGGTGTTCATTAATAAACTGGCGGCTTTCTTTAGTCGCATATTTTTTATAAAACCGGCTACGGACTGATTGGTAAGAGTTTGTACTTTTTTATAAAGCACGGTTCTGCTCATTCCAATTTCGCGAACCAGATCGTTGACATCAAAATCAGTATTATCAATGTTGGCTTCGATGATCAGAGTTAGTTTTTTTACGAATAAACCTTCGGGTGTGTTTGCATTTTCGTCCTCAGCATCTGTAATAAATCCGTCTCCGTATTTCTGACGCATTATTTCTTTGGCCGATAATAAATTAGCTATTGTAAGTTTCAATTCTTCGATACTAAAAGGTTTCGAAATATAAGCATCTGCTCCTGTTGAAAGCCCTTCGATTCTGTTTAAAGTAGATGATTTCGCCGTTAGCAGAATAACCGGAATGTGATTGGTATTGAGGTTTGTTTTTAGAATTTTACACAATTCAAAACCGTCCATTTCCGGCATCATGACATCGGTTACGATAAGATCCGGAATTTCTTTTTCCATGTATTCCAGTGCTTTTATTCCGTTTGTAAATTTCAGGACTTTGTAATCGCTGTATAAAATATCATATACAAAAGAGAGCACTTCTTCGTTGTCTTCAATAACCAAAACGGTCTTTTTGTTGCTGCTTTCCGGTTCTTCAATATATTCCGCCTCATACGTTTCAATCTCAGTTTTCACATCCGAAATTGGGTTTGCATTTTCTTCTATCTTAATGGCATTTTCTACAATCTGCGATTTTTTAAAATGGTCTTTTCCTTTCTTTAAAGTAATGGTAAATATGGTATTGAAATTGGCATCGGCTTCTGTTTGTACTTTAATTTCTCCGTGATGCAGCTCGACAATACTTTTGCTTAAAGCCAGACCTATCCCGCTTCCTAAATTGGCGCTTCCGCGATCGTCTAATTGGAAAAAGTTTTTGAATATTTTCTTTTTTCTGTTTTCAGGAATTCCAATTCCGTTGTCTTTTACTTTTATTTCTATGAAATCTAAATCTTCTTTTTGCTCTACAGCCAAAGTGATTCGGCCATTTTTACTGGTAAATTTAAAGGCATTCGAAAGCAGATTATAAATCACTTTTTCCATCTGATTTTTATCAAAATAAATCAAAGCAGTATTGATGTTGAGAACGAATTTGTAATCGATTTTTTTCTCGACTGCAAATCCTCGGAAAGATTCGTAGATATCAAAACAGAAGGAAACAATATCCTGCTGTTCGCAATAAATTTTCATGCTTCCTTTTTCAGCTTTTCTGAAATCCATTAATTCATTGACTAATTTTAATAATCGGTCAGAATTGTTTTTGATGACTTTTAGTTTGTGTTCGAGATTCGAATTTTTCTCGGCACTATTTAAAAGTTCCTCAACCGGCCCGCTTATCAGCGTTAACGGCGTTCTGATTTCATGCGAAACATTGGTAAAGAAATCCAGTTTCATTTTGTACAATTCCTCTTGTCTTTCTTTTTCGACCTGCTCCAGATAAAAGGCTTGTTTTAATAATTCTCTATTTCTGAAAAAACGGAACAATAAAACACCTCCTGCCACTAACAATCCTAAATAAAAGATATACGCCCACCATGTTTTCCACCAGGGCGGTAACATGATTATTTTTAAGGTTTTAATGGCTGGATTCCATTTTCCGCCACCATCTGCTGTTTTAATTCTTAACAGATAAGTTCCCGAATTTAAATTGGTTAAATTGATATAATGTTGTGAACCAATGGTATGCCAATCGTCTTTATTAAAGGAACTTTCTAATTTATAAGCATATTCGTTTTTTTCAGGAGAAACAAAGTTCATTGCGCTGAATTCCAAACCAATATATCCCTGGTCATGATGCAGGGTAATTTCCTGAGTTTCGCTTATATCTTCTTTTAGTTCCACTTCTTTACTTCCGGGTCTGATTTCTTCATTGTTCACGATCAGCTTCGTTAAAACGATCTCAGCATTATCCGGAGTTTTGATGAGTTTGGAGGGATTAAAAACGATCAATCCGTTTGAAGATCCGAAGATCAATTCATTATCATTTAATTTTAAACTGCTGTTGTTCGAAAACTGTTTTACTTTTAAACCGTCTTTTGCGGAATAAGAAGTAATCTCAAAGTCAGAAATAGTGGGAGTTGTGTTAAATTTCTTTGTTCTGATTTTATACAGCAAATTATTGTCGCTGATCCAGATATTTCCCTGTGAATCTTCTGAAATGCTTTTTATGGTTTCATCTGTAAAACCCAGCGCGCGGTTGATTTCGAAAAAATGTCCGGCTTTTTCATTCAACAAATTGATTCCGCCACTTTCAGAACCTATCCAAAATCTCTTCCTGGAATCGGTAAACATAACCGTAAGGCTGTTATTGGGCAATCCACTCGCTTTTCCTGATTTATAGATTTTGGTAACTCTTTTTAGTTTTTTATCAAAAAAGTTCAAACCGTATTGTGTTGCAATCCATAAACCATTTTCGCGGTTTGCAATATCTGTAATAAAATTATCGCTGATTGCGTTTGAAGTCCCGTCGGCCATATAGCTTTCGATGGTTCCGTCGGGAAGTATTTTTTTTAATCCGTTTCCGTTTGTTCCTACCCATAAATCGTTATTATCTAGTAACAAAGAAGTTATCGGTCGGTTGCGATCTTTCGGGTTTGGAGAAAGTGGTATTTTACTGAAGGTTTTGCTGTTTTTATTAAACTTAAATAAACCATTGAAAGTCCCGCAAAACAAACTTTCCTGATCCTGATTTACTAAAGCCGTAATCATATTGACGCTTTTATCAAAATCATTGGTATCGATTAAATACGAGGAATTTTTGTTATTTCTGAAATCCAGAAAATTCAAACCTCCCCCATTCGTTCCTACCCAAACAGCATTGTTGCTTTCTTTTGAAACGGCATTTACCAAGGCGCTGTTTAATCCGAAATTGGGTTTTATCACCTCTCTTACATTTGCAAAATTGGTATTGGTTTTCTGGAAGAAGTTCACACCTCCGCCATTTGTCCCAATCCAGATATCGTCGTGACGGTCTTTCAGGAAACATTTTATATCATCGTCAGACAAACTGTAACCCGTAAGCGGATTGTGCTGGTATTTTGTAAATTCATTTTTGTCTTTTTTATAAATGCATAATCCGTTTTTTGTGGCAAACCAAATGGTATTGGTATCTACCGCCACAATATCGTTGACCCAATTTGATGATAAACTTTTCTTATTGCTGGAATTCTGCAAATAATTTTTTACGGAATTCGCGGTTGCATTATAATGAAAAACTCCGTTTGCTTCGGTCGCAAACCATAAATCGCCATTTTTTTCTTTGATTGTTTTCCAAATCTTTGAATGGATTAAAGCTTCATTTTCCTTTAAAACTTTAGGAAGTTCTTTTTTTGAACCATTTTTAGGATCAAAGCATTCCAGTCCTTTTGCCGTGCCCACTAAAACGCCGTAAATACGATCGTAAAAGAGTGATAAAACCCTGCTTTTTCTAAAAGGGGAATTATGATCGTTGGAGATTTCTTCTAATAAATATTGTTTTTTATTAAGGCGCTTGACACCACCAAAAGTCCCAATCCAGATCCGGTTTTGATCGTCCTGAATGATCGATGAAATGTAGTTTCTGCCTCCTTTTACTTTTTGAACATCGACCCTTAAAAAATCACGTTCTCTTTTGTTAAAAAGATTCAAACCGTTATTGGTTCCTATCCAAAGCTGTTTTTCGTTATCTTCTAAAACAACATTAATATGGTTGTTGCTTATCGTATTTAAGATATCTTTATTGTAAGCATATCTTAAAAAACTGTAGCCATCGTAACTAATTAATCCGTTTGCAGTTCCGATCCAGATAAACCCTTTTTTAGTTTGATGAATACTCGAAATCATGCTCTGCGAAAAACTCACATCATAATCGATATGATCAAAATACAAATCTGATCCCTGAGCACTGCTGTGAAAAGGAACTAAAATAAAAAATACAAAACTTAAAATGCAACTTTTAATGTTCTTCATAAATTGATTTACTTACAGATCAATGATTAATTAATGCGATTGGTTTATTTGCTCTAAACTTAGAAAAAAAATAAACCAAACGCACTGCAAGATAAATCTAATACAAAAAAAGAGATGTCGCTATTTTTCTTTTTAAGGGGTGTATTTGTACTTTTTGTCAAAAACAACAAATACGCATTAAAACTAAAAAACCTATAAATCAACAATTTAAAGGTTTTTACTTTTTATAATTCCAGAATAGCAGAAGCTTTACATCATGGTATTAATACGGATACTTGCTTTTATTAATGCTAATGCCGAAATTTTTGAAATATGAATATCTTTTGGCTGATGATGTGAATTCTGACTTACCAATTTCACAAAGTCAGATCCTTGGTCTGATTTCTGAACATACTTTACCGTAATATATTCTTCCCAGTCATTTAGCTTCACACTTAAAAGATACATCTCACCAAAAAAGATATTTTCAAATTCGGTTTCTTTATACAGAACAATATCTCCTGATTTTAAAAGTGGATACATACTGTCTCCAGTTACAGAAATAGCTCCGTCACATTTTGGCAGATTAGGAATTTTTATCGTATCCAGAACTCTTTGCGGTTTTCCACTATTAAATAATTCTCGTAAACCCGCCACAGCTTCTAGATCATATAAAGGTATTTCCTGACTCATATGTAGTGAATCGATTGTTTTTCGGTCATTATTCATAATTACAATATTAGCATTATCTTCTTTTATCATAGATCCATTTCCGGTAAGAAGCCACTCGGAATTAATCTCCGGATAGTGATGTAAAATTTTACACGCTTTATCTGTTCCCATATTACTGCTATTATCTAAAAACTTATTAGAAAAGCCTAAATCATTACAGAACTTATATTTAGTAATCCCTTTATAATCAAGGTATTCTCTCATTCTTTCCGTTGATCCCATAAAAAGACGTATTTTTTTACGTTAAAAATTTGTTTTGATGTATTATTTTACATTATATTTGCAAAGTAAAGAAAAACAAATATAAAAAACAAGATAATTAAGCACAAATTTATATGTAACAGGAATTTAATCAAAAATAAATTAACAAATAACAAACTAAACATGAATGAATTACAACAAAATTAAGGCCTTAAAAAATAAAAAACAAATCACTACGCCAAATAGGAATAAAACTACGAATAACCAGTAATATTAATCACTAATCATAAAAAATCTATTCATTATAACTTAAAAACTATAAAAAATGGAAACACATCAAATCAAGGAAAAAATTCAGGAACTGGAAAATTGGCTGATTGAAAATCCAAACAGTCCCGAGAGAAATTTAATCGAATCTGATATCAATCAATTAAGAACCTTAATCACTAAAAATCATGAATAGAAATCAAATTGAAGAACGTATTGCTTTATTATATCTGGCATTACAATATTGCTCAGAAAGAACAAAAACTTTCACAGCCGGAGAAAGAATCTGCATTAATCAGGAACGTTTTCAATGGATGCATATTCTGGATGATGAAACAGCCTCATCCCGACCAGTTTCACCGCAAATTGAATACAAAATAAAAGAGGTTTTGAAACTTGCCCACTTCTATAATTTCAAACCTTATTATGGTGATCCTTTTAAAGAAGAAATTTTATTACATAACTAAATGCCAATACATTATGAATACTCCCTTAACAAACACAATCGACCCAAATATGGATTTATCTCAGTTTTCTGCACAACAATTAAAAGAGGCTCTAAATCGAATTGAAAATAAAAAAAATGAAGAAAGAGATGCTTATAAAAAACTGGTAGCAGAAACGATTCCCAAAGCACTTTCGAGACTGCATGAGACCTCTGAAATGATGCGAAATGCTAAAACAGAAACTTTTAGATTATTTGAAACTATTCTGGATTTAAAAAATCAGGTTTATGGTTTTAAAGAAAAACAAATGTCGCATACTTTCTCTAATGATAAAGAGGAAATTACGATTGGATACCGCATTAATGAAGGCTGGGACGATACTGGAACCATTGGAATTGAAAAAGTACAAAACTATATTTCTTCTCTTTCTACAAGTAAAGAAACGGCATCGCTGGTAAAAATTGTTTTCAATTTACTAAAGAAAGATGCTAAAGGTAATTTAAAAGGTTCACGAGTTCTCGAACTTCAAAAACTAACGAAAGAATTTAACAATGAAGAATTTACAGATGGTGTTGAAATTATTGCTTCGTCTTTTAAGCCTATTCGGTCAAGCTGGTTTATCGAGGCAAACAGAATTGATGAAAATGGTGTAAAAATCAATATTCCGTTGTCTATGTCGTCAGTAGATTTTTTACAGGGTTATGCTTTTAATTTTTTTAATCAGCAAAACGAACAAAGTCATGCAGCTTAATAATGATATATACGTTTCGGCTCTTTTAGCCTTGCTGCTTATTGCAACCAACTTAAAACCAATACTTTTATTTCGTGAATGGTTTTATTTCAGAATCAAAATAATTTTTAAACAATACTTAAATGAGCGTAAAAATAAAACCAATTACAGACCACGAAAGTTACAAGGTTAATGAGCATACAATTTTTAAAGACGGACTTGGAAACTGGAACTGTAAAAATGACCTTTCTAATAAAGAACGCCAGGCTTTTAACCAATATGAAAGCATCGTAATCAAAAATCCGAGATTCAAAAAACATACAACAGCCACTTATAAAGGCTGAAAAAATCCCTCACTATCTGCATAAAAAGACTTAGCAGACATAAAAAAAGGTTCCTGTTTATCACTTTTTTTTGAAGGAAAACAGGAACCGAAGATGGGCTCTTTTTACCCAAAAGCAGCCAAAAACCATTCTTTCTGCAAAGTTCCCAGTCTTAAGAGCTGCGGAACGAGATCATAATAGGAAGAGTACTGACCTCAATTGTTAAAAAAAAATCTTTAACAAATATCACCTCAGAACGAGGTTCTTAACAAAATGGCATTTGAAGGAGAAAACCATAACTTAAAAAAATTAAATGGTTTGGCTGCTGTATATCTTATATCATTACTTTATTATTCAGGTAATTTTTAATCGTGATTAAATCTTCATTTTAAACTTCGTTCGCCTTTTCAAAATCTTTTCTTCATTTTCTATCACACCATAAATATTATTATCATGCCTATATCATCCAACAGAAGCCTCGGAATTCAAAAAAATAAATTACTGCGTTACAAACTAGTTAAAGAGTTGTATCAAAAACATAAAACAGAAGATATTCCTACTACCGTAGTATGGCGAAAATATGTGTATCCTGTTTATCCTATTTCAAGAACTACTTTGTATGAAATTCTTTGTACGCCTATTACTTCAGAATTGAAAAAAATAGAAGAACTTATGAGCGGTCAGAAAAAATCTTCTTAATTACTATAAAAGAAAATCAAATCTTTTAATTGTAAAAAAACTTGTTTTTTACAATGCAAAGATGACTCGTTTACCTCTGTAAAAATGAGTTCTGTTCGCTTCCTTTACAACTATGTAAAGCCCTAGAATACAAATGTTCGCAGACCTTGCATTCGTTTTTTTTAGGGCTTTTTTTATCCAATCTTTGCAATCTCAAAAGGAAAGAACCCGCTACAATCTCACTGTAATTTACAAGATTGTAAATCCCAAAAAAAACGACATCCTACTGTTGTTTCTCAAAAAACATATTTAACCTAACATTCAACATTAACATTCGATGGAGCAATTTCTATACCCCTCTCTAACCGCATTTTTTGCCGCTTTTATTACCTGGTTTTTCTCAATGCGAAAATCATTGGCTCAGGATAGAGCCGCCGAACTTGACAATGCCGTAAGTGCCGTAAAATATTACCGTGATCTTCTGGATGACCTTACTGCCCGACTTACAGCAGCTACCGATACCATAAAAAAAATGGAAATACAACACAAAGAACTCATGCTTATCAACCAGCAATTGGTTGATGAATTACAAAAATTCAAACAACTAAACGGAAAAAATTCATGACACTAATTCAAAAAACCTTAGAAATCGCTACGGCACAAATTGGTGTCGAAGAAATTCCCAGAAACAGTAACTCCGGCCCTGAAGTCGAAATTTATTTAAGAAGCGTTGGACTTTCAAAAGGATATGCCTGGTGCATGGCCTTTGTATACTGGTGTACGCAAAAAGCGGCACTACAGATTAACGCAAAAAATCCTTTAAAGAAAACGGCAGGAGTTCTGGATCAATACAACTCAAGACCACTTTTGGTGAAAAAAATCCCGCAGGCGGGAGATGTTTTTATTCTGGATTTAAAAAATGGTTTGGGCCATGCCGGATTTGTAGAAAAAGTAGCCGGAACCATGATTTACACTATCGAAGGAAACACAAATGATACAGGCGGCCGTGAAGGCTATAAAGTAGCCCGAAGAAAACGAGATATAAAAAGTATAAAGGGCTTTTTGCGCCTGCAAAATTAAATTAAAACCAATTATAATGACGACTAAAAAACTAAAATGCTTTGTTCTCTCCTTATTTATTATCCTGATTGTGATTTCATGCCGAAGTCCTAAACCCGTGCAAAACGAAAACAAAGTACAAACCATCACTATTACAGAAACTTTGCATGATACTGTTTTTAAAATTGCAAAAGACAGTAGTTCCTATAACGCTTTACTGGACTGTATTAACGGAAAAGTAGTTCTTAAAAATGTTATTCAGGCCGAACCAGGGCGTACATTAAAAAGCCCAAGGGTTCGACTTGATAACAATAAACTCAGCGTAGACTGCGACCTGAAAGAACAAGAACTCTACGCTTTCTGGAAATCGAAACAAGTAAAGGATGTTCAGGAAAAAACAATCACGATTACCAAGTTTGGCAATTATTTAACTTTTTGGCAAAAGGTGCAAATCTGGATGGGAAGACTGCTTCTGCTGATACTGCTCTTTCTAATTGGGAGATTCGTTTACAAATTCTATAAGCCTTTATGGTTTAAATAAATCAATTTTTAAATAATACATTAAATAAATATGTCTGCACAATCTCATTTTTTCGTGGAGTCAGGAGGCCTTACGCAAAGTAAGGAACAAGCTTTTGGTCCCGTCTCGAGCACTCAGTTTAACCTCACCTCCAAATTCAATTTAGGTACTGCTAAAAAAGCCTATTCTATCTGTAAAGGGGTTGTTTTAATACAACCTCAAACGGACAATCCTAACAAAGTAAATCTAATTCTTAGACCTTATAAACAGCCTTTTCCGGGATTAAACATCAAGTACTTTATCTATAGAGGATTAAAAAAGAGTGACTTTTTTACAAACGATTCTGAGCCACTAGTTATTAAAAATGAAGGGGAATATTCAGATTTTATCGATAAGATAAATAAAGATTTTAAAGCCTTTCATGAAGGGCGTAAAGTCAAAAACGGTGAAACGGTGACAGAAATTCCTGTTCCTCCGTTTACTGCAGCTTATATTGGCTACGATCTTACAGCACCCGACAGTACTTTACTTTCAAATGTCTTTTTTAAAGAATCTCAATTTGAAGATAAAAACGGCTCGCTTAAAGAAAACGATCCTTTTGAACTGCCTATGATTGAAATGGGGAAATCTTTAGGGAATTTTGTTGAAGGCGAATGCGGAATTGATATTGTCTTAAATTACGGCGACTATAAAAACAACCTGACCAATGGCGAATTTGTTTTTGATTTAGGATATGCACGTAAAGGCGATGCAAAGATTATTGCGGATGGTTCTACAGATTATACGAAAAAACTTCAGCGCGAACAAAGTATACAATTTATTGATATTGCTGCCTTTTATGGCTTATTTGTCCCAGAATATGCTGTAGATGTAGTTTCTGCCGGAAGTAAAACAACTAAAAAAGGTACAGAAATTTACAACAGTGTTATCAATAATTTTTATACAAAAAACAATTGGTATATCTACATTCAAAGTGATCGCACGCGTAGTTATGATTTCTACGGAAATTATAAATTAGGCGAAGGGCCGGAAAACTTAAAAACAGGATTATTAGAAGATCCTGCTACTAAAGTCGTCCCAATGACTGCTGCTGCTTATGGCACTTTTGGATGGCCCGTTTTAGTGAATACTCAGGAACAGGCAACTTCTGTTACAACAAACAATTTGTATTTACAGTTTGCAACCGACAACAATAACAATACTGCTTTTTACGGACAAATCGCAAAAGTAGCCAATGCCCAAAAAGATAATTTCATTAATGCCGACGGTTTACGATTACCCCCGGATGAAACAGGAAACTACAGTAATCTAACCTCAACCATTCAGCTTACAACTCCTGCTGTTCAAGGTAAAAATATTGCTGCGCTTAACATTTTGCTTTATCATGGGAAAGTGAATCAATATACAGCTGGAACAACTCTAGATGAAAATGGAGACCTTGTTATTTTATATAGACAAGCAAATTTTTTTGATGATGTTTTCAGTTTAATTGATGCACAGCCTTTATTAAAATTAAGTGGTGATACCAACTTTTCTAAAATGACTTCTGAAAAACTGAACCTTATCAATGAGTTTTACGACAAAAAACAACAAGGTATTTCAGTAGTACAAACATTAACCGTAAACGACATTATCGAAACTGGGATTGAAGAAACTCCTTCTGTTGCTCGTGTCACTTATCTTACTGAAGCCGGTGATGTAATGAACAATGCTGTATCTGCAACGGGAAGGACAACGCCTGATACTAAAACTAGTGCTTCTGCTAGTGGAACTGTTACCAAAAGTAAAACTTACGAGTTACAGGCTCCATATTACTATAATTTAAAATTGTTTACAGACGGCACACAAACTATTACTGGACTAGAACTAAAAACTCTTGATGGAACTACACCTGGTAAAATTATTCTAGGATTAACAAAAGCTGAAAACGACATCGTAAAAGCAAAAATTTCTAATGATTTAAAAAACCCTCGTTTGTTTTTAATTGATCTGTTTGAGGACGGTCGTGAATTAGTTTCTCCAGAGAATATAAAATACCAAAAATACAAAGTAGCTATTGTTGCTGAAAACTCAAATGGGGAACGAAAACTTTTTGAGCCAGAAACTTCTGTTTTTGTGTATTCACTAGATAGGAAATATCATTTTAGCAAAGGTTATAGTGAATATGTGAAAGAAAATTATAGTTCAAATTCGATAGAAATCAAATTAATTGAATAATCATGCAAGATAAAGCCATAGTTTTATTAAAACAAAATAGGATAGTAAAAATTAAAAATTTTAAAGATCCTCAATTTACCATCGATGGAAAAGTTATTAGTTTTTTATCTGATAATGGAGACAAATACATTTTTTGTGAAGAAATTATAGTAAAAGATTTAGGATTAGACAATATTGAAAATATAGCAGAAGGTTATTATAAAGAAAATCTCTATTTAAATTTTAAAAAAGAAAAATCTCAATTAACATTCTCTGCTTTAGTAATTTCAAATTTTGACAGGAATTTTATTTCGGCTACAGAAAATGATAAAGTCCAAGTAAAAAAAATTAAATTTTTCTCTCCTTATGATGATACAAAAAATCTTACCCAAAAAATTATATATGAGTTAGATTTTAAAATAACACAAAATTACATTACAGATGACGGAAATATTATTGAACCCACTAATGAAGCTGAAATATTTACCGAAAATTTAGTTTTATCGGAGCATGCTAGGAGTTTTTATTTTGCCAATATAAACAATGCCTTGAACATTACTAATACAATATATGAATTTAAAAAAGTTCTAATTATAACCAAAATAACGATTGTAATTAACAATATAATCAATACAATTTTTCCATTATTAGATGATCCAACATTTGACGAATTAAAAACTTCACAAATAAATTTTTGGAAAACTAATATTTTTATAGTTTCAGATGAAAATGTTTTAAATAATTACTTAGAAAGTCTTAGATCGTTCTATAAATTTGGATATAATAATCAATTAGAATTAAAAGAAGCAAATAAAGAAGAAAAACTATATGTTCTTTCTTTAGGATTGTCAGAAAAAGCACTATCAGTATTTACACCAGATAACAAAATAAACATCTTAAGTAGAATTTACATTAAAAAATTAAGTGCAACATTTGAAAAAGGTGAATACGAAAATCTAGTAATAAGAATAATGCTTTCTTTTAATCCAGATGATATTAATGAAATCAATAATATTAATATATTTTTAGAGCAGTTAGTAACTAAAGTGCCTGACCTAAATGAAAAAAAAGTATTGTATCAATGCCTATACGACAGTATGAGTACAAGCTTTATAATTACTGAAGGTGTAAAAAGAATAATAAACCATATTTTTAGTTCTGATTTTAAACCTACTAAAACAAAAGCTCAATTTGTAGAGGCTGTTTATACATTATGGTATTACAGTAAGTATAATCCATATAATAAAGATGGCACCTACAAAACAAATACCATAGGCTTAAAATCTTCTTTTTCAAATCTAGCAACTATAACAACAAATGTAAATACTAGCAATTTTACTTATAATTATACCAATTATATTGCGTTTGATCCAAAATATGAAACTATAAATGATAATGGTGTTACATACAGTGCAATAATTGATTTCGAATTAAAAAGGCCAGATGCTTCACCAATTGTTATTCCTTATTATTCTCAAAAGTTTTTTGGAATTTTTTGGGATGATTATTCATTTGAATTTAAAGGATCTAAAATAGAAGTTTACCAGCAACTAAAACCTGTTTTAACAACTTTAGATCTGGTTACTCCAGATCCCGATGATTATGTAGTATATAACAATTCAAAAGTAATTAGTCAATTATACGGAACGTATGATATATATCAACCAGTAACATTATTAAATACAAATATTGAAACAAGATCCGCGTTATCTCTTGAAAAAGGCGAAAATATTGTATTGAATGGACAAAATATAAACTCTTTGATTCCTGTTTTTGTTCTAGCTTTCATAGATCAAGATTCTTCCAGAAGCAATACTGAAACTCTTATAGGTTATGTCGTTGATGTTGTTACAACATTTACAGGTTTTGGAAATTTAGCAAAATTAAGACATTTAAAATGGGCTTCAACTGGTTTATCTAGTGCTGAAGTAGGTCTATTTACTATTGATGGCTTAAGAATTGTTGTTGGGGGAGTAGAATTTTCTTCTGGTGTTTTAAGTTTTTTAGGTAATTTTATAGAATGTGATGAAAATGATGAATTTTGCAACGGTGTAAAAACTTTTTTAAATATATTACAACTTGCCTCTCTTACAATTAACGTAGGAGATGGAATAGCATCATTAGCTGCTAAAAGGCAGGCACAAAAATTAGCACGTCTTGCAAACGAGAATGGATCAAGCTCAAATTCTATTGATAATTTAACTCAAGCACTTGGTGGAACTGACGCAGCAAGAGAAACTGCTTATACAATTCTTCATTTTGCTGATTCAGCATCTCAATTTCAAAGCTTAAATGCTATCGTTGATAGAGTAAGAAATTTATTAACTAATACTTCTAAAACTGGCCTTTTTGATGTATCTAAAAGTTTATTAGGAGAGCTAAAATTTTTACCTACACAATATAGTACTCAGGACATGATAGAGATAGTATCTCACCTAAGTGTTAAAGCAGATGTTTTTGGTCCCGCATTTGATAAGCTTTGTTCACATTTCCTATTCATAGGTTCAAAAAAAGGAAAGTTGATTAGTAAAGATTACTTATTAAAACAAATTACCTTTTTTTATGACGAAATCTTAAAAAGAGGATATCCATCTGGATTTAATAAAACTGATAAGATTTTTGAAGTCTTTTGTGGAAAAAGCAGAACATATTTCAATACTAAATTCAAATTTTGGAATGAAAGCATTATTGACGATGTCATTAGTACACTAAATGACAGCAATCTAACTCAATATATTGATGATAATTGGCTAGATTTTAATTTTGCTAACAGATTTGAGTTGGTAGTTCAGGGATCTTCAATAAGAAAGTATAAAAGTGGAGAGATATTAGAGCATCTAGATCCTAATCACTTTTTATTAGGCGATCCAGGTGATTTTGAATTTGCACTAAGATTGACGCCTAAGGATTTTGAAATTTTTACATACATAGCACGTCAATATGCAGAAGGAAATAGCGATATATTTAACTTTCAAAAAGTTTCAAGTAGAGGCTTTATGAAATTAGATGGAATTCAACAACTTTTTGGAGAAAAATTTATTACACAGTTTAGACAAACCGTACGTAATGATATCAATTTCTTGTCAAAAGATATTAATTTTGCAATAGTAAAAGAAGGTGGGCCATATGACTTAGAACCATTTTTAAAATTTAAATATTAAAATCATGAGTACGAATATAAAATATACAAATCAAGATGGTAATTATATTACCGATCAGCAAGTTTTAAATTTAAAATTCTACAATAAAGAATTTTTTAACAATAATGAATTGAAAATAGTTGAAAAATACGGTCCTCAAGGAAGGACAAATAAAATAGTTTTAAAAGGTGGAGATTATTATTTGTCTTCAAACGAAGATTTACAAATGATAATAGATGAGTATAAGTCTACTGGTAGTTCTTGGACTTTTTTTTATAATAAACAAAAAAATAATGCTGAGGACGTTTTTTGGAAATATCTTTTTTATAAGGAAGGAGAATTGAATGTTAGTGGAATGAAAGTTTTCAACAAGGAAAAGTTATTAATTGCATCATGTACCATAAATTTAGAAAATAATCAAGTGGAAAATCAAAGAAAGTACTTTTATGGAGATCTGAATATTTATAAAAGAACTGAATATAACAGCCCTTTTTTAAGTGTCTTTTATGCAAATAATGAGGTAAGTGACATATATATATATGATGATGATTATCAGAGTGTAGACGAGTTTTTGTCATCTCACGATTCTACATATTTTGATTGGATATCTCATAATTATTTCCATAGTTTTGAACCTATATTGCCGACAGGTTTAATTGTTTAATTACCCGATCGCGCAGATTTATCTCAGCAACGATAGCGCGGATTTGCAATCCGTGCCCGCAAAGATTGGTTTGTTTTCTTTGAAAATCTAAAAATGCGCATTAATTTGTGTGACTTTTGTTTTAATGATTTATTATGTGTCTTGCTGTTGCGGGCACGGATTGCAAATCCGCGCGATCGAATTTTAACAATAAAAACAAAATAATTATGGCAATTATATATAAGAATTTTTTTAATGAACCAGATGCAGATATGATGGGCAATGTTAAAAATATGATAAAAGAATAATTATGAAAATTGAAAAACTAACTTATTTAAGAGATAACCCTACACGTTACGGAAAAACAATTAATTTTCCTATAAAATCAATTTCTATTGAAGAAAT
>Ga0247810_10001215_pt1 | contig 17117 bp, 14 predicted proteins | sample UWRJL119311C1_FD_179918 | JGI IMG/M metagenome (GOLD analysis project Ga0247810, IMG submission 179918) | Plant litter microbial communities from Arlington Agricultural Research Station in Wisconsin, United States - UWRJ-L119-311C-1 | ecosystem: Environmental > Terrestrial > Plant litter >...
AATTCATAAGCAGCTGTTATCAACTGTTCTTTTTTTTGTTTGAATTCTTCCAGTATAGGCCCCAACAAATAACCGTCGGTAGCAAATGCGTGCCCACCACAGTTAAGTCCGGATTCTATACGGTATTCGGAAACCCACAGGCCTTTTTTTGCTAAGAAACTGCCTTGTATCATTGCCGACCTAAAGTCGCTCACCTTAAGGACGATCTTCTTTTTAAAAGTGTTGTAGCCGTCTGGATAAAATTCAGTGAAGTTTTCCATATACGAATACAGCCGTGGATTCATTCCTGCAGAAAGCACTACGGAAGAATTCACGGTGCTGTTGGCAAATCCCCTTAACGACGCATGCGCATCATTAAAGGCTACCGGCAGTTGCTCGTTTTTGATAAAGTTATCCTTATCTACCTTGGTCATGATGTTCACATCAATACTTCCCGGGCTCAGGTGGTTTTCCAGATAAGTCCTGATATTTTCGCCAAACGCTATCCCATCTTTCACAAATTGCTGCAGCCCTTTTTTGATATCAGACTGGTTAGGCAACATTGCAATATAATTTTCAAGAGCCGATTTGTTTACCGTAAGTTCGTGCTTAAATGCTTCAAACTTCTGTTTGACGATCTTATCCATCAGGTTTAGATATGAGGTAACGCGCTCGGCCCGGTAATCGTAGACTTTAGTAGTAATTTCTTCATAAGCCAATTGCAGTTTATTGCTGTAAAATGCGTTCATCTTCTCCATAAGTTCGTCATCTATAATAGAAATAACAGAAGAAATGCCGTAATGCGCTACCCTGACAGGGCTGTCTATAGTATAGGCGAGTCCCATTACAGGAATATGGAAAGTGTGTGGTGATTTGTCTAAAGCCATAATAATAGTATTTTAAAGGCTACAAATATGCTCCGTCCTATTCAATAAAAAGATGATAAATGTCATGTTAGCGCTACTGCTAAATAAAAAATACAAGGATTGCCCAAAAAACGTATATTTGGATCCTAAACCAACCAACAACAACCAACTATGTACGAAACCCCGCATGAGCCAAAGCGTTCCTTAGGATTAATTAATGCCACCAGTTTAGTAGCCGGTTCAATGATCGGATCCGGAATATTCATTGTAACCTCTGCTATGGCAAGGGATATAGGGTCGGCAGCTTGGCTGTTGGTGATTTGGCTTGTAACGGGTTTGTTGACGATGTCGGCAGCATTGAGTTATGGTGAATTGGCAGGAATGATGCCTAAGGCAGGCGGGCAATTCGTTTACATACAGCGTGCCTATGGCAAACTGGTGTCGTTTCTGTATGGCTGGACCGTTTTTACAGTGATACAAACCGGTACTATCGCTGCGGTTGCAGTTACTTTTGCGAATTATACTGCAGTGTTTTTCCCGGGACTTGAAAACAGGATCTTTACAATAGGAGAGGCTTATGCCTTTACAAATAAACAGGTATTGGCGATGCTCAGTATATTGTTATTGACCTATATCAATACAAATGGCATCAAAACGGGAAAAACGATACAGCTGATATTTACAGCGGCTAAGTTATTTGCGCTATTCATTATTATTATCCTTGGTTTATATGTTGGCTTAAAGACCGATGTATTGTCAAATAACTTTGCCAATATGTGGGATGCTTCCAAAACGGTATTAAACCCGGATGGAACGGTTACTGTAACCAAGTTGGTCGGTACCGCCATACTTGCAGCTGCGGGTGCAACGATCATAAACTCGCTTTTTTCGAGTGATGCCTGGAACAATGTGACTTTTATAGCCGGTGAAATCCGCGAGCCAAAGAAGAATATACCGAGGAGTTTGTTCCTTGGAACACTGATTGTAACCGTAATTTACATATTGGCGAATATTGCCTACCTGGCACTATTGCCAATGCATGGAACACCGGATTCGGCTACTGTTGCAGAAAACGGGATTATGTTTGCCAGCCAGGATAGGGTCGGTGCTGCTGCTTCCAATATAATTATGGGAAATGTCGGTGTATTTGTTATGGCTGCATTGATTATGGTATCTACTTTTGGATGTAATAGCGGACTGATATTATTAGGGGGAAGGTTGTTTTATGCAATGGCTAAAGATGGTCTTTTCTTTAAAGAAGCGGGAGAATTGAATAAAAACGATGTGCCGGCAAAAGCGTTGTGGCTGCAGTGTTTATGGGCATGTATATTGTGTATTTCGGGTAAGTATGGAGATCTCCTGACGTATGCTACTTTTGCATCGTTGCTATTTTATATGCTTACAATTGGCGGAATTTTTATTTTGAGAAAAAAAGAACCGGATGCGGAGCGACCTTATAAGGCTTTTGGTTATCCGATAATCCCGGCTTTATATATTATAGTGACTGCTGCAATTTGTATTACGTTGCTGATTTATGATACTGTAAATACAGGACTTGGATTGGCAATTGTAGCTATAGGTATTCCTGTTTATTATCTGTTTATGAATAAGAAGACGGAGTAAGGATGCAGAAAGGGTAAAAAAGCAAGAGTATTCCATCGCGGATACACTAAACCTTTACCTATTCGGCTAATTTCTTAAGGCCCTTAATGTCCTTAAGCGCAATTTTCTTACCGTGGAGCTCAATTAATCCCAATTTATTAAAATCGGATAATAACCTGATACAGCTTTCAGTAGCCGTACCAATCATGTTTGCAATTTCCTCACGGGATAATTGAAGGTGAAGTGTGTTATCTGTAGTAGTGCCAAAAGTTTCAGCAAGGTACAAAAGGGAGTGGGCGAGCCGTTCCTTAACTGTTTTTTGTGCCATATTAACCATGATGTCATCGGCATCTTTTAGGTCGCCACAAATGGTTTTCATCACATTCATTGAAAACTGGTTGTTGTGGTTAAAGAAACCAAGAATCTCAGTTTTCGGGATAAAACAAATCTGCATGTCTTCGAGTGCGACTGCACTCAAATTAGCAGGCTCATCACTGATCATGGAACGCTGACCCAGTAATTCTCCTTTTTTGACAAGTTTGACAATCTGGTCTTTTCCATTAGGGCTCAGTTTTGTCATTTTACAGACACCGTCCTTTACGCAATAAACCCCATTCACGCTCTCGCCTTCTTCAAATATAATTTCACCCTTCTTGACGATCTTGGAAGTCTTGCAATCCGCCATTTTAAGTAGTTCTTCCTTATTGAGTGCTTTCAAAGAACTAAATTCCCTTACTATACATTGCTCGCATTTACTCATAATGAAAATATTAATGACAGTGCGAAATTACAACTTTTATGCTATACAAAAGCTCTACATGACAATTATCATATTTTAATATATGTTGTTGGGTGAACTTTGCGCCAGGTATAATGAGCAAAGTAAAAATTATGGACACATCACACTGTTTCCATTGTGGATTGGATATTGTAAAAGCGGACGAGATTATTTTTGACGAAAAACATTTCTGTTGTAACGGCTGTAAAACCGTATACGAGATTTTTAGCCTGAATGATATGTCCTGTTATTACGATTTCCAGAAGTCCCCCGGGGCATCCCCATTGGATATCAAAGGCAAATACGATTTTCTGGACAATGAAAAGATTGTTGACAAACTACTCGACTTCAATGAAGACAAAACACAGATTGTTTCACTTAATATTCCTCATATACACTGTAGCTCTTGTATTTGGATTTTGGAGAATTTACACCGTCTTCAGCACGCCATCTCCTATTCGCAGGTAAACTTCCATGAGAAGAAAGTGCGCATTACATTCAATCCAGGGCTGACTTCGCTAAAGGATATAGTATATCTATTATCTTCTATCGGATATGAGCCCTATATCAGCCTTGAGAATTATGAAACCGGAAAAACCAATATAGACCGAAGCCTAACATATAAGCTCGGGGTCGCATTCTTCTGTTTTGGCAATATCATGTTATTGTCATTTCCTGAATATTTTGAAGTCAGTGAGTTTTGGTTAGACCAATACCGCGGTTTCTTCCGCTGGTTGATATTTGCACTGGCCTTACCGAGTTTTTTCTATTCCGCTAGCGGTTATTATGTAGCGGCTTATAAAAGCCTGCGTACGGGGATGTTAAATATAGAAATTCCCATTGCACTGGGGATAATAGTAATGTTTATCAGGAGTACAGTAGATATAGTATTTGGTTATGGCCCTGGGTTCTTTGACAGTCTTACCGGACTGGTCTTCTTTATGCTATTGGGTAAAATGTTTCAAATCAAGACGTATAGCTTCCTTAGTTTTGAAAGGGACTATAAATCGTATTTTCCTGTAGCGGTAACAAAGATCAACACCGATACCAAAGAAAGCAGCATCCCAATATACGAAGTCGAAAAAGGAGACAGGTTATTGATCCGCAATCAGGAACTGATTCCTTGTGACGGCATATTGATTACAGCCAAGGCCGAAATCGACTATAGCTTTGTTACCGGAGAAGCTGTTCCTATTGTAAAAAAATCAGGAGATAAAATATTTGCCGGAGGCCGACAGATTGGGAAGATAATAGAAATGGAGGTGCTGCTCAGCGTTTCCCAGAGTTACCTGACCCAACTGTGGAGCAATAAGGTATTCCAGAAAGATGTAGAGCAAAAGTACAAAACGATTACTGACAAGATTAGCCGTTATTTTACGCCTATATTATTACTGATAGCAATGGTTGGTTTTGCCTATTGGATTTTTATAGATATAAATACGGCTTTTAATGTCTTTACTGCCGTATTGATTGTGGCCTGTCCATGTGCACTCGCATTAACCGCTCCATTTACTTTGGGGAATGTGCTGCGAATTTTAGGGAGCCAGAAGTTCTACCTTAAAAATGCGGTGGTCATCGAGCAGTTGGCTAAAGTAGACACTATTGTTTTTGATAAGACAGGAACGATAACTACCAGTAAGCAGACTTCCATAACCTATGAGGGAGTCGTCTTTTCAAATCACAATCTCACATTGATTAAAAATGTATTAAGGGGGTCGAATCATCCCCTCTCTAGAATGTTGTATGATTTTCTGCCTGAAACTTCAAGGCTTGCTATACACGAATTTGACGAGTTTCCAGGAAAGGGGATTTATGCCGTTACCAATGGAAGTACCGTACGTATTGGTTCAGCCTCTTTTGTGGGTAAAAAGCAGCCACTGCATTTGGAACAAACCGCTGTGCACATCACTATAGACGGACTTTATTTCGGCAAGTACATATTCCACAATCAGTATAGGGAAGGCCTTGAGCAGCTCTTTAAAGAGTTGGGGCAACGTTACGAACTCAAAGTATTGTCAGGCGATAATGAGGGAGAAAGACAGGTGCTAGAGCGGCTTTTGCCAAATGGAAGCCAATTGATATTCAACCAAAAGCCAGAACAAAAACTAGAGTTCATAAAATACCTGCAGGAGCAGGGCAAGAATGTAATGATGGTGGGTGACGGTCTCAACGATGCCGGAGCACTCGCACAGAGTAATGTTGGGATTTCAATCTCTGAAAATGTCAATGTGTTTTCCCCTGCCTGTGATGCGATTTTAGATGCAGGGGAGTTCTATCGTTTAGGGTATTTTATGAGGCTGTCCCAAAAAGCGATCACGACTATCAAGATGAGTTTTACATTGTCCTTGTTATATAATGTGGTCGGACTGTCATTTGCGTTAAGCGGCAACCTGCTGCCACTCGTAGCAGCAATCATTATGCCTTTGAGCACCGTAACTATAGTGAGCTTTGTGACATTGATGAGCAATTTCTATGCTAAAAAAATTAAGGGCATCTAATATCGGACAGTTTTTTATAAGCATGATAAATATCATATTTTATGCTGAACCTCAGCAGTAACTTTGCTGCATAAATCAAGGGTATGAGTGTTATTTATTTATTAATCACAATCAGTATAATCGTGGCTATCTGTTTCTTTTTGGCGTTTATCAAAGCGGTAAAAAGCGGACAGTACGACGATGATTATACACCTTCAGTCAGGATGCTATTCGACGATGAACTGAAGAAAACAGATGAAAACCAAACTAAAACAACAGACGAAAAAACAATTTAATTATGGAAATGCAGCAGTTTTATTACGATAACAAAGTTGTAAAGAAATTCATCTACGCCACCATTGTATTTGGCGTAATCGGAATGGTAGTCGGGCTTTTGCTGGCTGTATTCTTTTTATTCCCAAACCTGACGGATGGAATATCATGGCTGAGTTTCGGAAGGCTAAGACCTCTGCATACCAATGCCGTGATCTTTGCTTTTGTAGGTAACGCTATGTTTGCGGGTATCTATTATTCACTGCAACGGCTATTAAAAGCAAGGATGTTTAGTGACTTTCTTAGTAATCTGCATTTCTGGGGATGGCAGCTGATTATTTTGGCAGCGGCAATCTCGCTTCCAATGGGATACAGCACTTCAAAAGAATATGCCGAACTCGAATGGCCTATCGATATAGCAATTGCGATTGTATGGGTAGTTTTTGGAATCAATATGATTGGGACCATCTTAAAAAGAAGGGAACGCCACTTGTATGTAGCCATCTGGTTTTACCTTGCTACTTTCGTAACTGTAGCGGTATTGCATATATTTAATAGTTTGGCATTACCGGTTTCGGCTATGAAAAGTTATTCTGTATATGCTGGTGTACAGGATGCATTGGTGCAATGGTGGTACGGCCATAACGCAGTTGCCTTTTTCCTGACCACCCCATTTCTTGGACTGATGTATTATTTTGTTCCAAAAGCGGCAAACCGTCCTGTGTTTTCGTATAGGTTGTCAATTGTACACTTCTGGTCACTGATCTTTATTTATATCTGGGCAGGTCCACACCATTTATTGTATTCAGCATTGCCTAACTGGGCCCAGAATCTTGGTATTGCATTTTCTATTATGCTTATTGCTCCTTCCTGGGGCGGTATGATTAACGGTCTTTTGACATTGAGAGGCGTTTGGGATAAGGTACGTGTAGATCCGGTATTAAAGTTTTTCGTGGTGGCTATTACAGGTTATGGTATGGCGACTTTCGAAGGGCCTATGCTGTCACTTAAAAATGTAAACGCAATAGCACATTTTACTGACTGGATCATTGCGCACGTTCACGTAGGTGCGCTGGCCTGGAATGGGTTTATGGCTTTTGGTATGATCTACTGGCTTTTGCCAAGAATGACTAAAGGGCAATTGTTCTCCATCAAATTGGCCAATGTACACTTCTGGATTGGTACACTAGGCATTATCTTGTATACTTTGCCGATGTATGTTGCCGGATTTACACAGGCTTCAATGTGGAAACAATTTAATCCTGATGGGACACTTACTTACGGTAACTTCCTTGAAACAGTTACCCAGATTATCCCAATGTACTGGATGCGTGCGATAGGAGGAACAATGTACCTTATTGGAATGTTTGTGATGGTTTATAATATCATCAGGACTGTTCGTGCAAATGCTTCTATACAGGATGAATTGGCAGAAGCCCCCGAATTACAAAGAATCACAACCGGTAGGGTAAAGGGAGAGAAATATCATTCCTGGTTAGAGAGAAGGCCGATTCAATTGACATTATTAGCCACTGTTGCGATATTGATTGGAGGGGTCATACAGATCGTACCTACGATAATGGTAAAATCGAACATCCCAACCATTTCCAGTGTAAAACCTTATACACCTTTAGAATTGGAAGGACGTGATCTTTACATACGTGAAGGTTGTGTGGGATGCCACTCCCAGTCGGTACGCCCATTCCGTAGTGAAGTGGAGCGCTATGGCCCCCAGTCTAAAGCAGGGGAGTTTGTTTATGATCACCCATTCTTATGGGGTTCCAAAAGAACTGGTCCGGATTTGTTAAGGGTAGGAGGTAAATACAATGACAACTGGCATTTTAACCACTTTTGGGATCCACAGAGTATTTCCGCCGGCTCTATAATGCCTTCGTATAAATGGCTGTTTGACAATGAGGCCCTGGATATTTCAAATATTGAGGGAAAGATGAAAGCAATGCGTACACTTGGAGTCCCATATACTGATTATGAAATTGCTACTGCTACAAAAAACATAAAATTACAGGCCCAACTTATAGAAGATAACCTGCACCAGGATCCTGATTTTGTAAAGAGTTATTTGAAGAGTGAGCAAAAAGCTAAAGCCAATGGAGAGCAGTTTATCCCAATGCGTGACAGGGAAATCGTAGCGCTGATCGCCTATATCCAAAGATTGGGAACCGATATAAAAGTAAAAGACAACACTAAAAAATAAACGTCATGTTCGAACAGATAAAACATAACATGGAAACCATCGCGGGAGTTGCGATTTATCCGATACTGTCATTACTGATTTTCTTTATCTTTTTTGTAGTACTGGGCATATGGGTCTTTTTGTATAAAAAGGAAAAGATCAATGAACTGAGCCAGTTACCCTTAAACGAAAACGAACTGAAACAATAAGCAAATACTCTTAGAGATGAAAAATTTAATCCCCGTATATGTAAGGGTTCCCGTTATTTTCTTTGCTGTTTTTGGCGCCCTGGAATATTTTATAGACTCAGGTGACCGCCCGGCTTTTATTAAGTATCCGATGGTATCCATATTCCTGTTTATATTCCTTTTCCTGTTGATTGCAATAGAAATGACCGTCAGCGCGATAGAAAATGTAACCTACCATTTGCTGACTGAAGAGCAGAGAAAACAGCTTGAAGAAGCGGAGGCGGTTTCTTATAAAGATAAGGAGTGGTATAAAAAGATGATGCACAAGCTGACCAATAACCAACCTATAGAGAATGAGGCAGCGCTTTTATTGCACCATGATTATGATGGAATTAAAGAGCTTGATAATAATTTACCACCCTGGTGGGTGTACCTGTTCTACGGCTGTATTGCTTTTGCCGTTATTTATATGGTCAGATATGAGGTTATGGATGGTGATAACCAGGAAATGGAATTCAAAAAGGAAATGGCGCAGGCTAAAATAGATATTGAGGAATACAAAAAAACCGCACCTGACCTAATGGACGAAAATACAGTAACATTGCTTACCGAGCCTGCTGACATTGCCGCAGGTAAAGCGATTTTTCAAACCAATTGTGTTGCCTGCCACAGGGCTGATGCAGGAGGCCAGGTAGGTCCAAACCTTACTGATGACCATTGGTTGCTAGGGGGTGGGATTAAAAACGTATTCCATACAATCACTAATGGTGGACGTGACGGCAAAGGGATGATTGCGTGGAAGGCATCGCTTAAGCCGACAGAGATACAGCATGTGGCAAGTTATGTACTCTCCTTGAGAGGCAGTAATCCAAAAGATCCAAAAGCTCCTGATGGGGAAATCTGGATAGATTCGGATGCAATGGCAGCGGCCATACCGGCTACTGTGGGAATTAAATAAAAAATTATGTCTGATTCAAGTGATGGTGAAGCTTTCAGGGATTCCATTGGCACGATTGACGAACAGGGAAGGCGCAAGTTTGTCTTTCCTAAGAAGCCGGCCGGAAAGTTTTATGAATACCGAAAATATGTAAGTTACCTGCTTTTAGCCATATTGGTAGCCAATCCCTTTATAAAAGTTAACGGAAACCAGTTTATGTTGTTTAATGTAATGGAGCGCCGCTTTAATGTATTTGGGTTTCCATTCTGGCCACAGGATTTCTACCTTTTTGTAATCTGTATGATTATAGGGGTGGTTTTTGTAATCCTGTTTACAGTAGTGTTTGGACGGATCTTCTGCGGATGGATCTGCCCTCAGACCATTTTTTTAGAAATGGTGTTTAGGCGGATAGAATACTGGATTGATGGAGATAGGGGATCGCAGACACGATTGGCCAAGCAACAATGGAATGCTGAAAAGATAAGGAAGCGACTGATAAAATGGCTGCTGTTCTTTCTGATCTCGTTTGTAATTGCGAATGTGTTCCTGGCTTATATAGTAGGAAGTGATGAATTGCTGTTGATGGTCGAACAAGGACCTGTAGCACAGTCGGGTAATTTCATAGCCTTACTGGTATTTACAGCGGTATTCTATTTCATCTTTGTCTGGTTTAGGGAACAGGTTTGTATAATTGCCTGTCCTTATGGAAGGTTACAGGGTGTATTGTTAGACAACAAATCGATCAATGTGGCCTATGACTTTGTAAGAGGAGAAAAAGAATTGGGAAGGGCTAAATTTAGTAAGCAGGAGAATCGTGCACTTACGGGTAAAGGTGATTGTATCGATTGTAAACAATGTGTAAATGTATGCCCGATGGGAATTGACATCCGGAACGGTACCCAACTCGAATGCACGAATTGTACGGCATGTATAGACGAATGCGATACTATTATGCTGAATGTGGGTCTGCCAAAAGGCCTGATCCGTTATGCTACCGAGGATGAGATTGTCAAAAAAGAACCATTCAGGTTTACAAACAGGATGAAGGGTTATACAGCAGTATTGTTTATCCTTACAGGAATATTTATAGGGATGCTGTTTTTGAGGAATGAAGTGGAGGCGTCTGTATTGCGGCTGCCAGGGCAGTTGTTCCAGCATAAGGGAGACAGGATTAGTAATGTGTACACTTATAAAATAGTGAATAAGACAGTAAAGGATTTTAACGATATTCACTTTGAGCTGATCAAACAGGATGGAACAATACAGAATGTTGGAAACCAGCATTTCAAGGTCAGGAATCAAGGGATCTCACAAGGGACATTATTTATAGAGATACAAGAGGTAAAACTTCAAAGTGAAAAGACTAAATTAAAGATCGGGGTGTTTGATGGTAAGAAATTGTTGGAAACAACGACAACGAACTTCTTAGGTCCGCGAACATTTTAAATAAAACGATTATGAAAATCAATTGGGGAGCAGGAATAGTTATTGCGTTTGTATTGTTTATGTCGTTTATCATGTACTTTGTTTTTAAAGTACAGTCGAATTCAAAATACGATAATGAACTTGTCGTCGAAGAGTATTACAAGCACGATTCCCATTTCGGCGAAGAAATGAAAAAGATACAGAATGCAGAAGATCTAAAGCAAAAGCCTTCTATAGTAATTTCAGCACAAGGGGTTACTATTGTTTTTCCTGCAATATACAACCCTAAAAAAATAAAAGGAAAAGTGTCCTTCTACAGGCCGTCTGCCAAAAAACTGGATTTTGATATTCCCCTTTCATCATACAGTTCTACTTTGCTCATACCTGAAAATAAGTTGGCAGGCGGCCGTTGGGACATTAAATTAGAATGGGATTACGATGGTAAATCCTATATCCATAAAGAACAAGTTAACCTGTAAGGCCTTTTTACAGCATACATTTTACAGCATTCAATATACATTTACAATCATGTTATATTCTGCCTTTATATTTGGATTGATAAGCAGCCTGCACTGTATTGGAATGTGTGGGCCTATAGCTATGATGTTAGCTGTTGATAGGGATAATCCGGTCAAGAAGCTTACGCAGATCATTACCTATCATTTGGGGAGAATTAGTGCCTATGCAAGTATAGGGTTATTGTTTGGATTATTGGGAAGAGGATTCTTTCTGGCTGGTATGCAACAGCAACTGTCTATAGTTATTGGCATACTCATGATCGTGGTTATTGTTTTGCCCGAGCGTATTTTTGCCCAATACAATTTTTCAAAGCCCATCTTCCGGTTGCTTTCCAGGATCAAAACGAATATGGGGGCTCAGTTTAAAAACAAAAGCTACCAGTCGTTGTTTACTATTGGACTATTAAACGGGTTTCTGCCTTGCGGGATGGTATATGTGGCATTATTTGGTGCCGTAGCAATGCAGGGTGCCACACTTGGAGTATTGTATATGGCATTATTTGGATTGGGAACTATTCCGTTGATGAGTACTGTAATTTATGTGAATTCATTTCTAACAGTTGCATTACGAAATAAGATCAAAAAGGTCATTCCTTTTGCAGCCGTGTTTATAGGCTTGCTTTTTATAGCGAGGGGACTAGGACTAGGGATTCCGTATATTTCTCCTGCAGCTACAACTCTGTTTGTACAGCAGCTGCCGAACTGCAGATAGATTCTCATGTTGGTTTATAAAATCCTAATAGCAAAAATGGCTATTAGGATTTTTTAGCTATAGTCTTATATTGTCATTGAAAACAATTGTGTGTCCGGGGTTCTTCTTTTAAGTCTCAAATCAAAAGCCATACAGATATTACGGACGAATGCTTTTCCTGGTTCTGTAATGCTGAGGGTGTTATTCTGTATAATTAGCAGTCCGTCTTTCTCCATTTCATATAAACTGTCCAAAACTTCAGGAAGTTCATCAAAAGATTGGTCCTCTTCATTCCACGAAGTAGTAAACGTACACATCAGGTTAAGGATGTGTTTTCTGATCAGCAGGTCTTCGCTGTCGAGTAAATGTCCTCTATATACCGGTAATTCATTCCATTCCAGTAATTGGTAATAGTCCTCCAAGGTTTTTACATTTTGGGCAAATCCATACCAGCTGTCCCCTATTGAAGATACGCCAAGCCCTATCATTAGCTGTGTTTTTGACGAGCTATAGCCCATGAAGTTACGGTGAAGTCGTTTGGTTTTAAATGCGGTATAGAGGCTATCTGTGTCCAATGCAAAATGGTCCATTCCGATTTCGTGATAACCATTTTTATACAGTAGCTTTTTTCCAACTTCATATAGTAATCGTTTCTGTTCATCTTTTGGGACGTCTTCATCATTAAAACCGCGTTGGCCGTTCCCTTTTATCCAGGGTACATGTGCATAACTGTAAAAAGCAAGCCTGTCAGGATGCAGTGATTTTGTTTTTTCTATAGTATCTATCACATCTTCAATAGTCTGGAATGGAAGCCCGAAAATGATATCATGCCCTATTGAAGTGTAACCAATTTCCCTTGCCCAGAATGTTACTTTGGCGACATTATGGAAGGGTTGTATCCGGTGTATAGCCTGTTGCACTTTGTCGGAATAATCCTGTACACCAAAGCTGACACGCCTAAATCCGAGGTCGTATAACTTTTGTAAATGCTCCCGGGTAGTGTTATTGGGATGTCCTTCGAAACTAAATTCGTAACCGTCAGCCTTATTGGCATAACAAAAAATCCCATTGATTAGGTCTTCCAGGTTTTTGATAGAAAAAAAGGTAGGCGTTCCGCCTCCCAGGTGGATCTCTTTAATGTTCGGTCTTTCTCCTAACATCCGGCAATACAACAGCCATTCTTTCAACAGGGCTTCTATATAGGGATGTTCGAGTTGATGGTTTTTGGTGATACGCTTGTTACAGCCACAAAAAGTACACATGCTTTCGCAAAAAGGAAGATGGATATAAAGGCTGATCCCTTCGCTTGTATTTGTTGCAGCAAATGATCTTTCAACCGATTCTGACCATGTTTTACTGGAAAATCCAGTATTGTCCCAATACGGAACAGTAGGATAGCTGGTATATCTTGGGCCTGGAACATTGTATTTCTGGATAAGTGAATTTTTCATGAGGTGCTGATTTTCAATATCCAAAATTACCCTTGTTGCCGAAGGATTTATATGATAATTATCATGCTTGTCTAGTTTTAACAAAAAAAGGAGGTCCTTTTAGGCCTCCTTCAATTGAATAAATAACTAAAACTAATTAAATTAAACAGAAAGGGTATTCTGGATTACCTGTGCCCATTTTTTAGCCAACTGATGGTCTTCATACAGGCATACCTGGCCGAGCTGATCATTTTCAATGCTATAAAACGGGACGTATTGTTTTTTTGCATTTGCTTTATTTTCAAATTCGAATTCGATTTTGACAATGGCAGCAGAATTGCTTTCTGTAGTTGGAATTAACTTACAGGAAGAGATAGTGTTAAGGTCAACAAACCTGACTTCTTCGGGTTCATAGTTAAAATCAATTACTATAAAACCTTTATTCTTTTCATCAATAGCCAGGACCTTTTTATTTTGGGTTTCCTTAAGGGTAAAGTTAAATTGCCCGTTATTACTGTGTTGTGCTAATATGGCTTTTATTTTAGCCTTGTTCGTTGACTGTGAGCGGATCATAAAAAAGATTGGTACAAGGGTAATGGCCAGGATAATCAATCCTATTACTGTTACGGAACTATCCATATTTTTAATTTTAAGTGTTGATAAATCATAATTTCCCCCATTACGGTAAGGGACCGTACAGGGTGGGAAGACACTGTCTTCAGCTAAAAAAAAATGTTTAATCACCAAAAAAAATGGAAAGGGTAGAGCAATACGGCTACTTTTCCAAAGCGCCCGGAATCCTGGCTTATAAAGTGGCTTGCAGGATGCAGTACCTTAAAAACAGTAGTTGAAAGAAGGAAGGTTTCAGACAGTTTTACAATCGCATAATCTGCAGATTGGAAAGTAGCACCGAGTACAGAAGTGACCTGCGGCTGTAGACAGGCAGGCGAATGCAGGTAATCGTCTGAAAGGAAAGAAGTGTCGTTGCTGTCGGATGATATACTCGCAGCCTTCTGTTCTCCGCTAAATGCGAAAAGCAGGACTGTAAGCATCCCTACGACAATTAAGATCTTCTGAATCCTTTTCATGTTGCAAAAATAACTTATGTGCTGTAAGCAGCCTCATCAATATTAATAAAGCTACGTTAAATTTTACAAAATCCGGAACTATATCGTTTGTTAAGCCTATCGTAATTTATTGTGTTTAGAAATCCGCATCATTACTGTTTTATCTATTGCGGAACCAAAAAAGCAAGAAACAAAAAAGCCCTTTGCAAAAGACAAAGGGCTTTAGTTGTATAAAGAATAAAGAATTATTCGGCCTGGTTTATATTTCTAAGCTGTTTTAGCTTGTCTTTCAATATATCCATCTGCTCTCTATGCTTTTCAATACTTTTTCTTACCTCAAGAACTATTGAATTTTCTTTTTTAGCATTTCTGGTATTGGTGAAAAATTGTATGTTGTTTTCCAGTTGGAAGATTTCAGACTGTACTTCTTCGATCTTACGCATAAGGAAAATCTTTTCATTATCAAGTTTCCTACTATCATTAGATTCGGATAATTGGTCTAGCTTGTTGGCAAAACGCATCATATCCGAGTCTTTCTTGCTTAGGCTTAATTTCTCAAATAATCCGTCCAACACTTTATTGAATTTGCCATCTATATGTTTTCTGGAGAATGGCACTTTTCCAAATCCTTTCCAGTTTTCTATATGTAATTTAATACCGTCAAGATCTGTTTTATGGTCACCAGTGAATTCAAAATCCTTAAGTGTCTCCAGATAGGCTTTCTTTTTATCAAACGCTTCGATCTCTTCAGAATTAGCTTCGTTTTTCTGCGCTTTTAATCTTTCGAAATAGTGGTTACATGCATCCTTAAAGTCTTTCCAGATTTTGTCGGAATATTTTCTCGGCACATGTCCAACCTGCTTCCATTCTTCCTGTATCTGTTTCATGATAGGAGTAGAGGCCGCAAAATCTTCACTGTCCTGTAGAGCAGTTGCCCTTTCAACTAAAGAAAGCTTCTTATTCAGATTTTCCTGTTGGTCTTTTTTAATGTCTTTATAAAAAGAGTTCTTAAGTGAATTAAAGACCCTTACAGCTGTTTTAAAAGCGCTCCAGGTTTCTTCGTTTACTTCAGCAGGCACTTTTCCGATTGCGAAAAAATCGTTTCTTAAAGCCTCGACTTTTTCAACCTGCCCTTGCCATAAAGCATGTGCATTTACTTTTTCGTTGGCCAATACCTCAATCTGCGCGATGATCTCCTTTTTCTTAGCAAGGTTATCGGTTTCCTTCCCTCTAAGTTCTTCAAATAACACTTCACGTTTGTCGTGCATTTGTTTGGTAAGCTCAGAAAAACGGTTCCATACCTCGTCACGGTGTTCTTTCGATACAGGTCCTATGTCTTCTTTCCAGATTTTATGTAGATCCTGAAGCTCTCTAAATGCCTTGTTGATATCATCTTCCTTAACCAGTTCTTCAACTCGTCCTATTATCTTTTGTTTTTGCTCAAGATTGTGTTTAAAATCAAGATCTCTAGCTTCTCTGTCAAGATGCAGGTAATCATAGAAATTCTCTAAGTGGAAATGATAATTATTCCAGACGTGGTTGTATTTGTCTTTAGGGATAGGTCCTGCATTTTTCCAACGGTCTCTCAACTCGTTAAAGTGTTTTAGGGTATCCTTAATATTTTCTTGGGGATTAATCAGTTCTTTTAATTCTTCTACAATCGCAAGACGTCTTTCAAGATTAGTCTGTAAATTGTTTTGAAGGCTTTTGAAATGAGTATTTTTTCTTTCTCTATACTGATTGTATAAAGTGTCGAATTTTGCTTTTAATGGGAAATGGTAATGAAATTCCTCTGTAGTATCAGGATTCTCAGCAATGAACTCTTCCTTTTTATCGTCGATAAAATGATTGTATTTAGAAACGAAAGCAGATTTTAACTGTTCAACATGTTCTTTGACAGACATTACTTTCTCCACCCCAACAAGATTCTCAAGTTCTGACACAAGTTCTTCCATTGATAGAGTTTCATAATCCAGCATTGGGATCTCATGGCGCTCTTTAAGCGTTTCGTCTTCACTCTCTTCTGCATTGGTTTCGGCTATAGCATCGATCGCATCCTGCCCGGAAAACTCTTGTGGAGTTTCCAATACAGCCGTATCATCTGCCAATTCAGCTTCACTAAGCTCCGTCGTACCTGTATCTTCACTGCTTTGAACAGCTTCAGTTTCTAGGGCAGCTTTTGCTTTTTCCTCTGTTTCGGATTCTGTTGCAGTTGTTTCTGCAGTTGGTACTTCAACAGTTGTCTCTGCTGTTGGTACAGTTATTTCGGCGGTTTCCGTTGTTTGGTCCTCCGTTTGTACGTTTCCTGCTGCAGCGTTTTCTAAATTTCCGTCTGCTTGCTGCAGGTTATCATTCTTTTCTTCTAACATTATTAAAAATGTTTAAGGTTCATATTTTTCGAGGGCGTAAGGTAATAAAGGCATACCAAAATTCAAAGTAAAATACGGACTTAAAGTTGAATATTTGTTAAAATTATTATTGTAGGATTATTATACTCATTGAGAAATCGATATTTTGTAAGCATTTTATTTCAATTGTATTTGTTTTTAGGTAATTACAATTTAGATATTTATAAAATTGGGAAAAGAATTATTATTATTTTAACAGGAATTGACAATCTTGAAATCCTTATTTATTCCATATTTCCCATGCCTTTTCAGCCTGCCAGACCAGCATGTCCAGGCCGTTCTTA
>Ga0247810_10001217_pt1 | contig 17107 bp, 8 predicted proteins | sample UWRJL119311C1_FD_179918 | JGI IMG/M metagenome (GOLD analysis project Ga0247810, IMG submission 179918) | Plant litter microbial communities from Arlington Agricultural Research Station in Wisconsin, United States - UWRJ-L119-311C-1 | ecosystem: Environmental > Terrestrial > Plant litter >...
AATTCCGAGATGTTTTACTTCTGAAGTGTAAAATTTTGAATTTCCATGCAGCATACCGACTTTTTCTTTTAAAGTCATTTTTTTAATCAACTGTTGAATTCTTTTTTCGGTCACAGCATCTGTTTGCGAAAAAGAACTTTGAGAAAATACTGAAAACAAAACAATTGCCATAAATCGTAAACTCATTTTATATGTTTTAGAAAAACCTTTTGGTTAAATTAAATAATTTGATTTTTGTGATTAAATAGGAAATAAACCCAATTAAAAAGTTTTCAAAAATAGAGCAATAGCGTATATAGGAGTGATACAAATCGAGCATTTTATATAATAAATGAAGCAGATTGGAATCAAAAAAGCTAAAATTTTAAACCTTAATAAAAATGCATCAGATTTATTATTTTGCATAAAAACTTTATCTGATTTAATTTAGCAATTGATTGATAAAATTTAGTTTTTAGGGCTGGAAGAATAGGGTAGAGCTGCTTCTAAAATTAATGCTATAGCGTTATCCAAAAGTGATTTTAAATATAAAAAACCTGGCAGGTTTAATACTTGCCAGGTTTAAATTTGATAAGCCAAAAACTATAGAGTAATTATAGATAATAATTGGAAAAATTTATTCGGCTCCGTCAGTTGTTGCTCTTGCAAGAGCAAAGCCAGCCACTTTTTTGCCTAATTCTAATCCTTTTTCGCAATCACTTCTGTAATGGATAGCGCCATACATTCTTGAGTTTGATGCTTCTAATGCCATTGCTTCATATTCGCTTTTCTTAGCTGGAATAAAATGTGACAAAACAGCGCAGGCAGCAGCACTAAAAGTAGAGTGACCAGAAACATACGCCGGAAAATTAGGAACTCCTGTAGTTGTTTTAATGGAAGGGTCCATTTGGCATGGACGTGGGTTGAAATAGGTGAATTTGGCATCCCAGCAACTAATGGCAGCATCCATCATGGCAACATTTAATAAGGCCATATTTCTTGCCCAGCGAACTTCGCTATAGTTTTGTTTTACAAAAGATTCAGTGGCAATGGCATTCCAGTGTCCACAAGGTGTAGAAGTATCAACACCGTCAGCCCAAAAACTGACAATTTCCATATGTTTTCTCGAATTGTCCTGACTGTATTTTTTTATCTCAGCTAATTCTTTTGCAAAGGCATCAGATTTTGTAGAAGGAGGTGCGGGAGGACGATTTGCTACAATATCTGCTTCTGACATCAAAAATGATTTTACTTTTCCGAAAAGCGGCAACATAGGTGGCCTGGCTGGTTTTTCCAATGATTTCCATGGAATTTCTCCTGTTGCAGCAGTTTCAGATTCTAATAATGCCCAAATTGCAGGAGTCCCACCGGCAGTGCCAGCACCATCAGTTGAAGCACGGGTTATAAATTTCGCAGCAACTTTTCTGCCTAAACTTATTCCGGCATCAACATCAGAACGTACATTGGCACCGCTGATTATTCGGTATAATTTTTCTTCTTCAGCTTTTGTATTTATATAAGCGATTTCAGTTGGGAATAATAATTTTAACAGTTCAACAGTAACTCCCGCCACAACTGCATCTTCTGAAGGATAAGAAGGCAAAGTGCTTTTAGGAATTAAAACTTGCAGTGTTGGATCTACTTCATAAGGTGCTGCTCTGTTGTATAATTTTTTATAATGCCAGGCAGCAATTAATGCATCGTATTGAGCAGCACTCACATAAGCATAAGCTCTTGCTGCATAAGGAGGATTGGAAAATGGAAATTGAGGATATGCAAATGGGTTTGCTGCTGAAGGTGCCGGATAAGTTCCGTCCTCATTTTGATAAGGAGGACGATTATGTCTAGCCACCAATGTTCGCATAATTTCATTCCAACGCAATATGCTGCCAACGCTCCAATAGTTTATAATGTTTCTTTGTTCATCAGTAATATTGACTTGAAAACTCTTGATTTCGTTAATTTCTCTGGTATAAGCTGGTGTATTGGTCGCAATAGGTACGTCTATTGAAAATTCATCAGGTGCTGTTAAAAGGTATGTCTTCCAGGTGCCGGCAGAGGCGTCTGTATTGGCAGGATTTAGTTTTGGAAACTCTTCATTGCGTTCTGTTATATCATCATTACAGGAATATGTAAATCCGATTAGTACAAATACAAGTAAAATACTTTTAGATATATATAGTTTAATATTAGTTTTCATCGTTTTTGCTTTTAAAATTAATAATGTAGAATACTCCTCCGTATAAAGATGTTGCCTGCCCTACATTTCTGCCTTCAGTCACAAAATTATAGCCACCCACGATTGCCAATTCAGGGATTTTTTTAAGCGTATATTTTGCATTTACACCCAATTTAAAGGCATTCATTGTATTGCTTGGAAACGGCATATTGTTTTTTGTAATATCAAAACCTCCGGATTGTGTGGTCCAGTTATCAATTACTGCTTCGGCAATTAACCAAGTGGAACGGTATCCTAATCGCAGATTAAAATTTATGACATCCGGCATATCGACTTCGTTGGTATACTGTATTTCATCTGTCAAATATGAATTTCGATCAATTTTGATATTCGCCCTTTTACTGTAAGCAGCGGATATAGTGGTAAAAAAACTATGAATCTGTACATCTCCCATCAGTCTCAAAGTGGCAGTTTTGCTATGAAGACCTAAACTTAATGGTAAATAATCGGCAGTATAGTCAGTTGTAGGGAAAGAATAACTTCCTAAAGCATATAAAGAATAAACAGTATTACCTACTACTTTTTCTAACGGCATGTATTTTATAGTCAATGCCAAATCCTGCATGCCTTTTTGACCTTTCATGGTGCCTGCAGTTGCTTTGGTTTCAAGATAGGGAACGCTAAAAAGAAAATTCAGCTTATCTGTTATGCCATAATTACCCATAACAGCAACACCTTGAGTAGAGACAGTTCCCAGATTAAGATTCTCTCTTTTAAAAGTGCCTTCCCAGTACTTATCCCAGCTGCTGTATTGATATACTGCACCTAAACAAAAATTATTTTTGCTCATCATAATAGCGTCATTATCGGTTTGTGCACTCATCAAAATTGGAATTAAGATGAGGTAACACATATATAATTTTCTCATTTTTTACTATTTTTTGGTTGGTTAGTTAATTAGTTGTGCAAAATCACTTATTTAAGGATTTGGCTCCATCAAATGATTGGTCGATATTTCCCCGCTTGGTATTGGCCAGATATAATTACTGCTGGTTGGCAACACCAAAGGAGCTGTACCAATTGATCCTTTTTTGGCAGGTAAGGTTTGTACCTTTCTTTGTAAATCCATCAATCGGAAACCTTCGCCTAGAAACTCAATATCTCTTTCTTTTTGTATGGTTGAAACAAGAGTCTCTTTTGTCGCAATTTCGTTTGGCGGGAAAACATAATTTGGGTCTGAACGATTTCTTACTGCTTTTAATAATGCTGTTGCTGTTACTAAATCTTCTGTGTTGGCGGTGGCTTCGGCATAATTTAATAATATTTCAGCATAGCGAATTACAGGCACATAATCTCTAAAAGGTGCCGTTGTAACACTGAATTTTTTCAATACTTTTTGATTGGCTGCACTTTTCCCAATAAGGCTGGAACGTGCATCACTACCTGAATTAAAGGCAGGATCGCTAACAATACCTTCAGCGGCTAAAAAAATAATAGGTTGCGCTAAATAATTATATGCCAAAGAATATTGTGCAGAAGGTGTCTCAGTAGTAGAATTCGCAAAAGGAATAGAAAAAACGGCTTCAGTTCCGGTATAACTTCCTCCAAAAATAGTGGTATAATTCACTTCTAATTTTTGGGTTAAATTTCCTTCGGTATATTGAAAAGGCAGGGTAGAAGAAACTATTTTTTTAGATTCTGTTATCACTTTTTCAAAATTGTTCTGAACTAATAAAACCCTTGTTTTTAATGCAATTGCCGTACACTTTTTGGCTCTGGATGTATTCAGTAATGGAGTATTGTAACTAACAGGCAAATCTATTTCGGCTTCATCTAAATCTTTCAGAATTTGCGTGTAGACCATTTCTACAGAACTTCGTGCCAAATCATTATGTCCCGAAGTTGTAATGGGCGTTAATCGCAAAGGCAGTCCTAAAGAATTTTTGTCCTGATTATAAGGCTTGGCATATGTTTGAATCAAACTGAAATAACAAAAAGCACGAATAAATTTGGCTTCGGCAATATAGTTTTTAGCCAGCTCTTCTGAAATTACCGTAGTTTCATTCATTTTGCTGATTAGAATATTTGAGGCATTAATAGCTGCATATCCAACTGCCCAAACATTGTTTACAAAATCATTTGTTGACGCCACATTTTGATTCCATACTGCGGAACCTGTTGCAGCATTTCCGTCGTTCTGACCAAATTGATCGGCCCGCTGTTCATTAAAAACAATGAATCGGCCACCGTAGAAACTTTGATTTTGTAACTGCTTATATAAATTATTGGTCTGTGCCAAAATCTTAGCCGGAGTACTAAAGGCTATCGATTCGGGAATACTGGTTTCTGGTTCCGTGTCTAATAAATCGTCGTTACAAGCTGTTGTAAACATCAGAATAAAACAGCTCATTAAAATATATTTTTTCATTGTGGTTGCTTTTAATTAAAATCCAATATTTAAACCCAAAGTATACACCTGAGCATTTGGCGGAACGTTTTGATCTTTTCCTGAATTAATAGAGTTTCCGTTAATGGAAACTTCGGGGTCAGAACCTCTGTATTTGGTAAAAGTGTACAAGTTATTCCCTTGTAAATACACATAAATAGAGCTGAATGTGTTTTTTAGAAAAGAAGTTTCCAGTGGCACATTATATCCTAAAGAAGCATTCTTAAGTTTTACAAAAGAACCATCTTCTACTTTTGAAGTACTTGAAAATGAAAAACCTGCCGAAACATTATCACCATAATATAATTTTTGGATATCGGTAATTTGGCCTGGCGTTGTCCACCTGTTTTTTATAAATTCCCCATTGTTAAAATAACGCTGATCTGAATTCGTGGCGCGTGTTCCATTATAGAGTTTATTTCCCTGTGCAAAAGTCAGATTTACGGCTAAAACAAAATTCTTATAATTGAAAGTGTTGTTTAATCCTCCAAACAATTTTGGTAATGAAGGTCCCTGCATAACACCATCTTTATAATTGTCTATGGCCGGAGCAGCACTGCCATCGAGATACGTCCATTTTGGAGAGCCAATATGATTGTACTGCACTTCTTTGCCTTCGCTGTTTATAAAAACCATTTGACCGTTTTCCGGATTTACACCTTTGTTAGGCACCGCAAAAACAGATCCTATTGAATATCCTACTCTTGTCATGTTTTGTACTCCAAATACACTTGGCACAAATACATCGCTTGCTAATGAAGTCACTTTGTTTTTAAGTGTGGAAAGATTTAAATTCACATTCCAATTGAAATTTCTGGCAGTAACGGCAAGTGCATTAATCCCGATTTCAAAACCTGTATTGTACATTCCGCCCACATTTTCGTTGATATAATTATTCGGAATTCCTGTGGAAAGTGATTGAGGTGTTTTTAGAATTAAATCCCTGATTTTATTGTTGTAATAATCAAACTCTACGGAAACACGATTGTTTAACATGGCAAAATTCAGCCCTAAATCGAGTTTGGAACTTGTTTCCCATTTTAGATCAGGATTGGCAGTTTGAGAATACCCTAAGGTTGGCGCACCACCATAAGTAGATGAATTATAAGTTCCGATAGCAGGATAATTTCCTATTTCGCTATTTCCTACAATCCCATAACTCGCCCTAAGCTTTAAGTTATTCAGAAAGCCGCTTAACTTTGAATCTTTAAAAAAGGATTCTTCGAGAAGGTTCCAGCTTACAGAACCACCTCCAAAATTACCGTATTTGTTTCCTTCGGACAATGCTGATAAACCATCAATTCTATAATTTAAGGTCAGGAAATATTTGTTTTTAAAATTGTAGTTTAAGTTGGTAAAATAAGAGAGTAAAGCATTTTCTGAAAGGTCATTGCCTATTGGTGAAATGTTAGCATAACTTCCCTGATAATTTTTATAATAGGTGTCGGTAATATTACTTTGAGAAGCTCCCCAACTGTTGACAGCTGTTTTTATTCTTTCATAACCTACCAGGATCATGAAATTGTGGTTTTCATTAAAGGAATCTTTATAGGTAATGGTATTTGCCCAATCGGTTCTTGATAAATCGGTCGCTATGTTGGTTGCCACACCATTGTAAGATGATCCTCCTCCGTGAATTGGGTTTAAAAACAACTTGTTTTCGAGCCCGATAGTATTCAAACCAAAACTGGTTCTAAAAGTTAATTTTTTAGTGATATCAAACTCTCCATATATATTTCCTAAAAGTGATTTACTAATGGAAGTAGTGAGATCAAGCTCCTGAACCATGGCTAAATTATAGGCATTAATGGTACCGATAATAGCCGGAATATTGGCTCCATAACCCACACTTATTCCGTTTTGAATGCTATAAGATCCGTCCGGATTGTAAACCGGGACATTGGGAGGCAAAACATACGTCATTCTTCCTAAAGGTTCATTGGTAATATACTCTGCGTTATAAGTTGATGAAGACAACGTATTACCTGCAACAGCACCCGTATTTGGTCCTACGTTTTTCGCCCTGCTATAGGAAACATTAACACCAACCCTGATAAAATTGGTCACGTCATGACTGATGTTTAATCGTGTCATGTAATTTTGAAATGTGTTGTTTTTTATAAAGCTATTTTGATTCGTGTAATCTGCTGAAAAATAATACTGAGTCGTTTCATTGCCTCCCGAAACATTAATATTGTGATTACTCGAAAAGCCCGGCTCGTAAGCTACATCATACCAATTCGTATCTATGGTACTTCCGTCAGCATTTTTAGACAGGAAAAAACCGGGTGCTTTGCCTGCATTAACTAAGGCTTCGTTTTTTATCATGGTATAATCTTCTGCATTCAATAATTTTGGCAGGTTATAAGGGGTACTTCGACTGAACCAACTGTTGTAATTGAATTTAGTTTTGCCATTTTTACCTTTTTTGGTGGTAATTACCATAACACCATTTGCAGCTCTGGAGCCATAAATTGCGGAAGCAGAAGCATCTTTCAATACATCAACTGAGGCAATATCATTAGGATTGATTCCAGAAAGTGGATTATTGCCGACAAATCCACCCAATGAGCCGGTAAAAACAGCGACACCATCTACAACTATCAAAGGAAAAAGCCCTGATGTAATCGTATTTAAACCCCGAACCCGAATAACAGGCGTATTGTTTAATACACTTGTAGATTGAATCACATCGATTCCTGTTGCCTGACCGCCTAATAACTGATCAAAACTGGTTGAAGGACGGTTCTGTAATTGCTTAGCTGAAATTGTAGAAACCGAACCTGAAAACTCAGATTTTTTTTGAGACAAATAGCCACTCGAAATGAGTACTTCGTTTAATTGATTAGAGTTATCCTGAAGTATAACTTTGATACTTTTGTTTGATTGTAGAACTAAACTTTGAGTAATGTAACCCATCATGCTAACTTTTATAGCAATAGGATATTGAGCCTTTGTAGCAATAGAAAAATATCCATTTTCATCTGTAATTACAGTTTCATTAGTTTCATTAATTTGAATAGCTGAACCCGCAATTGATTGATTATCATTGTTTATAATTTGTCCTTCAATGGTATTGTTTTGCCCGAAAACCGACAGTGAAACTAAGAGAAAAAATAGTATTGAGAGCCTGCCATTTATGAGCAATGCCAAAAAACGGAATATATAGTGTTGTTTCATTTTTATAAGTTTATAGCATAGCTTAAACCAGAACACCAATGTGTTCTGGTTTAAGCAGCTGTATTTAAATTGACTGGTTTTTTGAATATGTTTTAAACAAATTCAAAAAGAAGATTTTAATTAATTCTGATACTTTGCAAAAACGAATTGTTATTGGTTACGAGAAAGTAATTTTTATTTTTTACCTTAATTTTTTCCATGTTTTTCACGTCTCCAGGAGTAAAAAATCCACTTTTAACTGCTGAGACAGGCAGGAACGCACCTTTGCCGTTTCCTTTTAAAAACAAACCATGACCTGCATCATTTCTTGGTGTTTCCACTTCAGAATTAAACATATTCCCTGTAATTAAAGCATCAAGGTTTCCATCCTTATCGTAGTCATCAACCGCTATTTGATTGATACAGCTAATCTGTGCCTGAATAGGTAGTTTATGAATAACAAATTTTCCATTTCTATTTTCCAGATAGATACTTGCAAAAGATTTTACTTTATAATGCAAGGCTTCTTTAAGTGACTTTTCGGTATAAACATCCACCAGGGTAGCTTGTGAGAAACTTTCATAGTCTTTGAATTTTTTCTTGATATTTGGAATTTGCTGGGATGAACAGCCACGACCACGCACCGGATATTGCTTGCCATCATTATAGTAGCTCAACACAATATCTTTGTGTTTGTCATTATCAAAATCTTTTACGAAAATATCAAAAGTTTCATTTGGAGTAGCCTGATATTTATAATTCAAACCATTATTTCCAACGATATAATCCATATCTCCATCCTTGTCAAAATCGCCTTGCTGAATGCTCCACCACCAACCGGTAGTATCATCGTTAAGTCCCATGTTTTTTGTAACTTCTTTGAAACCTGATTTGGTATTTTGAAAAACACGGATTGGCATCCATTCGCCCACAATAATAATGTCATCTAATTTGTCATTATTAAAATCGGTAATTACAGCACTTGTCGCCATTCCTAAATTAATAAACTCTTTTGGAGCTTTTTTAGAAACTTCAAATTTAGGTTGCGTTGCAGTACTAATATTATGCAGCAAATAAGTTTTGGCAGGTGACGGATATTGTCCTGGAATTTGTCTTCCTAATACCAAAAGATCTTTTTTTCCATCTTTATCATAATCAATTGGATATACTTTTGAACCACTCGTTAACATGGTTGGCAACACTCCTTTTGAAGCTTTGGTAAAATCTCCTTTTCCGTTGTTGAGGTACAATCTGTCTTGCAGTTTCGGGTCGTTAACCAAAAATTCATAACCGCCACTCACAACATATAAATCATTATCGCCGTCACTATCAGCATCAAAAATCAATGCTCCTGTATCTTCACTAAATTTATCTTCCTCAAACGCAGGAATATTTATTTCAGTAAAACCTTTTGAAGTTTGTAAAAATATTTTTCCTGTATAGCCAGAAGATCCTCCTATAAAATAATCATCAAGCCCGTCTTTATTTAGGTCACCTACAGTAATGCAAGGCCCGAAAGTAGACATTTTATGAGGCAGCAATACCTGATCTTTAAAATCATCATATTTGTTTTCTTCGTGTTTAAAAACTGGAAAAGTTCCATTTTCTGTTGTAAATAAAGGAGTTTTAGCAATTGTTTTCGATGCTGTTTCTTCTTTGGCATCCTGTTCCTTAAAACTTAGCGTTTGGTTTGCTTTAACATTGTACATTTTTTGAACCTTGCCATTCGTCCAGACCACTTTTACCTCGTCGATTGTTTTGTCTTTTGCTAAACCAAAATGCAATTCTGGAGCTACTGACGACTGAAATCCTCTTGTTAAGGTAAGTTCCTGCATTTGGGTTCCTTTTTTTGTTTTTATATAAACACGGTTCCCTAAACCAAAAGTATTTTTAGAATTTCCTTTGAATTTTACTTTGATGTAATTATTGATTTTAGAACTTGAATTTTCAAAAACAGAGGCATAATCATCAATATTATTTACCACCAAATCTAAATCGCCATCGTTGTCTAAATCACTATAGGCTACACCATTTGAAAAGCCTTTATATTCAATTCCCCATTTTTTATTTACTTGTTCAAAATTTAAGTTGCCTTTATTCTGATACATGAAATTATCAATTTTCTCAGAAGGAATTTCCTGCGTTTTCTTAAGTAAGTCTTTTGGTTTTAAATTTAAAGCTTCCAGTTTATTAAAGAAATCATTATTATTAATTTCTCTTCGGGTTCCGTTACTTACAAACAAATCTTTGTTACCGTCATTATCAAAATCCGCAAATAAAGGTCCCCAGCTCCAGTCAGTAGATGAGGTTCCTGTAATACGGGATACATTACCAAAATGCGGAATTCCGTTTTCATTAACTCCTGTATTCAGCTGCATGCAATTGTGCATATACTGGTAATTAAAACCGGCATCAACTACATCCCAAAAAAGCTGTGGATTCATACTCGACATATTTGCTTTTTTACGACGATTGTCCTTCGCATCCATGTCTACCTGAAAAACATCTAAATTTCCATCATTGTTAAAATCAGAAACATCGACACCCATTCCGTAGAAAGAGTTATGTGCCATTGCTTGTTTTACGACTTCTTTAAAAGTACCATCCTGATTATTAATGTACATGAAATCTGGTGAGTTGAAATCATTTGAAACATATATGTCAGGCCAGCTGTCATTGTTTAAATCACCAATTGTAGCACTTAATGAGAGTCCATAAGCTTTTACACCTGCTTCTTCGGTAACATTAGCAAAATGATTGCCGTCATTTCTGTATAAATGGCCCGTTTCGTTGTCTTTAACATGCAGCATCATCTGCACATAGTCACGGGTTGCAGAGTTGAATTTTGTAGGCGGGTAATTGGCTACAAATAAATCTAAATCACCATCTTTATCATAATCAAAAAAGGTGCCCTGAACACTATTTCCTATATCATCAATCCCGTATTCTTTGGCTTTTTCTGTAAAGGTTTCGTTACCATTATTGATGTACAATTGATTGTTTTTTGGACCAAACTTTCCACTTACACTACAATAAATATCTAAAAAACCATCTCCGTTTACATCTGCCATAGTTACTCCATTGTACCAACGGGTATCGCCTCCAACACCTGCTTTTTTGGTAATATCTTCAAATTTTAGATTGCCTTTGTTTAAATACAATTTATTTGATACCTGATTTCCGGTAAAGAAGATATCTGTCAGACCATCATTATTAATATCACCTGTAGCAACTCCTCCTCCCAAATAAATATAATTATAGGTGAAGTAATTCAGGGAATCATTCTCTGTCAAATTATTGCTAAAATCAATTCCTGTATCAGCAGGGTCCAAAGAAGAAAATATAACTTCATCTGATTCTTTATCAGAACAGCTAAGAATCAATAATAAGCTTAACAGGCTAAAAAAAACTACTTTTATTTTTTTTGTATTTTTCATTTTTATAATAATAAAATTTATCTCTTAAATGTTTAAAACTCCTATTTACTGTATCAAATGCAAATAGAGGATTTTGCTCCGGCAGTTGGAAAAACTGTTTTTTTAATATTTACTTTCGAAAAGTTTTTTTCTCCCTCTGTAATTTTAATGTATTGATTGGGCTGTATGTTTTTAAACACTTGCTTTTTCTGGTTTTTTTGCCAGGTAATTTCAATCTGATCAATGATTCTGGCTTGTCCAATTCCAATTTCCATTCTTAAAGCAGATGCTCCAAAACTTCCACCTGAATTTACTAACCTGTATACAGATCTTGAAACACCATTTTCCCTGAAACTGACTTTTATTTTTGTTCCAATGGCAGAACGATTGCTTTCTATGCCTTCTAATTGCAATTTTATCCAGCGATTGTTATTTTGACCAGGGTTCAGGTATAAAGAATTACTGAAAGCATCTCCTGCATAAGCACCACCAACTTCTATAAAAATATCTGTATCTCCATCATTATCCAAATCATTCAGGGCTACGCCATGACCTTTTTGTAAATTTCCTACCCGCCCGGAAACAGTAACATCAGCAAATTTTCCGTTACCCATATTTCTAAATAATTTATTAGGAATTAGAGATTTATAATCTGGATTTCCTGTTCCTAGGTACATGTCCAAAAAACCATCATTATCAATATCACCAAAATTGGATCCCATTGCAAATACAGTCTTATTTAGCCCTGATGCTATTGAAACATCTGAGAATGTGCCATCATGATTATTGCGATACAAATACATTTTGCTGCTATTATTACGGATATTTAATGCTTCCATTGCAAATTCTCCTCCTATAGAACCATCATATTGGTAGCCACAAACAAAAATGTCCTGCCAGCCATCATTATCATAATCCCAAAACCACGTTGGAAAGGTCATTACATTGATTCCTGCTAAACCTGCCTGATCTGTAGCATCTATAAATTGTGGAATACCATTTTTGATTCCTGTATTTTTTAATAATATTTTCCTTTTATTCATTCCGGAAAGAAACAAATCAATATCGCCATCATTATCATAATCTGCAGATGTTGCTCCTTTTATATAACTGACAACATCACATTTAGCTGAATGTGCCACATTAGTAAATGTTCCGTCCTGATTATTCAAATACAGTTCAGAAGGGTAGGATCCATCATCTGATGACTCGTTACCAATAAACAGATCTAAATAGCCGTCATTGTTAAAATCATTCCACGTACCTGCCTGAGTAGGGAATTCAGAATACAAACCGCTTTTAATGGTTACATCAGTAAAAGATCCATCACTATTGTTACGTAACAACGAGTTAGGCTGTCTTCCGAATTTACGCATCCAGGCACCTCTCAAAACAAAAATATCAGTATCGCCATCATTGTCATAATCAGCTTGTATCATATTCAGCCCTCCTTTGAAACGCCCTATCTCAGACGCTTTGGAATAATCAATATATTTGCCTTTTTGGTCATTTTGATAATAATGCATGACTCCATCGAGACTCCAGTCAGATGTTACAATATCTAAATAATTATCATTGTTGAAATCATCAACAATGACTCCACCAGACATATTCCTGGTTTTTATGCCAACATTTGCAGCAACATCCACAAAAGGTTTTATACTATATCCTGAATTATCTTTATTTAGATTTGGTATCAGCCATTGTTTGGGAACATCTAAAGGGTATCCGTCTATGGTCATATAAGCAATATTCAGCAGCCATCTCGATTCATAATCATTAGGATTTATATCCAGTAATTTTTTATAAATTTCAATTGCTTTTTGAGAACCCTGACGTATAGTATGAATCCCGGTTTTTTGTATTGGAATTATACACGATTCCGGATTATGGTAATTGACGCAATTTTGCTTTTCTGCCAGTCTCATATAAGCAATTGCTAAAAAATTTAGTGACTGAGGGTTATCTCTGCCATCAATTGCTTTTTGTCTTTTTATGGCACTTTCAATAATTGAGACTGCTTCTGATTCTTTACCGAGCTTTAATAATGCATTTCCTTTATTTATTTCATTATATAATTTTAAATGTCCTTCATAGGAACTTTTTATTATTGAATCAAAATAAAGGATTTCTGCCTTTGTAGCAAATGGATTTTTTTTATCATTATACATTCTATTCCTAGCCTCCAAAATCTTAACCATCTTGTCATTAGGATTGGAAAAATAATCGCACGACTGTGACAAAACAGATAATATAAATAGCAATGTTAACTGTTTAATTTTCATAATTAAAACATTTTAGATTGGTTAATCGTGCTATTATTTATCGAAATTTTTATTTCCTATATGAAGATTATAAAATTTCCAAACTTCATGGGCGACATTTCTGCCCAACTTCAGTCCTTCAACATTATCTGCCTGAATATGATAGCCTCCCATTACTCTGGAAATACCTGCCATATTAGCTGTTTCTGTAAAGGTTGGGAATTTTAGAACAACTGGTTTTCCAATGTTATTTGGCTCTGTCATTGACCCTGGTTCATTCCATGTTGCAGATTCTCCAAAAGTATCACTGCCAGTCCATAATTTTAAAGCTTCGCCACAGCCTCCACTAATTGTACTGTGTCCTGAAACATATCCCGGAAAAGCAGGACATAAAAATATATCTGGAGAATAAGGTCTCCAGTCTTGGCCTTTCATTTCTATATTTCCAAAACCAGGTCCTCCCCAAGCTTTTATAGTCTGATCTTTGTAATAATGATGTACTAAAGCATAAGGGCGGGCAAAGTCATAAAACATTTTGGTATCCCAACACGCTATAAAACAATCCATAGCAGTGACCTGATTGTAGAAAAACATTTTTACATCCTGATCTAAAGTATGTTTATCACGTCTGGAAACATCCTGGGCAAACTTTAACCAATGTCCGGCTTGCTGTACGGATTTTGGTCCATCACGCATAAATTCTACCAGTGCTTTTTGTTCGTTGGTTAGGTTATATTGTAAATCAAGTAGTTCTTTAACTTCATTTTTAAGTTGTTCTGAGTCCAATGAAGGTGGGGGAATAGGACGAAACTGATCTCCTGATTTCAATCCTACAGGTTTTACTTTGTTCCAAAATGGAGTAGCACAGCCTGGTGCAAACTTACCGCCTTTTCCATCTGAAAAATATTTTGGCTGCCAATGAATTACATCCTTCATTTCGTCTGGAGTATTGACCGGATTATAATTTACATAGTTAAAATAGGGAGTTCCATTTGAACCATTTTCTTCTCCATATTGATTTGATCCATCATGTTTTCGTGCTTCAATTACTGCTTTTGCTGCTAAATTTCCTATTCCTACCGGTGTTTTAGGGTCTAATGATTTATCATTAGGATCAAGCCCTAATTTGACCATAAAAGCGACAAACAGTTCTTTGTCTGAAAAATAATATTCACATAATGCATTATAGGCTGCATAACTAATAGCAATCTCTTTATTTTTGAGTGTCTGTTCTTTATTTGGTCTTCTTTCTGTATTTTTTAAATATACAGGAATTGCCTTTTGATCATAACGGCTCCAGGCATCAAAAACAGCAACAAATGTCAATCCTAAAAAACGAGAAGTCACTGTTGGTCTTGGTTTAAATCTATCAGTATCATTACCTGTGGCAACAACTGCAATTTGCGACCATTTATAGGCTGTATTATTTTCTCCTGTTGGTTCTTTAATTTTACTCTCTTTGGTTTGAGCAAACATGGTAGTAGTTAAAGTACCAAATAATAGTACTTTAAATAGAAATTTATGAATTTTCATTTTGGTGGTTTTATATGGTTTTTTGATAGTTTTCTTTTCAATTAATATTAATAATTGAGAGTTGTATGTTAAATTTGAAATAAACAAATTCAATCTTAAATGAAGACTTAAGATTCAATAATAGAACATGATTGATTAAATCATTCTATTTATTTTTTTAACATCAGGGAAATACTATACCATATCAGGAGGAGGGTAATTGGTAGTGAAATATCCGGAAAGAAGGTCTTCTTTTGGATTATATGAATTTAAAGTAATAGTAGGTAAAACTAATTTAGCAGTAGTAGTTACTAAATTAATTGTATCATTAGGAATGTAATCCTGAATAAAGGATTTCATTAATTTTTTACTTGGATTTTCTTTATTTGAATCGATATCAAATATTTGACTGTCGACGATTTTTTTTAAATCATTACTCAGCACTTCTCGGTGAGAGTTTTTTAGACAATATAATTTTAAAACATTGTTTATAATTCTTTTCTTAAAAACATGATAGGTCTTATTTTCGATTACTAAGTCTTCATTAACTTCTTCAAAACCTGAATCTACAACATACGCATAGGGATTAATCTTAATTTCAATTACTTCGAAATTTGAATTGTCAGTTTTCTCCATAGCATTCACCCACACTTGCTGTTGTTGTTCAGCAAACATGATATAAAATCCTAAAACATTGTAAAACAATGTTACGATTAAAAAAAGTGATGCAATTCTTTTCATCTAAAACCGTCAGTATTAGTATACTAATTACTTTATTAAATAGCTTTAAGTTATTTTATATAAACTGCAGAAAAGTAAATAAACAGCGCACTTAACATGCGCTGTTTTCAAATACTAACTCAACCTAACTAACTTAATTTTTAGTAACCAGGATTATTATCACTTGGTTTTATATTCGGATTAGAAGAAGTTTCTCTGTTTGGTATTGGCCATAATTCACTTTTACCAACCTGAAATCCCTTATCTTTTAGTTCAGTAGCCGCCAGACCCCATCTTATAAGGTCATCAAAGCGAACTTGCTCTCCAGCTAATTCCACCTTACGTTCATGAATAATGGCATTAAAAACATCATCCTTTGTTACTGGAATATTAGTTGTTAAACCTGCTCTATCCCTAACTTCTTTGATATAAGCTATAGCAGCTGTTTGTGAACCTCCTGTTCTTTGATTTTCACATTCTGCTTTCATAAGTAATACATCTGAATAACGCATAACCTTAAAGTTGATGCTCGATTGTTGTAATTCGGATACTCTTTTATAATAATTTTGGTACTTTTTCCAGCCTGCTCTTCTGGTACCGTTACCAAAATTTGCAGACGTCATAGTATTTGCACCCTTATTATATTTTGATCCTGGTACATAAAAAGTATCCCCGTAACGAAGATCACCAGCTTCATATTCATCTAACAGGTCATCTGTTGGACATACATTATACCAATCTAAGTTGCCATATTCCTGACCTCTAAGAGTTGATTCAGCTTTTCCTTCTCCTGAAGTATCACTACCCCATTTATCACCTACTCCTAAAGTTTCATCATATTCAATTTCAAAAATAGATTCTGGACCGTGCTCTGTTTCATCCATAAAATTATTGTAAAATTGACCTTTAGGTTCTAATGTAAATCCTGTAACTTTATTAAAAGCGGCTAAAGCTTCATCATATTTCTTTTGATACAGAAGTACTTTCCCTAAATAAGCAAAGGCAGCCTCTTTAGTAGCTCTTCCTTTTTGTTCAACGTCTTTACTTAATAAGTTTTTTGTAGCAAAATCAAGATCTTCTTCAATCAATTTATAAACATCTGCTTTAGGACTTCTGGCTTTAGGAATAAGAGTTTGTTCTGTATAAATTGGCAAATCACCAAAACGAGGTACTAATAAAAAATAATAATAGGCTCTCAAAAAATGAGCTTCTGCTAAGAACTTTTTCTTTTTTTCTTCAGATATAACTGTAGTTGGTAACGCATTAATCTTTTCTTCATTATCCAACACAAAATTGGCTTTCGCTATTCCTATAAAGCAGGTATCCCAATAATATTGAATAATATCACTACTTGCATCAAAACTAAAATTCGCAAAAGGCTTTTTATTACCTTCTAACCCACCATTTCCTTGATTTTCTCCAGACATAAGAT
>Ga0247810_10001219_pt1 | contig 17094 bp, 17 predicted proteins | sample UWRJL119311C1_FD_179918 | JGI IMG/M metagenome (GOLD analysis project Ga0247810, IMG submission 179918) | Plant litter microbial communities from Arlington Agricultural Research Station in Wisconsin, United States - UWRJ-L119-311C-1 | ecosystem: Environmental > Terrestrial > Plant litter >...
ACACCGCGCTTTCCGCCCATTTCTTCTCCACCGCCGGCTCTTCCCGGACCACCGTGAGTGAGCAAAGGCATTGGCGAACCGTGACCTGTGCTTTCCTTTGCGCAGTCTTTGTTCAGAACCAGGATACGCCCGTGCATACTTGCAGCACCTACAACGTATTCGGCAGCTTCCTTATCATCCGGCGTTACAATGGATGAAACCAGGGAACCTTTGCCCATGCGGGAAAGCTCGATCGCATCGTCCATTGTTTTATAAGGCATGATCGTCGCTACCGGACCGAAGGCTTCGATATCGTGTACATCTGTGTTTTTATAAGGATCGTTGTTAACGAAGAGAATCGGCGAAAAGAAAGCTCCTTTTTCATAATCTCCTCCAACGATATCGGCGAAATCGGCATTTCCGTAAACTATTTCCTGGGAAAGCGCCAGTTTCTTCACGTTTTCGCGAACACGATCAACCTGCGTACGCGTTGCCAGCGCACCCATTCGTACTCCTTCAACGCTCGGATCACCGATCTTCGTTCCCGCCAGTCTTGCAGAAATCGCTTTCTGAACTTCATCCACAAGGTTATCCGGCACCAGGATACGGCGAACTGCGGTACATTTCTGACCGGTCTTCACCGTGATCTCCTTCGTTGTTTCTTTGACAAACAGGTCGAATTCCTCCGTTCCCGGAACGGCGTGTTTTCCAAGGATCGTTGCGTTAAGTGAATCCGCCTCAAGATTGAAGGGAACACTTCTCTCAGTGAACTGCGGCAGGGCTTTTAGTTTTTTTCCCGTAAAAGCACTTCCTGTAAAGGTTACCACATCTTCCATATCGACGTGATCGAGAATTCCTCTTCCCAATCCGCACACCAGCTGAAGGCTTCCTTCCGGGAGGATTTTAGAATCGATGATATCCTGCACCATTACCTCGGTTACGAAGCAGGTAAATTCCGAGGGCTTCACAACAGCAGGTACGCCCGCCATCAGGTTCACCGCCACTTTTTCGAGCATTCCCCAGATGGGAAAGTTGAAAGCGTTGATGTGAACAGCAACCCCCTGCTTGGGAACCATGATGTGATGACCTATAAATGTGCCGTTCTGCGACAATTTCTCGGCGTTCCCGTCCACATAATAAGGAAGGTCGGGGAATTGCTTGCGGAGAGATGCATTGGCAAACAGGTTACCGATCCCTCCTTCTATATCGATCCAGGAGTCCACTTTCGTAGCTCCCGTTAATGCGCTTACGTCGTAATACTTCTTTTTGCGTTCCATGAGGAAAAGCGCCAGGGCCTTGAGCATGCGTCCTCTTTCCTGGAAGGTCATTTTTCTCAGGGCACGACCACCTTTTTCGCGGCCATATTCCAGTACTGCACGGTAATCGAGCCCTGCGCTGGAAGTTTCACCGATCTTATCCCCGGTGAGCGCGTTGTATAGATTCATCTCCGAACCTTCGCCGGCTGTCCATTGTCCTAAAACGTAATTCTTAACCTGTATCATACCGTGTTTAAAATTGAAGATCAAAGATAAGGGATTTGGGGGAATAGGGAACGAAGAGGGAATGGGAAACAGGAAGTCGCGGGAAGGTGTTCGATTTTGGATTGAATGGCGGATTACGTTTGATTAAAAACCCGGAGACGCAGGATCTGCTTTTGGGATAAGCTGCTCTATTCAGATTTAATGGTAACTTAACATTGAGCCGATCGCGGAAAATTCCGGAGGTTAGGCTTGCCTTCATTTTTCGCTTCCCTGTTGCGCTACTTCCTTTTTACAGGCTTAATTAACAGTTAACAGGATGACCGGCGCAATTTCCCTCTGCGAAAGGGATCGTTCAATTGAAATTCGCCCTACTTCACTAAAAAGTGAAGGCTTTCAGCTTTTTATTCGTTCGATTATTAAAACCTTTTTACTATGTTTGGTGGCTAAACATGTAAAGTAAGTTAAAGACTAAGTTATGAGCAACAATCAAAAAACATCCGGGGGTTTTTCATCATTGATTTCCTCAATCGCTATTGTAATAGCTTTGGTAATTGGTATTATCATCTATTTGTACATTTTCGGTGACAAATCGAATTTCGTAGATCGTGACCCAACGAAAGAACCACTTGAAGGAAACCTGATGGGTATCGTTTACAAAGGAGGATTTATCGTACCTATTCTTTTAGCTATCAACATCATCATTATCATTTTCTCTGTTGAGCGTTTCGTTACACTTGGAAAAGCAAAAGGAAAAGGTAATGTGAATACATTTATCGCTAAGATCAAGTCTTTGCTCGACCGTAAAGACATCGAAACTGCTTCTGCAGAGTGCGACAGACAAAAAGGCTCACTGGCTAATGTTGTGAAAGCAGGATTGGTTAAATACGAGCACCTGCAAAATGATTCAGCAATGGACAAAGAGCAGAAAGTAGAGTCTATCAAAAAAGAACTGGAAGAAGCGTCAGCGCTTGAGCTTCCAATGCTTTCCAAAAACCTTGTAATCCTTTCCACTTGTGCGTCTATCGCGACACTTGTCGGTCTGATCGGAACGGTATTGGGGATGATCAAATCGTTTGCTGCGATGAGCCAGGGAGCACCTGATACAGCTCAGCTTGCAACAGGTATCTCCGAGGCCCTTATCAACACATTCCTTGGAATTGCAGGTTCTTGTATCGCTATCATCATGTACAACTTCTTCTCAACGAAAATTGACCAGATGACCTACAGCATTGATGAGGCAAGCTTCACAATCGTTCAGGATTTTTCTGCAACTGCAAAATAAGGAGCTGTTCAGACAGCCCTTAACAAGAGTATTCATAAAAATAAAAGAACGGAATGCCTAAAATAAAAATGCCCAAAAGCACCCCATCCATAGACATGACGCCTATGGTTGACCTTGCTTTCCTGCTGGTGACTTTTTTTATGCTAAATGCCAATTTCCGCTCGACAGAACCTGTAAACGTAGACACGCCTTCCAGTATCAGTGAAATGATCATACCAACAAATGTGATCATGGTAACGGTTGACCAGGGAGGACATGTGTTTTTCAACATCACCGGAGTAGAGACTCGTAAAGAGCTTCTTGCTGCGATGGGAGAAAGATACAAGGTCCAGTTTACCGTAGACGAGCAGGAGAATTTCGCCGGGATGACCAGCTTTGGCTGCCGTATGAGAGACATGCAGGCTTACCTGAAGATGACAAACGAGGAACGCAAGCGTCTGGTCGAAGTTGACGGTTACATGGGAATTCCAGCTGATACGCTGACTCCCGGTGGTAACGAGCTCAGAGACTGGATCTCGCTTGGTAACTCCATCGCCATGAAATTCGGTAAAACAAGTTACGAGGATGCATTGGCGGTTGATCCGAATGCGCTTGCAGATGACTTCAAACCGAAATTCGTATTGAAGGTGGATAGCAAAGCAGCTTACATTCGTGCAAAGAACGTGATTGAGATCTTCCGGGATCTGAATCTGAACAACCTGAACTTTGTGACGAACCTCGAGGAAAATCCGAACGCACCAACAACAGAAAAAAAGTAACACCATGGCAGAAATAGCAGAAGGCGGCGGTGGCGGAAACCACAAAGGAAAAAAACGCGCCAAGAAGAACTCGACGAAAGTCGACATGACGCCAATGGTGGATTTGGCTTTTCTATTGCTTACATTCTTCGTACTAACGTCAACGTTCAGTAAGTCGAAAGTAATGAGCCTTGTTTACCCGGCTAAACCGAAACCGGAAGATGTGAATGTGAAGCCGACAGAGATCTTCAATGCGATCACATTTATCGTATCGGAAGATCAGCTGTTCTATTATCGCGACGCCTTCCAGAAAGACGGAAGCGCAGGTAAGCCGGCTACAACACTGATCAAAACAGACTTCGGTCCTAACGGAGTTCGCAAACTGCTTGCTGATCTGAATAAAACAGTGATCAGCGAGAAGATCAAACTGGATGAGCGTGCTATCAGGGAGAAACTTCCTGACAGTATCTACAAGAAAGAGCTCTCGAAGCTTAAAACTTCAGATGCAGCTTTGAAAGTACTGATCAAAACAGATGTGAAAGCGACCTGCAAGAACTTCATCGATCTGATCGACGAGCTGAAGATTGCCGACATCGGTGTCATTGCGCCAGTCGACATGAACATCTACGAAGATGCTTTATTAAAAGAAAAACTGAAGTAATATGGAAATCATCTTTGGTATTATAGTCCTTGTACTCGGGATCTCGATCTACGATTACATGTCTTCACGCAAATGGCAGCAGATCACCTCTACCACAAGGAACGAGGTTGTTTTCGAGCACAGGAACCGTGAATATGGGGCTTATGTTATCCGCAGGGATTACAACTCACGCATGATCATTATCATGTTGTGCGTGACCCTGTCGATCGGTATAGCCTATGGAATCTACAGGATCATTAAATCCATCCCGGAAGAAAAAGTTCCCGAGCTGAAAGTGGACGACAAAACCTTCGCCGTTGCAGCACCGCCTGCAGAGGAAGAAGAAGTGCCGCCACCACCGCCGGAAGAAAAGATCCCGGAAATGGAGAAAACGATCCAGTTTACACCTCCTGTGATCCGTGATGCTCCTGTTGAAAATCCGCCGCCTGATCAGTCAGACCTGTCGAATGCCAATGCAGGTAACGTGACCAATCCAGGTAATGGTTTCGGGGGCGATCCACCACCATCGGGAGGAACTCCTGATCCAACACCAGATCCACCACGTCCGCCGGAAACAGTTGTAGACGAGTACGCAGAATTCCCCGGAGGAAAAGCGGCTCTGAACAAGTTCCTGAACGACAACTTCAAATACCCGCAAACGGCAGTTGAAGAAGGTCTGGAAGGTAAATGTTACGTACGTTTCGTAGTAGATACAGACGGAAACATCTCCGAAGCGAAAGTGGTGAAGAAAGTTCCTAACTGTAAGGAATGTGACGCAGAAGCACTTCGCGTAGTGAATAAAATGCCGAAATGGGTTCCTGCGAAGAAAAAAGGAAACAAGGTAGCGAGCTACTTCAGCTTACCTATCGAATTTGCTCTTGACTAAGACAACTCACTAATTATAGTAATCCCCGATGGCTTTTCAGACTTCGGGGATTTTTTTTACCTTTAAACATGCAGAACAACATTACCAATATACTCGCCGGATTCATTATTGTTATGTGCGTCGTGTTCTCTTATTTTCTCTTATTCACAGAGATGATGAGCGACACGATGAAAGGCAGTAAAAGAATCATTTTCGTAGTTATTCTGCTCTCCTACGGAGCTTACCGCGCTTATCGTATCTACCGCAATATCCAGGAATCCAACCATGAAAACTAAGATGAACTTTTTACTCAAAACACTGATCGCAGGCGCAGCATTCGCCGGACTTTACGCCTGCGAAGGAAATCCGCTGGCCTATACCGAAGATGCTCACGGGCGCGGAAAGCAAACTTTCTACATCGAGGATTCCTACAAGCCCTTGTTCGAAACCAGCATCTATACCTTCGAGGGCCAGTTCCCGAAAGCAGACATTGTTCCCGTTTACTGCACACAGCAGGATGCTATTGAGGCGTTCTTCAAAAAGAAAACGAATACCATCTGCATAGCCCGGGATCTCACCAAAGAGGAAATTGCCAATCTGAAAAAGGCCTCCGTAGAAGTGAAAAGCACCCGGATCGCTTTTGATGCCGTTGCCCTGATCGTTCACCCGGACAATATGGACACAACGCTAACGATCGAAGAGCTGAAGCGGATGATCAACGGAACCGACAGTCTCTGGAAAACTTCCAGAACAGGCATCAACGTGGTGTTCGACAATATCAATTCGGCCAATTTCCAGTATTTACGTGATCTGGCCGGCAAAAAAGCCATTCCGAAGAACGTTTTCGCAGTGAAGTCGAATGAAGAAGTGATCAACTATGTGAAAGCGCATCCGAGCGCCATTGGCATTATCGGGGTGAACTGGATCAGCGATGAAGACGACGTAGCCGTGCTGCAATTCCGCGCAGGACTGAAAATAGTAGCTGTTGCCCAGCGAGCAGGCGGAGAATACTACCAGCCTTACCAGGCTTACATTTACGACAAATCCTATCCGCTTACGCGCGAAGTCTGGATGATCAACAAAGGCAGCCGCTCCGGGCTCAACACTGGATTCGTGAACTGGATGGGCGGTGAGCACGGTCAGCTGATCGTACAGAAGTCAGCGCTTGTTCCTGCTGTTGCGCCGGTGCGGATGATACAAATGAACGAAGAGTAACCAATACCAATTTTATGAAATCAACTTTCCTTCCCTTCCTTTTCCTCTTTACTGCTCTTCCTTCCTTTTCACAGGAAATACCTTCTCCTCCACCGCCACCACTCCCGGAAAGGCCAATAGAAGTGGTTGACGAGTATGCGGAGTTCCCGGGTGGCAGAGCAGCTTTGACCCATTACCTGCAAACGAACCTCGTTTATCCTCAAAGGGCACTAAAAAAAGGCCTGCAGGGAAAGTGTTTCGTTAAGTTCGAAGTAGGAATTAACGGTGACGTAAGCAATGTGACCATTGTTAAAAAAGTGCCCGATTGCCCCGAATGCGATGCCGAAGCAGCTCGCGTCGTAAAAGCGATGCCACAGTGGGTTCCGGCAAAGATCGATGGCAAGCCGGTCAGAAGTGTCTTTAATCTTCCCATAACCTTCAAAATCGCCAACTAATGAAATCATCCATCCTTCTACCCGCACTGATCCTTTTGGCCTCCTGCTCAGGAAATGAGCAAGCGCCGGACAAAGCAACGGAAACCGCTCCGGAAAAAACAACCGCCGTAACTGAACAAGCTGTACCTCCTTCACCGGCAGCAGAAAATACCGCGGAAAACACGCCATCTGTGAACACATCTGTTCCGAAGAAGGAACGGGTGATCCGGTTTCTTCCCCCAGTTATTACCGATGAGCCTTACGAGGATCGGCTAGGATTCAGATCACAGGAAGCATCTGATGTATCCAGCGATTCTTATTTCGGCAACGATGCAGTGCCAGAACCCGCTCCCTACATCGGCAAGCAACAGGAAGAGCCATTAAGGTTTGTAGAGCAACCCGCGGAATTTCCGGGTGGAGTTGCCGCTTTAAACAACTATCTCAAAACGAGCCTGCAGTATCCACCAACCGCCTTAGAAGCACAGCTGGAAGGAAAATGCTATATCCAGTTCGTTGTACGGGGAACGGGAGAGCTGACTGATTTCAAAGTTATGAAAGGAGTAGCCGATTGCCCTGAATGTGACAAAGAAGCGCTCAGAGTACTGAAAGCTTCCCCGAAATGGGTTCCCGGAAAAGATAAAGGCAAGGCCGTTGACAGCTATTTTACGATTCCCGTTAGCTTCAAACTGAACTGACCATGCGAGAGCTCATCCTCCTTTCCGTCATTTCGTTTTTGTCGCTTTTTTCATCAGGACAAACAGATCCTCCACCGACACCTCCGGGACAAGAAATTGTTATGCCGGATGAATTTGCAGAATTTCCCGGAGGCGCCAGCGCACTGAAGACTTACCTGACGAACATGATTATCCTGCCCACAGCCGTAACTGAAAAAGGCGTGGAGGGAAAAGTCTATATGCGCTTCGTTGTATCCGAGGAGGGAAGTATCTCAGAAGTAAAAATCGCTAAAAAACTAAAGGATTGCCCAGAATGCGACAAGGAGGCTATCCGTGTAATCAAGGGGATGCCTAAATGGAACCCAGCTAAGAAAAACGGCAAAAAAATCACTAGTTATTTCTATCTGCCCGTAAGCTTTAAAGCCGATTGATTTCTTCTTTTGTTCGAAAATTGAAATAATGAAAAAATCATTAGCCTAATTGTTATTAAATACAGACTTTTGTCACGAAATAAACGTTAAACATACATGCATCGATATTCAATTGCATTATTTTGGCAAGCGAATTGATAACGCACCGTACATTGATTAAATGATTATGAAAAACCTGAAATTTTTAGCCCTCACATTGCTGCTTGCTTCTTTCGGACATGCGCAAACCATGAATGATGCTATCAAGAAAACAGACAATGAGCTTTACGAAGCTGCAACGGCTGATTTTAAGCAGCTCATCACCAAAGAGCCTGCGAATTCAAAATTATATTTTTACTACGGTGAGAACCTTTTCCTCCAGGACAATGAAAACCTCGAGCTTGCACACGAGCAGTGGCAAAAAGGACTAAGCATCGATCCGGCCTGTCAGCTGAATACTGTTGGTCTTGGAAAATACCAGTGGTACAAAGGAGATACAACAGCGGGACGTGTTTATTTCAATAAGGCGCTTACGGCATCCAAGAATAAAAACGCCGAGGTTATGCGCCAGATCGCTTCCGTACTTACGAATGCTCCGAAGAAAGATCTGAAAGGTGCGATCTCACTGCTGGATAAAGCGATCAAGATCGATCCGAACAACATCGAAAATCACCTGATCATGGGGGATGCGCTTTTGTTCCTGACTCCTGCAAACGGCAGCCCGGCTATCAAAAGCTATAACACAGCACGCGGGCTTGATCCGAAATCAGCAAAAGCACTGGTTCGCACCGCGCAGCTTTATGAGCGTGCCCGCAACTACCAACTGGCTAACGAAAAGTATATGGAAGCGCAAACACTGGATCCGACATATGCTCCGGCTTACCGTCTGAACGGAGACCTGAACCTGTTATTCGACCAGAGCAAAGCTGCTATCGACAACTACACGAAATACCTTCAGCTGAACAACAGCACGGAAGCGCGTTACCGCTATGCACAGGCATTATTCAAAGGAAAACGTTACTGCGAAGCAACGACTGAGCTCGAAGGACTTGAGGCGAAAGGCTTCACGAATTTCTACACGAAACGTATGCTCGGCTACTCCGTTTACGAATGCAACGACGCAGGAACAAAAACGCCTGAGAACTACAAAAAGGCAATGACTTACCTGGATGCATTCTTCGCGACTGCTCCTGCAGAGCGTATCATCGGAACAGACTACAGCAAAAAAGGATTGATCCTTTCAAGAATGGGCAACGACTCACTTGCTTTGATCGAGCTGCAAAAAGGTGCTGATCTGGACACGGCAAACGCAGGTCTCGTTTATGCAGATATGGCGAAGATCTATTCCAAAAAACAGAATTATGCCAAAGTGATCGAGATTTACCAGAAGAAAGCAAAAGGCGATTACAAAAAGTTAACTGCCGCTGAAAACTTCGACCTTGGTAAAGCATTCTATTTCGGCCCGATGAACTATGTAGAAGCCGATTCTGCTTTCGCAAGATTGACACGTCAGTCTCCTACGTATGCTGCGGGTTACCTCTGGAGAGCACGTTCCAGCTTTAAGCTTGAAGATCCAAAAAATAACATGTGGCTGTCTAAAACTCCTTACGAGCAGTACCTCGCCGCATTGAAGCCGGAAGAGAAATCCAATCCTGCTTACGCATCAACGATTATCGAGTCTTCAAAATACCTTGGTGATTACTATGTAAGATCTACGGGTAAAGACCTTGTTAAAGCAAAAGAATACTGGGGAGCCGTAAGAACGCTCGATCCTAACGATTCACAGGCAAAAGCGTTTTTCGCCAGTCCTGCAGGAAAGTAATTTCAGCTGCATCATTTTATTGGAAACAGGCATCTCAACAGGTGCCTGTTTTTTTGTACCCAGCTTTAGTCATAAGTCCGTAGTTTGCAGTCGTTAGTCACAGCATAAAAAACCTGTTAGAATTCAACGCCATTTTACGTTCCAGGCAGAAGCCCGGTCAGGTTTTGTCCTTCACTTCCAAACCTATACACCTTAAATCCGACACTTCCCTAAACCAACGCTACACAAAACGTTATTTTGAAATCCCGGGTTGAGCTTTTGGTTATGTTAGTTGTAGAAGAAAGCAGATACAATGGTGACGACCGGCGTATCCAAAGCCGTCTAAACGGTTTTCTTTCAGCTAATTAAATTTAATGTTTACTAAAACCCCAGAAATCATGATCGTCATTCTTATCATTGTCGCACTGGTAGCCGCCGTCTCCATTTACGACTACTTCACCACCCGCACCTGGCAGCAGGTTACTTCCACCGTCAGGAACGAAGCCGTGTTCGAAAACAGGAATAAAAAATACGGCGCATTCGTTATCCGGCGCGATTACAACCGCAATTTCATTCTCATTTTGCTGGGTATGATAGGTGGAGTCGGTGTTATTTACGCCGCGACGTCGCTCACAAAAGCCGGAGCTCCCAAAGAGTTTAGAGTGAAACCGCCCGTACCAGAAGAAGGTATCATTGTAAAGCTGGATGAAAAAGCCGAGGAGCCGAAACCGGAAGTTGCCAAACCGAAGCTGGCTGTTCCGCCGGTGACCAACAAGTTCGTGGAGCCTAAAATCGTAACGGAGCCGGATCCGAAAGAAAAACCGGAAATCGATCCTAATGTGAATTCAGGAACCCAGACTATCCCGAAAACCGATGGCGATCTATTTGTTGATCCCACTAAAAAGGGCGACCCGAAAGGTGATCCAAAAGGAGAAGGTGAAGAAATCAAGCAACCTGAAAAACCAAAAATTCCGGATGTATTTGCAGAATATCCCGGGGGGAAAGAAGCATTGATGAAATTCCTGCAGAAAAATCTGAGCTATCCACAGGTAGCTGCTGAAACAGGAGTCGGAGGCAAATGCTACATCCGTTTTGTTGTGAGCAAAACAGGTGAGATCTCCGAGATCACTGTTGCCAAAAACATCAAGCTTTGTCCTGAATGCGGTGAAGAAGCCAAACGTGTAGTGCGCAAAATGCCACGCTGGAAACCGGGATCTATCAAGGGAGAACCGGTCGATAGCTACTTCAGCCTTCCGATCGAGTTCCAGCCGGAGATCATTAACTAAAAACAAAATCTTCATCCTGTAGAAAGGGGCGGTCCGCAAAAGTGGATTTGCCCCTTTCTGATTTCAGACTTAACGCCTTATTCGATACAATTTTAATTTTTTCCGCGCGCTGATAGCGGCAAACAAAAATAAATGACGTACTTTTGCGGTCAAATTGAGGATCACACATTAAAGACTTTAGAATGTCAGCAATTCAAGGTAAAGTATCACAGGTTATCGGACCGGTAGTCGACGTAAGCTTCGACAAAGACTCAGCTCTTCCAAACATTTTCGACGCTTTGGAAGTGTTCAAAGAAGACGGAACAAGAGTAGTTCTGGAAGTTCAATCACACGTTGGCGAAAACGCCGTTCGTACGATCTCTATGGACTCCACGGACGGTTTTCGTCGCGGAATGGTTGTAACATCTACAGGAAGTGCAATTACAATGCCTATCGGCGAGCAGATCAAAGGACGTTTATTTAACGTAATCGGAGAAACGATCGACGGTATCGGTACAATTTCAAATACCGGAGGAATGGCCATTCACCGTGAGGCGCCGGCATTTGACCAGTTATCTACGGCAACAGAAGTGTTGTTTACGGGAATTAAAGTAATCGACCTGATCGAGCCTTATGCAAAAGGAGGAAAAATCGGTTTGTTCGGTGGTGCCGGAGTAGGTAAAACAGTATTGATCCAGGAATTGATCAACAACATCGCAAAAGGCCACGGTGGACTTTCTGTATTCGCAGGAGTTGGTGAGCGTACACGTGAGGGGAATGACCTTCTTCGTGAGATGTTGGAATCAGGAATTATCAAATACGGCGACGCTTTCATGCATTCAATGGAAGAAGGCGGATGGGACTTGTCCAAAGTTGATATGAACGAAATGAAAGAATCGAAAGCTACTTTTGTTTTCGGTCAGATGAACGAGCCACCGGGAGCACGTGCACGAGTAGCTTTGTCTGGATTGACAATGGCAGAATACTACCGTGACGGTGAAGGTGACGGACAAGGAAAAGACATCCTTTTCTTCGTAGACAATATCTTCCGTTTCACGCAGGCAGGTTCTGAGGTATCGGCACTTTTGGGCCGTATGCCATCAGCAGTAGGATACCAGCCAACACTGGCAACAGAAATGGGTGCCATGCAGGAACGAATCACTTCGACTAAAAACGGATCAATTACATCGGTTCAGGCGGTTTACGTACCTGCGGATGACTTAACTGACCCGGCTCCGGCAAATACATTTGCTCACCTTGATGCTACAACTGTATTGTCGCGTAAGATCGCTGAGCTTGGAATTTACCCTGCGGTTGACCCGTTGGATTCCACTTCACGAATCCTTACACCGAAAATCCTTGGTGAGGCGCATTACAGTTGTGCAGAGCGTGTGAAAATCACGTTACAGCGCTACAAAGAGCTCCAGGATATTATCGCCATCCTTGGTATGGACGAGCTGTCTGAGGAAGATAAACTGGTTGTTCACCGCGCACGTCGTGTTCAGCGTTTCCTTTCTCAGCCATTCCACGTTGCAGAGCAGTTTACAGGATTAAAAGGAGTACTGGTAGATATCCAGGATACGATCAAAGGATTTAACATGATCCTTGACGGTGAAATGGATAAGTACCCTGAAGCAGCATTCAACCTTAAAGGAAGCATCGAAGATGTGAAGGTTGCAGGAGAAAAAATGTTAGCTGACGCTTGATTAGACTATAAGATTTCAGGACAAAAAGATACTGGGACAATTCTCTCTTAAGATCTTGAAGTCCTGAAGTCCTAAAATCAATACATATGCATTTAGAAATAATTACACCGGAAACAAAAATCTTTGCAGGAGAAGCCGAAGCAGTTCAGCTTCCGGGACTCGACGGATCTTTCCAGGTGTTGAATGGTCACGCTCCGATCATATCCGGACTAGCTGCCGGAACTGTAAAAGTTGATTTAGCCGTTCCTTACGAACAAGGTGAAAAAACGAATAAGCACATCCACGTTGACAGCAACCCGAAAGTTATTCGCGTTGATATCAAAGGAGGTGTTATGGAGATGACCAACAATAAAATAATTGTGCTTGCTGAATAAACCGGCGTACAAAGCAAACCGAAGAGGGATGTCCGCCGTGGCGGATCGTCCCTCTTTTTTGTTTAAGCAACCTTATTAAAAAGAAATTTACACTACTGTAGACGATTCTTTCATTATTTTCGTTAATTCATTCAATGAGTCTTTTAGCACAAATCGACAAGGAAAATACACCGCACCATATTGCGATCATTATGGACGGGAACGGACGCTGGGCCAAGAAGCAGGGCCAGATGCGTCTGTATGGCCATTCTATTGGTGTTGAATCCGTTCGGGAAACCCTGACGGCCGCCAAGAACATGGGTGTAAAGTACCTGACATTGTATGCATTTTCGACCGAGAACTGGAATCGCCCGCAGGAAGAAATAGACGGATTGATGAACCTGCTCGTTCGCACCATAGCCAATGAAGTAGACGAGCTCAATTCAAGCGGCGTAAAGCTCTGCTGCATCGGGCACCGTGAAGGCCTTCCGAAAGAATGCCAGGAAGAGCTTGCCAGCGCAATAGAACAAACAAGTCACAACGACAGCATCCACCTCATTCTTGCGCTGAACTACAGTGCTAGGTGGGAATTGACAGATGCTGTGAAGACCATCAGCGAAAAAGCCATCAAAGGCGACATCAAAACCGAAGACATCAACGACGCGCTGATCTCAGCACATTTATCGACCGCAGCATTTCCCGATCCGGAACTGCTGATCAGAACCAGCGGTGAATACCGTTTAAGCAACTTCCTGCTCTGGCAGATCGCTTACACGGAGCTTCATTTCACCCCGGTACTTTGGCCCGACTTCAAAGAAGAAGACCTGTACAAAGCCGTACTTGACTATCAATCACGAGAACGCCGTTTTGGAATGGTTTCCGAACAATTATAACGCATGAAACAACTCTTTATACTTTTTGTATCGCTATTCAGCATAGGTGCATTTGCCCAGGATGACACGATCAGACCTACTGCTCCGACTACCATAGGCGGCGGTTTCGAAATCAATTACCTCTCGCCCGTGAAATACGAGCTAGGGCCGGTTCGCGTGGAAGGCGCAGACAATTTCGACCACCAGGCGATCAAGCTTATTGCAGGATTGCGCCAGGGCCAGGATATTACTATTCCAGGAGACCAGATCACCAAAGCCATCAATAACCTCTGGGCGGAAGGCTTATTCTCTTCCGTTTCCATCGAAGCTGAAAAAGAAGTGGCCGGCGTTATTTACCTCGTTATCAAAGTAACTCCGAGACCAAAGCTTTCACGGTTTAAATTCAAAGGCGTGAACAGACGTGAAGCGGACAAGCTGCGCGAAGAGATTGATCTTTCTTCCGGGAAAACGATTACCGAAAACATGATCTTCACCACACAAAGCAAGATCAAAGGTTACTTCCGCGAAAAAGGATTCAACAATATCCGCGTTTCCATCAACCGGATCCAGGATACGCTGATCAACAATTCAGAGATCTTCCTCATCGACATTAACAAAGGCCACAAGGTCAAGATCAAAGAGATCAACATCAACGGTACGCAATCCGTTAAAATGTGGAAGCTGCGCCAGGCGATGAAAGACACGAAAAAGAAAACCTACTGGCGATTCTTTAAGCGTTCAAAATTCTCCGAATCGGCTTATGCACGCGACAAGCAAGCCGTTCTGGATAAACTGAAAGCCGTTGGTCTGCGTGACGTTGCCATTGTGTCCGATTCTGTTTACAACATCGACGACCGCAACATCGGTATCACCATCAACATCGAAGAAGGTGAAAAATACATGTTCGGTAATATCGTGTGGGTTGGGAATACCAAATTCACTTCCGGATTGCTCGATACCGTTCTCGGAATCAAATACGGAGACGTTTACAACAAGCCGCTGCTCGATCAGCGTTTGTTCATGAGCGAGGAAGGACGTGACATTTCATCGCTTTACATGGACCGCGGACACTTGTTCTTCCAGGTAATTCCGGTTGAAAAAAGCATCACAGACAATCACATTAACTACGAAATGCGCATGATCGAGGGGAAAGAAGCCCGCGTGCGCAACATCATCATCAAAGGAAATTACAAAACCAATGAGCACGTTATCAGGCGGGAGATCCGGACCAAACCAGGCGATCTCTTTAACCGGAACGACATTATCCGTACACAGCGGGATCTTGCACAGCTCGGTTATTTCAACGAACAGGGCTTCCAGGTAAATCCGCTTCCGAATCCACAGGACGGAACGGTGGATATCGAGTACGTTGTCGAGGAAAAATCGGCAGACCAGATCGAGCTTTCGGGAGGTTACGGTGCACAGCGAATTATCGGAACACTCGGATTAACGTTCAGCAACTTCTCGCTTAGGAATACCTTCAAAAAAGACGCGTGGTCACCACTTCCTGCCGGAGACGGTCAGCGTTTGTCGATCCGTGTTCAAACGAACGGTAAATACTATCAGAGCTACAATCTTTCATTTACAGAGCCGTGGCTGGGTGGTAAGAAACCAAATTCATTGACCACTTACGCATCGCATACGCAGATCGGGAATAACCTGAGCAGAAAAGCAGGAACCTATTCCGGTGTATCCATTTCCGGAGCAGGTATCGGTCTTGGACGTCGCAAGAAATTTCCGGATGATTATTTCAGCGCTTACTACGAGCTTTCCTACCAATATTACGACGTTGTAAAGAACAGTAACTACTTCCCGCAGTTCTCCGACGGATATGCGAACGACATCAGCTTTAAATATGCTTTACAGCGGAACTCCGTGAACTCGCCTATCTACCCGAGTGAAGGATCGAAACTGTCATTCTCTGCAAAATCTTCCATCCCTTACTCTTTGCTGGGAGGACGTACAGACTTTACCGGGGCAGACGTTCAGGACAAATACCGTTACCTGGAATATTACAAGCTGAAGCTGACGGGTGAATTTTACTTCCCGCTGACAGCAGATAAAAAGCTCGTCTTCATGCCGCGTTTCGGTTTCGGTGTAATGGGACCTTACAACACTTCGAAAGGATTAACGCCGTTTGAGCGCTTCAGCCTTGGAGGTAGCGGGCTTTCCGGGGTTAACCAGCTTGGAGGGCGTGAGATCATCGCATTAAGAGGTTACGACGACAACAGCCTTTCTTCCAGCGGAGGTGATCCGATCGTGGCGAAATACACCATGGAGCTTCGCTACCCGATCTCATTGAACCCTCAGGCGACCTTCTTCGTGCTCGCATTTGCCGAAGCCGGGAACACTTACCAGAGCGTGAACAAATTCAACACGTTCAATGTAAAACGAAGTGCGGGAATCGGTGTACGTATCTTCCTTCCGATGTTCGGTATGCTCGGCCTCGATTACGGTTTAGGTTTCGATATGCTGGATCCGCACTCGACTTCTTACCGCGCTGCCGGTGGATCCGATGCATCTATCATGCAGAAAGGCTACTACGGGAAATTCAACTTCACCATCGGTATGAACCTGGGAGAATTGTAATGGTGAACAATAAAAATAGTATTTTCGACGTTTGATCAATTTTTGTCTATGAAAAACCTGTTGGTAGTACTTCTTCTTGTCTTTGGCACATCGTTTGTCAGCACGGCTCAGAAGTACGGTTATATTGATTCGGATTTTATCCTGAACAACATTCCGGAATATAAGGAGGCTAAAGATCGTCTTGATAAATTAGCTGAACGTTGGACCAAGGAAGTTGAAGAGCGCTATGAAGTGATCAAATTAAAAAAAGAGAATTTTCTTCGGGAAGAAGATCTCTTACCTGCCGAGGAGAAAACAAAGCGGAGCGAAGAAATAGAAAAACTGGATCTTGAAGCCATGGAAATGCAGAAAATGCGCTTTGGTGTAAACGGCGATTACTTCCAGAAACGTCAGGAGCTGATCAAACCGATCCAGGATAAAATTTACGAAGCAATGCAGGCTGTAGCGTCCAAAAGGAATTATAGCTTTATATTTGACAAGGCAAACCAAAGCAACCTCGTTTTTGCTGACAGCAAATTTGATATCAGCGACGAAGTGCTTAAAGAAATGGGGTACAATCCTAAGTAACAACGACTATAAATTACAAACAACAGAATGAAACAATTATTTTTAGCATTGGCACTTGCTTTAACAGCTGCTACCGGAGTACAGGCTCAATCAAAGATCGCTCACGTAAATTCTCAGAAATTACTTGACACTATGCCATCGCGTAAAGCCGGTGCTGCAGACATCGAATCTATCAGAGCAAAAGGAATTGCAGAGTTAACTGAAATGGACGCTGCTCTTCAGAAAATGTATGCCGATTATATGAA
>Ga0247810_10001220_pt1 | contig 17090 bp, 16 predicted proteins | sample UWRJL119311C1_FD_179918 | JGI IMG/M metagenome (GOLD analysis project Ga0247810, IMG submission 179918) | Plant litter microbial communities from Arlington Agricultural Research Station in Wisconsin, United States - UWRJ-L119-311C-1 | ecosystem: Environmental > Terrestrial > Plant litter >...
GGATTTTCGTCATTATAAACGGTTTGTCCAAAATCGAAACCCTGGAAAAAACTTCTCCAGCTTGGCTCAACGCTGTCCGGGTTTACTAAATATTGATCATATAACTGTGCGAAAAACTCTGTATGCGCTGCATTTAAAAATGAAAACCTATCCATAATATGTGTGAATATACTTTTTGTTAAATAGAATGGCAAAAGTACAACAAACGATATTATTTAAATGGTTTTTTTACGTACTTTTACGTAAAAATTTGTTAAAAATAGCCTAAACTATGAAGAAAATTCATCCATCAATCGTTTTCAGATCATTTTTTGTGATTATGGTCAGCTTGTTTTCAAATCTTATAATTGCGCAGGATCAAAATAATGTAATCGATAACAATGCTCCATTTTGGGATAAAGTTCAGTTCGGAGGCGGATTAGGTTTAGGAATTGGTTCGGGTTATACTGACATTTCTGTAATGCCAAGTGCAATTTATAACGTAAATGAAATTGTAGCTGTTGGTGTGGGTTTGCAATTTGGTTATTTATCTTCTAAAAATCAATATCATTCTTATGTATACGGGGGAAGCCTTGTTGGATTAGTAAATCCTATTCCGGAAATTCAGTTATCTGCAGAGCTGGAACAAGTTCGCGTAAATACAAAATACGATGAAACAAATTTATACCCTGAATTTTCAGATAATTACTGGAATACCGCTCTATATCTTGGGGCTGGTTACAGAACCGGAAATGTAACTATCGGAGCCCGTTACGATGTTTTGTTTAATGATGACAGAAGTCTTTACGGATCTGCGTTTATGCCTTTTGTGAGGGTTTATTTTTAATCGAAGTTGTAAGCTTGTAAGATGCTGATATTCTAAGATTTTTAAAGACGAAAAAGTGAAAAAATATATTCTTATAATTATTGTAATGATATTTTGGAGTTGTAATAATTCTAAGAAAGTAGAAGTAGCAGATAAAAATGTTGTAAAAAAAGAATTACGGCCTTTTTTCGATTCGGATCAAATCGATCATTACTATTTGAATCCCACTGAAAGAGATTTTGAGCATTCAGTTGCTGATAATGCAGGGCAAATTGAAAAGAAAAAGGAATTTTCTAGTTTTTTTTATTGGAATTACCCGAACAGTGTTCCAAAAAAAGATTTTGAAAAACTTTTATTAAAATACAAATATAAAAAATCAAACCTATCAATCAAACAACAAAAAAGTATTGAAAATATTTTTAGTGAAAAAGACTCATTACAAAATACTTTCGCTTCCTGCATCGCAGAATATCGAGACATTTTTATTTTTAAAAAGAAAGAAAAAACAGTAGGAATAGCAAAGATTTGCTTTAAATGTGAAATTTTTCAGATTACAGGAAGCAAATGTGATGTTAGCGGATTTGGGCTTTGGAGTGAATTAGATAAATTAAAAAAAACTGTAAGACCAGAAAACTACAGCATTTTAGTAACTGAGTAACAAGTCTACTTGTAGAAGTTCCGAAACCAAACCTTCTGCCATTCTCTTTTCAGAATTAAAAAAGAAACTTCCTCCGCCAAAATAACCAGATCTGATCCATCGAGTTTTTTGATTTCGATTTCTGGCACATCTATAATATAAAGGAGATTCAGATATTCAGCAAATTTGTACTGAATCATTCGGTAGATTTTTTCGTGAAGTTGGATTTTCAATTCATCCGGAGTAATGCTCAGCGGAAAATCGATTCCTTCGTTTGCCAGATTAAAATCCTTGTTGATTTGTTCGATCAGTTTCAGATATAAAGATTCCTTTTGGGCTTCTTCAAACAACAAATCAGTATTTAAGGGTGTGATATACATATTTTTAATATTCATGTTCAATGGCAAATCTCAAAAATCAATGGCAATTTCAAAAATCAAATTCAATTTTAAAAACTAACTTTAAAAATTAACTTCAATGGCAATTAAATCGGATTTCTTATGGTTTTTGATTTCCAATACTCTACAATTTTAGACAATAGCACATCACCTCCTGCGTAGAAAAAAACAGCTCCCATTGGCGGGTTCGCAGCCGGAATTAATCCAAAGGTTTTTGGCACCCATTTCCAACATTGAAAATAAGTTCCCACAAGCTCAATAAATATAACACAAATGGCGATGAAATAATATAAGTTCTGCCATTTTTTTCTCTTCAAAAGCAAAAAGAAAAAGATTCCGAAAATCAATGAAAATATATCTTTCAGAAAAATTCCAACAGATAAAAACAATATTACAAATCCAACCGCAAAATATTTTTTAAGAGAATGATCCTTTCTAACTGCCCATTCTGTATGTGCATACACATAACCCGAAGCATACACAATTGCATGGCCAAAAGGAACATATAAAGGAATAACTGTTGTTCTGTAATTGTACATTCCGAGTAACGTGCAAAAAATCAATTCACCTATATAAGACAAAAAGACCATCACAAACATCAGTTTTCTTAAGTAAGAACCTGAAAACCAAAAGAAAAAAGAGAAATAAAGTATAGCTAAAAGGTTCGTGACTTGACGGCCATCAAAATAATTTTCATTAAATGTAACACTGTCAATTCCTAAAGCAAGAATTGTAAAAAACGGAAAGCAAACCGCAAAAAACAATTGTTTTTTGGCATTATAATTTTTGTCATTAAAGAAAACCGAATTTACTATGGTATTCATAAATCTTATGTATTAAACCTTTCGTCCCATTAGATTTTCGCCAAACTTTTTCAGGATATTTTTCTTTTCAGCATTGATATCCATTTTTTCAAGAGTTTCAAAAGCTTTAAAAGTATATTTCTCTATAGCTTTCTGAGTCGCTACTGAAGAGCCCGATTCATTAAAAATTGCCTTGGCGGTTTCTATTTTTCCAGTGCTGTCTTCTAATTGTTGGCTAAACAATTTTTGCAATTCTGAGGCTTTTTCAGGAGCAGAAAACTCTAGCGCTTTTAAGTACAAATAGGTTTTTTTATTTTCGATAATATCCCCGCCTACTTGTTTTCCAAAAGTTTCAGGATCACCAAAGGCGTCTAAATAATCATCTTGTAATTGAAAAGCCAATCCTAAATTAAGTCCGAAATCATAAATTAAATCGGCCTCTTTTTCAGAAGTTTTGGCTACAATTGCGCCCATTTTCATGGCGGCAGCAACCAGAACTGCGGTTTTATATTCGATCATTTTCAGGTATTCCGGAATCGTAACATCCTTTCTTTCTTCAAAATCAACATCCCATTGCTGTCCTTCACAAACTTCGAGAGCTGTTTTGCTGAATAATTTTGCCAAGTTCCTGAAAACTGTTGGTTCGTATTGTTCAAAATACTGATAAGCCAGAATAAGCATCGCATCTCCGGAAAGAATTCCGGTATTCAGGTTCCATTTCTCATGTACGGTTTCTTTTCCTCTTCGTAAAGGTGCATCGTCCATAATATCATCATGAACAAGAGAAAAATTATGAAAAACTTCGACGGCCATTGCAGCCGGAAGTGCCTGTTTATAATCTATATCAAAAACTTCTGCCGCCATTAGAGTTAGTACCGGTCGCATCCGTTTTCCGCCAAGACCTAAAATATACTCAATAGGTTCATAAAGATTTTTGGGTTCTTTGGTTATGGTTTGTTCTTTTAAATAACTAATAAAAAAATCCTGATACTGACTAATATGGTGCATAAAATGAAATTCTGATTTACGAAGCCCAAATATACAATTCAAATGTGAATTAAAGTTTCTAAAATTTAAAAGGAATTAGGTTTCCTTAAAAAATGAATTAAAAGCAATTGATTTTCAATCTGTTAAAATATTTTAAAAAAAACTTGGAAACTTTTTTGGTGTTTAGAGTTTCCTTCTTATATTTGCGCTCTCAAACGGAAACTCGTGACACTAAAAAAGTTTCCACAATAGTTTGGAATAATTAATAATCTCAACAAACTGAATATTTATGAAAACAACATGGACTTTAGATTCTAGCCAATCAGATGTTTTAATAAAAATGAGACATTCGATCATTGCCTATTTGGGTGGAACTGTAAATAAATTTGGCGGTTATGTAAATATTGAGAATAATGAAATTGAAGATGCTTCGGTTGAGTTTTCATTAGATATAAACAATAGGGCTGATAGTTTTCAGCAAATTGATACGCATTTACAATTGAATGACTTATTCAATGTTAACGAGCATCCGATTATTAGTTTCAAATCGACTTCTTTTCAAAAAATAAATAACAATATCAATTTCTTCAAAGGTGATCTGACAATAAAAGATATTACCAGAGTAGTGGAACTGGATGCAGAATTTATTGGGATCAATACTTATAACGGAGAGAAAAAAGTAGCTTTTGAAATTAAAGGAGATATTAAGCGTCAGGATTTCGGCTTAGATTACAATTCATATAATCATCACGGAGGACTGGCATTAGGAAAAGACATTAAACTTATAGCCAATCTGGAGTTTAGTATATAATTTTTTGAAGTAATAAATTAATGTAAAATTATTACAAAAAAACCGAAACTATTTCTTCAATAAAAGTTTCCGATTTACATTTGTAATCCAATTTGAAAATTAAAATGAAAGAAAAAATAATAGCGCGTGCAGGTGAAATGTTTTTAAAACTAGGTTTTAAAAGTATCACCATGGATGACATAGCAGGCGAAATGTGTATTTCTAAAAAAACGATTTATAAATATTTTTGCAACAAAGAAATATTAATAGCAGAAAGCGTACATTTAATTCACCAAAAGGTCCATCAACTTATAGATGAGGCAATTTCAAAAAACTACAATGCAATTGAAGAAAATTTTGAAATTAGACGCATGTTTGGCGAAATGTTCAAATCTTCTGACAGCTCACCGATATACCAACTAAAAAAACATTATCCTGAAATATACAAAAACGCTTTAAAGTTTCAAATTGAAGAATGTGAGTTTTGTTTTAGACAAAATATTGAAAAAGGTATTGCTGAAAATTTTTATCGAAAAGATCTAAATGTAGAAGCTTATATTAAGTTTTATTATTATTTAATTTTTAATATCAATGAAAATATACAATCTGAAAGAGAAGCTTTCGAACTAGAACTAGAAGCCCTGGAATATCACACAAGAGCCATGGCAACAGAAAAAGGAATAATAGAATTAGAAAAACAACTTAAAAAATTTACCACTTAATCATCAATCTATATGAAAAGAATCATTCTTATATTTTTGTGTTCAATTGGCTTGACTGCCAACGCACAAGTTAAAACACTCACGTTAAAAGAGGCTCTTACGTATGCGCTTCAAAATAAAGCGGACGCCAGAAAATCTAAATTACAGATTGAAAACAGTGAATATCAAATTCAGGAAATTCGTTCCAGAGCATTGCCACAAATTTCAGCAAACGGAAATTTGACTTATAATCCTATTTTGCAGTTAAATGCTTTACCAGGAGATTTTTTTGGAGCTCCCGGAACTACACTTTTAGCGCCATTAGGTCAAAAATGGACTTCAGGGGCTGGGATTTCGTTAAGTCAGGCGTTGTTTGATCAATCTGTTTTTACAGGATTAAAAGCAGCCAGATCTACTCGTGAATTTTATCAGATAAACGATCAGTTGACCGAAGAACAAGTAATTGAAAGAGTGGCAAACAATTATTATTCTGTTTACGTACAACGCGAAAGATTAGTTTTATTAGACAGTAATTATGTAAATACAACTAAAGTCCGTGACATTGTAAAAGGACAGTTCGACAATGGATTGGCTAAAAGAATTGACCTGGACCGTATCATCGTAAAAATGTCTAACATTGATACCGAACGTCAACAAATTAAAAACCAAATTACGCTTCAGGAAAATGCATTGAAGTTTTACATGGGAATGCCTATTGAAACTCAAATCGAAATTCCAATGGAAGAATTTGAAGTGGTTCCTGCAGCATTAACAGAAGTACCAAATGTTGAAAACAGAACGGAATATCTGCTTTTGAAAAAACAGGAAGAATTATTAGTTTTTAATAAGAAAGCTACTGAAGCGCTATATTATCCAACATTAAACCTGGTTGCAGGTTACAACTATTTAGGTCAGGGTCCCGAAATGCCTCTTTTCGCAAAACCAAAAGATGGTGTGTATTGGTCTGATTACTCTTCAATTGGATTGAATTTGCATATACCAATATTTACAGGTTTCGGAACTCGTGCTAAAGTAAGGCAAGCAGATGTTGAAATCAGATCGCTTCAGGAAGATATTAAAGACACAAAACTTTCACTTGATCTGGATTACAGAAATGCGATGGCTCAAATTGAGAACAACCTTGTTACTATTCAAAATCAAAAAGAAAACATGCGATTGGCTAAAGAAATTTTAGACAATACAAAAAACAATTATCTTCAGGGATTAGCATCATTGACAGACTTATTAGATTCTGAAAACGCATCTCTTGAAGCTCAAAATAATTACACCAGAGCAGTATTGAATTACAAAATTGCCGAAGTAGCACTAATCAAATCAAAAGGCGAACTAAAAACTCTTATTAAATAACTAAACAAAATGAAAAAAATTATTATAACGATTGTAGTCATAGTTGGAGCATTGGCACTAATTGGATACGTATTAACCAATAATAAAAAAGAAAACGAAGCTAAAACGGCTGTCGTTGCTGAAAAAAATGCGGCTGTTTCTGTTAAAGTAACTCCGGTAAAAACAGAAGAGGTTTCATTGGATTTCGTTGCAAACGGAAATTTTCAGCCCATTCAGGAATTAACTTTCTCTGCTGAAAAATCAGGAAAAGTGATCAGCGTTCTGGTTAAAGAAGGAGACTATGTAAGAGTAGGTCAGACATTATTGACAGTAAGAGGTGATGTCGTTAATGTAAGTGCACAACAAGCACAGGCGGTTTATCAAAATGCAAAATCTGATTACAGCAGATATGAAAATGCATTTAAAACTGGTGGAGTTACAAAACAACAATTAGATCAGGCAAAATTGGCCTTAACTAATGCTCAATCCAGCTTAACACAAGCGAACATAAATGTTGGAGATACGAGAGTGAAAGCGCCAATTAGCGGTTTCATCAATAAAAAATATATTGAGCCGGGATCTATATTAGCCGGAATGCCTGCAACTGCCTTGTTTGACATTGTAAATGTATCTAAATTAAAATTAGTCGTTACGGTAAATGAAACTCAGGTGGCAAGCTTGAAAAAAGGCAACAATGTAAGCATAACAGCAAGTGTTTATCCTGATAAAACTTTTTCCGGAAAAATCACTTTCATTGCTTCAAAATCGGATGAGTCATTAAACTTTCCTGTTGAAATTGAAATTGCAAATAACTCTAATAATGATCTAAAAGCAGGTATGTACGGAACAGCGAATTTCGCCTCTAACCAACAAAAACAAAACCTGATGGTGGTACCTAGAAATGCTTTTGTAGGAAGTGTAAGCAGTAATCAAATTTTTGTTGCTGAAAATGGTATTGCTAAATTGAGAAAAGTAACTGCCGGAAGAATTTTGGGTGATAAAGTTGAAATCATTAATGGATTATCTGATGGTGAAACTGTAATTATTACAGGTCAAATCAACTTACAGGACGGTAACTCAGTAGAAATTATTAAATAATTATCGGCTTTAAACTTTAGCCTTAAGCATTTAAAAGCTTATAGCCTATAGCTTACAGCATAAATAAAAATATATGAAATTAGCCGAAATATCCATTAAACGTCCGTCGTTAATTATTGTATTGTTTACAATCCTTATACTTGGTGGACTGTTCAGTTATAGCCAATTGGGCTATGAGCTGATCCCGAAATTTGAAACCAATGTAATTACGGTTTCAACTGTTTATCCGGGAGCGTCTCCAAGTGAGATTGAAAATACCGTGACCAAGAAAATAGAGGATGCAATTGCATCTTTAGAGAATATCAAAAAAATTGACTCTAAGTCATACGAGAGTCTTTCCATTGTATCGATTACTTTGACCTCAAATGCCAATGTAGATCTTTCGATGAATGATGCACAGCGTAAAATCAATGCTATTTTAAGTGATCTTCCGGATGATGCAGATCCACCGTCTTTGACGAAATTTTCTTTGAGTGATTTACCAATCATGACGCTGGGTGCTAATGGAAAAATGGACGAAGCAGCATTTTACGATTTGATTGATAAAAAAATTGCTCCGGTTCTGTCTCGTGTTCAAGGTGTGGCACAGGTAAATATTATTGGTGGTGAAGAGCGTGAAATTCAGGTAAATCTTGATGCGGTTAAAATGCAGGGTTACGGACTTTCTGTTCCACAGGTACAGCAAACGATCCTGACTTCTAATCTGGATTTCCCAACTGGAAATATTCAAACCCGTGACCAAAAGATATTAATTCGTTTAGCGGGTAAATATAAAAATGTTCAGGAATTAAGAAATTTAGTAGTTTCATCACAAAATGGAATTCAGGTGCGTTTGGGAGATATTGCAGATGTTCAGGATACCCAAAAAATTGCGGAAAAAATTGCCCGTATCGATCAAAAAAGCGCTATTGTCCTTCAAATTGTAAAACAATCGGATGCAAATGCTGTAGCAGTAAGTGAGCAATTATTAAAAGCAATTGCGACTTTAGAAAAAGATTATAAGTCATCTCAATTAAAATTAGAGGTCGCAAAAGACAGTACTATTTTTACTTTGGAAGCAGCAGATTCTGTTGTTCACGATTTATTAATTGCGGTAATTCTGGTAGCACTTGTAATGTTGTTCTTCTTGCACAGTATCAGAAACTCATTGATTGTAATGGTATCGATCCCGGCATCTTTAATTTCTACTTTCATCGGAATTTATTTAATGGGTTATACTCTAAACTTAATGAGTCTATTAGGATTATCTCTTGTGGTAGGTATTCTGGTCGATGATGCCATTGTGGTTTTGGAGAATATCTACAGGCACATGGAAATGGGTAAAAGCCGTATTCGCGCCTCTTATGACGGAACTGCTGAAATCGGAGGAACCGTAACTTCTATTACCTTGGTAATTGTAGTGGTATTTCTTCCGATAGCAATGAGTACGGGACTAGTATCAAACATTATTACACAATTTTGTGTTACGGTAATTATATCAACAATGTTTTCTTTATTGGCTTCCTTTACTATTATTCCTTGGTTGTCATCACGTTTTGGAAAATTAGAGCATATCGAAGGTAAAAACTTTTTCGGAAGAGTAATTCTTGGTTTTGAAAGTTATTTGACTCGTTTTACTAACTGGGTTTCAAATTTACTAAACTGGTGCCTGGATCATTATTTTAAAACGATCCTTATCGTATTAGTTCTTTTCTTCGGATCTATTTTCTCATTACTTGGAGGTGGATTTATCGGAGGTGAATTCTTTGCAGCCTCTGATAGTGGTGAATTCTTAGTGCAGATTGAAATGCCAAAAGACGCTTCGTTGGAGCAAACTAACTTTATGACACAAAAAGCCGAAGCTTTCTTAAAAGGTGAGGAATATGTCTTGAGTCAGATTACAACTGTTGGACAAACGAGTGAAGGTCTTGGAGCTTCGCAGGCAACAGCTTACAAAGCTGAGATTGACGTGAAAATGATTGAACAAAAAGAACGTACGGACGATGCCTCTGTATATGCTGCAAAAACAAAACGTAAACTAGAGAAAATTCTCGTTGGCGCGAAGGTTAAAACAGTACCGGTTGGTCTTTTAGGAACTGCCGAAGATGCTACTTTAGGATTGATTGTTACAGGTCCTAACGTAGAAAGCGCTATGAAATTTGCAAAATTAGCTGAAGCTGAATTGCGTAAAATTCCCGGAACTACTGAGATCAAATTAACAGTTGAAGATGGAAACCCGGAGATTAATGTACAGGTTGACAGAGATAAAATGGCAGCTTTAGGCCTTTCTTTACAAACTGTTGGTTTAACGATGCAGACTGCTTACAGCGGAAATACAGATGGTAAATTCAGAGCAGGAGAATATGAGTACGACATTAATATCAAATACAATGCTTTTGACAGAAAAAACATTACTGATGTCAGTAATTTGATTTTCATTAATGGTGCTGGACAACAGATTAAATTAAACCAATTTGCGACTATTGCTGAAGGTTCAGGACCAAGTAAACTGGAACGTAGGGACAAAACAGCCTCTGTTACCGTACAAGGTCAGAATGTTGGGGTTCCTGCAGGAACAATCGTTACGCAATGGCAGGAAAAAATTGATAAATTAGAAAAACCAACCGGTGTAAACTACATCTGGGGTGGTGATCAGGAAAACCAAAGTGAAGGTTTTGGTACTTTAGGAATTGCCTTATTAGCTGCGATCATACTGGTTTATCTAGTTATGGTTGGACTGTATGACAGTTTTGTTCACCCGTTTGTGGTATTATTTGCTATTCCGCTTTCCTTTATCGGAGTATTATTAGCATTGGCCTTAACAAATAACACGTTAAATATCTTTACCATTTTAGGGGTAATCATGTTGATTGGACTGGTATGTAAGAATGCGATCATGCTTGTCGATTATACCAACCAGCGAAGAGCTGCAGGAGAATCTATCAGAACTGCCTTAATTCAGGCAAATCACGCTCGTTTGCGTCCAATTTTGATGACAACTATTGCGATGGTATTTGGTATGTTCCCAATTGCATTAGCATCCGGAGCAGGAGCTGAATGGAAAAATGGTCTGGCTTGGGTAATTATCGGAGGATTAATTTCTTCCTTATTCCTAACCCTGATTGTAGTTCCCGTAATCTACCAAATAATGGAAGGAATAATCAGAAGATTATCTAAAGGAGAAAAAATCGACTACGAAGCTGAAATGGTTGCCGATTATGACCACAAAGAGCTTAGTGATGACGGTTTCAACCCGAAACATACGCATTAATTAATTGTTGATTTGTAAACTGAAAAACCTGTTCATTAATTTGAGCAGGTTTTTCTATTTTTATATTACACCTTACAAATTATTATTCTATTTAAACAAACAACTTTATTTAGAACAAATAAAAATAATTTGCTTTGTATTAATTGAAAACATAAATTTGTGGCATAAATTTCAGTATTTACGATAACAATAATTTATAATATTGTTTTAACTTATACAGATTATGATAACAATAGCAAGTCTTATCGTTTTTTTAGCTTTTTATACCGTTTATTACACTTCAAAAAGAGCTGTTTTATCGTATGATTTAGGTTTTGAAAAATGGATGCAAAAAAATCCAAAACAAACAAAAATTACAGGGCTGGTTTTACTTTTATTTGCCTATAGCTTTTGGATTTTTTCACAATCTTTGGGCTCTGGCACTTTAATGTTTTTTATTCAGCTAATGGCAATAGGAAGCCTAATTGTATTATTGACTCCATTAAAAAAAATAAGCCGATTAACGCTATTGATTCTTTTTATAATAATCGCTTTTTTAGAATTTTATTACTCATAACCCAATGCCAGCAAATCCTAAATACTTAACGCAGTCAAAATGGCAACGGTTTGCCAAAATTACAGCAGCCATACTGGGAGGCTATTTTGTTTCTGTGACATTTCATTTGGCTTTAGCCACATGGCTTAATCGTGCAAATGTTCTTATGACAATGGCTTTTAGCGGTTTTATTATCTGGGTAGCGCTTATGGTTGTTGCTTTTTTAGCTAAAAACGGATGGAAAATCTGGATGATTTACATCCTTCTATCGTTAATTTTCTCTCTTTTAATATATTTGGGGCAAACCTATAATCCAACGGCACAATAAACTATGAGTAATCGTAATTATAATATTTATTTTCATACGCATACTGTTAGCGGAATTGTTATCAGTGTCGTTCTTTTTGTGATTTTCTTTGCCGGGTCCTTTTCTTTTTTCAGGGATGAAATAATCAATTGGGAAAGAAATGAATCCACTTCCATTACAAAAGAAATTGATTTAAACTATGATATCGCCTTAAAAAAAATAGACAAGGAATATATTTTACACGGAAGAAATATTACCATTTCAAAGCACAGCAATGAAAGAAGGGTAAGCATTTATATGGATGGTACCAAAGATACATTAGCACCTGCAAAACAAAAAGAAGGAGCTTATTTTAACTTAGATACTGAAAATTATAAAACAGCAACTTACGAAGAGTCCTATTCTCTTGGAGAGTTTTTATATCGCCTGCATTTTCTTGCTCAGATTCCTTACCCTGTCGGATATTATCTTTCGGGTTTTATTGCACTGTTTTTCTTATTTGCTATAGTAACAGGAGTTTTATTGCACTGGAAAAAAATTGTCTCTAATTTTTATGTTTTCCGTCCAAAGGAAAAACTGAAAACATTATGGACTGATGCGCATACTGCATTAGGAATGATTGGTTTACCTTTTCAGTTTGTCTATGCTGTAACTGGTGCTTTTTTCATGATTAAACTTTTAATTGTTGCGCCAGCAGTAATGACTCTCTACAAAGGTGATCAGGATAAACTATATAAAGAATTGGAATATTCTGATCCTGAATATAAATTTGAAAATAAAAAATTAGTTTCAGCTTATAGCATAGGTCAGTTAGTTTCTAAAGCAAAAAGCAATTGGAAAGATTTTGAAATTAATCGTGTTTACATTCAAAATTACGGAGATGCCAATATGCATGTTCTGGTTGAAGGTGAATTATTAAGCAGGAAAAAATTTACCGGCATTGGAAAAGTTGTGTATCGCATTTCTGATGGAAAAGAGATTGCTAAGAAAAATCCAATTACAGAAAACAATTATTTAGATGTTATAAAAAATGTTTTATACCGAATTCATTTTGGTGATTACGGAGGATATGCGTTAAAAATATTAAGTTTTGTTTTAGGAATTATAACCTGCTTCGTGATTATTTCAGGAGTTATGATTTGGTTAATTGCAAGAGATAAGAAAAACATGCCCGAGAAGAAACGTCGTTTTAATGAAGGTGTTGTTCGTATTTATTTGGCAATTTGTTTAAGTATGTATCCAATTACGGCTTTTGCTTTTATTGCAACTAAACTTTTTTATCCTTTGAGTCAGTCTAATTTGTACAGTATTTATTTTATTGGATGGTTACTGCTTACAGTCTTCTTCATTCTTAAAAGAAACAATGCTTTTACCAACAAATGGTGTTTAATTTCAGGGAGTATTTTAGGATTTTTAATTCCGATTACAAATGGAATTGCTAGCGGAAATTGGTTTTGGAACTCTTTCATTCAAAACAAAATTCAGATTTTCTTTATTGATGTTTTCTGGATTGTTCTGGCATCAATTACACTTTATATTGCATTTTCATTAAAATCAAAAGAGAACAAAATACAAGAGGTATAAAAACAAAAAAGGAGAAAAATTTCAGTGAAATTTTTCTCCTTTTTTTATAAACTGAAATTATATTAATTTCTGTTTGCGACGATTTTTTCTTCTAAATTCTTAACCGAATTGATTTTACTGTTGGAATAATCAACCTGGCAAATATTTTTTTCGTTAAAGAAAATCCATTTCCCTGTTTTCAATCCTTCTGAATATTCTGCAATAGCTTTCTTATTTCCACTTTCGTCATAAGAAACCCAAACGCCATCCAGTTTCCCTTCTTTAAAAAAACCTTCTTGTTGTACTTTTCCGTTTTCATAATAATAAGTTGCTCTTACTTTATTTCCAACTGCTTCTAATTCAGGTTTTGTTTCTTGTGCAACTAAAATTCCAGAGAACAATATTGCAACTAAAATTACACACTTTTTCATATCTTGAGGTATTAATGTTATCAAATCTTTACCAAATATAAAAAATAGTTTACATTAAAAAAACTTTTAGTTAACAATTTGGTAACATTGGATAAAAGCTTAACATTGGAACTTTGGAAAAAACAAAAAAACCAACGCTCAAGCATTGGTTTTACTGGTATTTTATTAAATATTCAAATTTACGATAACGTTATAATTTTAAAGAATTATTTCAATAAAGTATCTAATTGTGTTTGTAATTCTGGAGATGATGGTCTGGCAGCATCCGGATTAACAATATTTCCGTTGGGATCAATTAATATAAATCTCGGGATACCGGTTACCCCGTAACTCGTTACAAACTCAGATTCCCAATTTTTATCTGCAAATAACTGAACGCCCCCTAAATTTTTATCCGTTACGAACTTTTGCCATTTTTCATGATCTTTAGCCTGGTCAATTGAGATACTTACAAATTCAATATTTTTTCCATGGTATTTTTCTTCAATTTTTTGCAGAAACGGAATTTCAGCCCTGCAAGGCCCACACCATGTTGCCCAAAGATCAATGTAAACATATTTGCCTTTTAAATCAGAAAGTTTTGTTTTTCCTCCTTTGAAATTCTCATAATCAAAATCAGGTGAAGCTTTTCCCTTAAGTTTATTAGCTTTAGCAGCACTTTCATAAGTCTGTGCTGTATATTGATTGAATTGCTCAAATGAATTTTTTAAAGCTGTCTGAAAATCAGGATCCAAATTTCCTTTTGAAAGATTCTCTATATCTGATTTTTTCTTTGCTTCAAATAATGCTAAAAATTCGGCTTCATCTTTAGAAAAAGCTTCGTTTTGAAATTTTTCATTGCTTAAAGTATATTGTGCCAGAAAATTACTTTCGTCGACTCCTTTTCCTTTGTAAACAATAGTTTCGTCAAATTCTTTGGCATCCATTGTCAAATTAACTTCCGAATTAGGTTTTAAATATAAACCTGAAACTTCTCTACCATCACCAAATTCATAAAATCCTTTTGGAGCTTCAAAAGTAGCAGCAAAAACTTCCTTTTTATTAATTGGAATGACTTGTTTAAAATTATTTGCTCCGCGAATGACTAATGTATCACTGTTTCTATTCGCAATTTTAGCAGTAAATTTTATCTGATTCTTTGTTTGAGCATTTATACTGAAAGCACCAAGCAACATCAAAGCTAAAAGAAAAACTTTTTTCATAATGAATATTATTTTGTTTTGAGTAGACCAAATCTAAAGAAATTCTGTGTGAGAAATTTACCTATTAACAAAATATTTCAATTTTATAAGCATCAAGTTATTACTTTACTACATTAATTTGAATTTTGTGTTTACTTTTGCAGTCTAAAATTTTGATCAATGTATAGAAGTCATAATTGTGGCGAATTAAACGCCTCAAATATTAATACCGAAGTTACACTTGCGGGTTGGGTTCAAAAATCACGCGATAAAGGATTTATGAATTGGGTTGATTTACGCGACCGTTACGGAATTACACAGCTTATTTTTGATGAAAGCCGTACTGATAAAACGGTTTTTGAATTGGCAAAAACGCTTGGAAGGGAATTTGTAATTCAGGTAAAAGGAACTGTTATTGAGCGTGAAGCCAAAAACAAAAATATTCCGACTGGTGAAATCGAAATTTTAGTTTCTGAACTGAATATTTTAAATGCAGCTTTAACCCCTCCCTTTACAATTGAAGATGAAACAGATGGTGGGGAAGATATCAGAATGAAATACCGTTATTTGGATATCAGAAGAAATCCTGTAAAAAACAGTTTATTATTCCGTCATAAAGTAGCGATGGAAGTTCGTAAATATCTGTCTGATTTGGATTTTTGTGAAGTTGAAACGCCTTACTTAATCAAATCGACCCCGGAAGGCGCCAGAGATTTCGTTGTACCAAGCCGAATGAACGAAGGACAATTTTACGCTTTGCCACAATCGCCACAAACTTTCAAACAATTATTGATGGTGGGCGGAATGGATAAATATTTTCAAATTGTAAAATGTTTCCGTGATGAAGATTTGCGTGCAGACCGCCAGCCTGAATTTACACAAATTGATTGTGAAATGGCATTTGTGGAACAAGAAGATATTTTGAATGTTTTTGAAGGATTGACAAGACATTTACTAAAAGAAATTAAAGGTATTGAAGTAGATAAATTTCCAAGAATTACCTACGATTATGCCATGAAAACTTACGGAAACGACAAACCGGACATTCGTTTTGAGATGAAATTTGGTGAGTTAAACGAATTTGCACAGCATAAAGAATTCCCAGTTTTCAATTCAGCTGAATTAGTAGTGGGAATTGCTGTTCCCGGAGCAGGAAATTATACTCGTAAAGAAATTGACGGATTAATTGACTGGGTAAAGCGTCCACAAGTTGGAGCATCAGGAATGGTGTATGCAAAATGCAATGACGACGGAACTTTCAAATCATCAGTAGATAAATTTTACGATCAGAACGATTTAGGACAATGGGCAAAAATTACAGGTGCAAAACCTGGCGATATGATTTTTGTACTTTCCGGACCAGCAAATAAAACAAGAGGTCAACTTTCTGCACTGCGTATGGAACTGGCAACGCGTCTAGGTTTGCGTAAACCGGAAGAATTTGCTCCGTTATGGGTTGTAGATTTTCCTTTATTAGAGTTAGACGAAGAAAGCGGTCGTTATCACGCCATGCACCATCCTTTTACATCTCCAAAACCGGAGGATATGGCTTTGCTTGAAACAGAACCAGGAAAAGTTCGTGCAAATGCTTATGATATGGTTCTAAACGGAAATGAAATTGGCGGAGGCTCTATCCGTATTCATGATAAAGCAACTCAGCAGTTAATGTTCAAATATTTAGGTTTTACTGAAGAAGAAGCAAAAGCACAATTCGGTTTCTTAATGGATGCTTTCCAATTTGGAGCACCACCACACGGAGGTTTGGCTTTTGGTCTTGATAGATTAGTTGCTATTTTAGGAGGTCAGGAAACTATTAGAGATTTTATTGCTTTCCCTAAAAACAATTCTGGTCGCGATGTCATGATTGATGCACCTGCTGCAATTGACGAGTCACAACTGAAAGAATTATCAATAAAACTGGATTTAAAATAAATTCTATACAATTCTCAAAAATATAAAAGAGTGACAATTAATTTTGTTGCTCTTTTTTTTGATTATTTTCAAATTTATTGTAAGAATCCCAAAAATAGAATTTTTAATAAGTAGTCCGTTTATTACAATAAAACAACTATGTAAATTGCTTTATCCTCAATAAAGGAATCTTAATTTAAAGATATTCATATGAAATATAATATAATTTCCACACCGAAAACACTGTAAATCAATAATTTTTACAAAAAATTAACACCTTAGTGTCTTTTGTATGAATTTATATATTACATTTGCTTTATTATAAATTATTATTACAATTACAATG
>Ga0247810_10001221_pt1 | contig 17079 bp, 17 predicted proteins | sample UWRJL119311C1_FD_179918 | JGI IMG/M metagenome (GOLD analysis project Ga0247810, IMG submission 179918) | Plant litter microbial communities from Arlington Agricultural Research Station in Wisconsin, United States - UWRJ-L119-311C-1 | ecosystem: Environmental > Terrestrial > Plant litter >...
ACCGTGAGCCGTCCATCAACCTTTTGAGAATAAATCCAAATTAACAAACTATGTTCCCGCTGTTTCTATGTGGTTAAAACCGCGAATGTGTATTTTTGCTTTTATGGAAAGTTTGAAAGCCATTATTCGTGAAGGAGAGCACCAGCAGCAGGATTTTAAGTTCCGCATAGACGATTCAAAAAAGATCGCCCGGACACTTGCTGCCTTTTCCAATACCGATGGCGGACGACTGCTGATAGGCGTGAAAGACAACGGGAAGATCACCGGCGTCGATCCGACGGAAGAGCTGCACATGATCGAAGCCGCCACCGATATGTACTGCAAGCCCAAAGTGGAATTCGAATCCCGGGTTTGGCAGGAAGATATGCGGCTTGTGCTCGAGATCATCGTGCGTCCGGCCGACACAAAACCGGTTTACGCCCTCGACGAAGAGGGAAAATGGAAGGTCTATGTCAGAAGGAACGACCATACTTTACTGGCGAATAAGATCCTGCTCGAAGTCTGGAAGCATAAAAAGCGCGGAATCTCCAAACCGGAGAAAATAGGAGAGGAGGAAAGTCGTCTGCTCGCACTGATCTCGGAAAACGAAGAGCTGACCTTAAGCAGGATCTACCGGCTCAGTCAATTGAAGAAGGCCCAAGTCGATCGCCTGCTGGTGGTCTTCATCTGCTGGGAACTGATTGAAATGATCATGAACGAGAACGGAACTTTCTACCAGGTGAAAGCCGATTGACACTGTCCGTATCCCAGATGACGGTCGGCACAATGCGTATGCAACGGACTGTATGCAATCTTACACGGCACCGGAGGAGAGTTACAGTCAACAAAACGCAGCTTACACCATACTTTAGGCGATCTGCACTCACCTGGAGCGGTCTTACACGACACTTTACAACAATTACAGTCAACAAAACGCAGCTTACAACGGACTTTAAGCGATCTGCATTCGACCTTAAGCAGATTTACACAGCACTGAATGCCAATTACAGTCGCCAAAACGCAGCTTGCAACAGACTTTACGCGATCTGCGCCTGGCCCGAACGGATCGTACACTCAACTAACAGTGATTTACAGTAGGCTTAACGCCGTTAACGGCCTCCTGGACTGGTTTTCATAGTGGAAACAAGTCGGGTAGCAGGTTCAAATCCACTGTTTCAGTTGCTTAGACGGAAATTAATTTTATATTCGCCAAAAATAAAACATGAACAGAGCGTTTTACATCGTCAATATCGTGCTGTCTTTTGTCTTCTTTTTCGTGTGTGCTTACTACATAGCGGAAGTCTCGAAGGCGCAGTTCGAAGAGTATATGAGCTATTCAAATCCGGATCTTGCCCTGTATTTATCCGATTATTCAACAGGAACTTATTCATCGATTACCCGGGAAGCAGCTATTGTTTCTGTGTTTTTCATTCTTTCTTTTCTTGTGGGAGATCTGCTGGGAGTGCTGAAGGTGAAAACGAAGACAATGAAAGTAATGGGAATCATCGGCCTGTCCGTTTCGGGAATCTTCCTCTTATGGGATTTTGCCATTATGGCATCGCCGGGAGCATTGAGCTTCGATGAGGTGGGCGGAGCATTTATGTTTTATTCCATTATTATGATCGCTTTTTCAATTATCGGGCTGATTCAAAGCATACGTTTCATCAAGCAAAAATCAAAGCAGGTTGTTTACAGATCCGCAGATTTATTGGACTCTTAAAAAAATATAATTTTCATCCTTTCGTTTAGTCTTTTGTTATATTAGACGAAGAAATTTACAAATCAAGCAATGGGAAGACCTCCAACAAAGCCAGCACGTCTGCGAGACGGGTTCTACATCGAAGTCCGCAACTCTGGATCACAAGGCATACGCATACGCCGCGACACCCGTGAGCAAATGTTACTTGCAGCAGAAGATTACTCGCGAACGAAAGACGTCGTGATCCTGGGAGAAATGAAAGACGATAAATGGATTGATTAACAAATCAAAACGTCTCAAATAAGTGTGAAAAAGAGATTATCAGGAATGATGATCTCTTTTTTTTTGAAGCGATGCTTACGTTTTTAAATACGTGATGTTTCGGAATTGCTTATTGCGCTATCGTACTACTACATGCCTGTTGGATCAGTAAATTTTACAGGAAGAACACAATCCCTCGCAATGACAACTATCCGGTAAACTTTCTGTCGCAGGTAATCATCTTCGCTGTCCTGACCTTACTACTTATAGAACCCTCTCCTGTTCTTTTGCGCCTTTTACTTGTCCGACTTCCGACTGATTGTTCAAAAAAACCATTTTGAAAACCAATTTTTCATTTTGAAGCCAAATTAACGATATTGTTATTCCTTCGCGAAATGATTACTTCCATTCAATCAGTAGTTTAGCCCGATTTCATCCTGAACGGCTCACGTCTTGCTTTACCTTTCCCGGAATACACATAAAAATCTAAGTTATGGAAACAATAAACTTCAGGAACTTTTGTGTAGTCGGGATGACTGCCCTAAGTATGATAGCAACAACAGGAGCATTTGCAAAAGGAACAAATCCGTCACCATTGGAAGGAAACAGGCTGGCAGGAACAAAATCTCATAAAGTGATCGAATCACACCTGGCAAGAATCGACCGTCACGAGGCACGAATTGCCGAGCTGAAAACGTCTATCTGTCAGAACAAAAAAGCAGATAACGATGCGCAGGCAGTTTATGAAAAACAATTGCTTAAAAAAGAATGCGCCGATCTGAAACGCGATAAGGCTTATCTCGAAGCAGATAAGGACGCTTACCTGGCCGATCAGAAACTGGCTATCCGTGAAGCGAAAGAACAGCGGAATATGCGCGAAGCAGAAGTTCGTTCGGCTAAATGTTCTTTAAGAAAAGACGTAAGAAGAGGTAACGATGCCGCTTATGTCGAAGACGCCAGACACCTTGCTATTCTCGAGCGTGCAGCAGATGCTGACGATGCGAAAGTAGCGCAATTGAAAGATGACTACGATAATTACGTAGCCTACATCAAAGATGAATTGAAAGACGATAACGTCGCTTGAACTTCATCAGACAATACAACCGAATGGTCCGTCATTTTGTAATAAATGATAACCATTCACACCAACGGAAAATGGGATACCGGAAAATGCGGTATCCCATTTTTAGGCTTTAGCTGGAGAATCATTCCAAGTCTGATAACTGGAATTCCATCCGAAGTAAAATTGCCCGGGGAGACAAAACCGGCCTTTCATTACAGGGTTTTATACGCGTGCTGGAATGCGCTAAAAATGACGATAGCTCCACAGGAGATCCTCGGCATTTTCGCATTGCAGGAGTGTAGAAAATGGCTCACAGGAAAGAAGGATTATCCTTTGGAAGGAGTATCGTGAGCCAGGTGTAATGAACAGCCTTGATTTTTTGTTTCTTTTGATCATTGCTTGTCCCGACCGCTGTCGGGAGCAAAAGAAAAGAAATGTTCAGTCCGCCATTTGGCGGACAATCGGTACAATCATGCAATGTTGAAAAGATCGAAATAATTCGACCCTACGATTAAGCGCCGTACAACTGACCCAACCTATAATCCATACCTCCTGTTCCACTTTTTCAGCTGACGTGCTTCCTTTTTGGTCAGCTCGTAACCAACCTTATACAGTATGATCTCATCGACGAATGTAATCCGGTCGGCGCTAACAAGCACGCCATTCACAAGACGTGACTCGTAGCTGCCGTCAGGACTGATGATCTCTATTTCATAATCTCCGGGTTGAAGAAGATCACTACGAAACTTTCCTTCGCTGTCCGTTAATGCCGTGCCTTTCAATACGCCGTTTTGCTGAATGCCAACAAGACAGCCTTCCAGGTTTTTTGCGTGTTCCAGGTTCGTAACCGATCCGCGGATCGATCCTGAACCTGATTGTGAAAAGCCGTGACTGGCGGCAGAAAGAAGAAGAGTCAGGAAAAGAAGTCGAAGCATACTGCTGTTTTAATGAAGAATCACCAGTTTAGTTGGCATTAGCGCCGTGCCCGTTCCGGAAACGACAACCGTGTACATGCCTTCGTTCCATTTTTGCGTGTTCAGGGTAACTTTATTTGTAAGTGATACTATCTTCTCCGAATGAACGAGTTCGCCTGCCAGGTTGTAAACCTCAACGTTTCCGCTTGCTACAGGAGTTTCAAAAGCAATGTTCGCAAATGAGTTCGCCGGATTCGGCATCGTGATCATTTTTGCCGTCGCCTGTTCATCCAGGCCGGTGAAATCGATGTTATACATGATCTCGAAATCGTCGAAGTAGAAACCGTCCATTTGCAGGCCGTTGTCCGATTTCAGCACGAAGCGCATCCGGATGTTCTCCCCGATGTAATCCGAAAGGCTGATCTCTTCCAGTACCCAGCTCGCCTGCTCGCCATCGTACAAAGGCTCTCCGGTTGGCTGAACACCGTCTTCCGCACTTCCAGCGTTCGTGTAAAGTCCGCATTGGCCCGTCCATGACAGACCATTATCCGTTGAAACCTGGAACTGGCAGTAATCGAAGTCGTTTTCGATCTCCCATTGCGCATAATAGCGAACTCCAGCCGATGTTGCATGGGTGAGGTCGATCGTTTCATTGAAGGTGTAAGTGCGCGTCGCATTGCTGGAATAGTTCCCTGAAGGACTGTCTGTGAAGGATCTCGACGGAGAAACATAAGCCGAAGTGGTGGTTGACCAGTTTCCGGTCCAGTTAACCGTATTGGCCGCTGCATCGAGGAATTGGGAAGTGACCGCTCCGAATGTTTTGTAGATCGTATCGCGTTTCGTCCAGAGACCGTAATCCGTATTCAGTATATAGCTGATCTGGTCGCCGAATTGGATCGAAGGATTCAGCACATAGGAAATACTTCCCGTTAGCGTATCCATGATCGTCGTGTTGTGGGAAACCGGTGTTCCAACCGACTGAATTCCCGTCAATGGGGTAATGGAAACCGAAACGGCTCCGTCTTCCTGGCCGAGGCGGCAGGCAGCATGACTGAAATTTCCGGTGAGAGTTGCGATCGTCGAAGGATCGGTGTCCCTTACTGCGTAATAGTTATGGGAAAGATGGGCCAGGATGAGATTCGGGAATACCATATCGCGGCAGATGTCCGTAATATCCACCGATGCGGGCCAGAACCCATTTGTGTTGCTGACTTCCGGTGTCATTGCAAAGATCTTTGGCTTGATAACCGTGTCGACTTTATACATATAATCATCGGAATCTCCTGAAGCCGGGTAAAGCCCCGAGCTTTTCATTGCCGTATAGCCGTTGTGCTCGACCATATGATGAGTGAAGACTTCGAAATAATCATGATCTTCGGCAAATTCGGCGGTCGTGGTCCCGATCGGGTGAAGAATGTCGTTCCCGTAGGTATGGGCGTTAAAAGCAAACTGGAAGTCGCGGTTTTCGCAGAACCATTTGATCGCTTGAGTCTCCGGTTCGGAGAAAGCGCCCGTTCCGCAGTAAGTTTCATCTGTCTGGGTGTCGGAAGTTCCGGTTGTTCCCCAGCCGTAAGAATAATTGCGGTTCAGGTCAACGCCATAAGATCCACCGGAATTATGTCGCCTGTTCTTGCGCCACATGCCGCCGCCGCCCGGACTCTGGGTCTGGTTGTAAACATAGCCATCCGGGTTTACCATCGGAACGAAGTAGAGCTCGGTATTGTTGAGCAGAAAGGCAATTTCCTCGCTGGTCGAATAATTTTCCAGCAAATACCACATGTAGAAGATCACTTCCGAAAGGGAATTCGGTTCCCGCGCGTGGTGAACAGCCGTGTAAAGAATTTCAGGCTCCGGTTCGTCGGTAGCCGGGTTGTCTGACATGCGCAGGTAGTAGATCGGCCTTCCTTCGATGGACTGAAAAGTACTGATGGGGGCTTTCGGAGTAATCAGGTTCGGATATTGAGCAGCCATAGCGTCGATCTCGTCGATGAATTGCTGGTAGGTGTAAAAACCGCCCATTGATCCGAGATGGAAGTTGGCAGGCGTTGCAGGAGAAAAGCTGTTATTCTGCTGAGTAGAGCAGGTTTCGTTCCTGGTCGGTTCTGTTGTATTCTGGTTCCGGTCGATGTAAAACTGCTTCACGTCGGCGATCAGGATCTCGACTTCGAAGCCGGCATCGCGGATCTGCTGAATTTCTTCCGAAGAAAAATCGCTGATGAAGTAGGTTTCCTGTTTGATTGTTCCGTGGTCAACACCGATGCCCAATTCTGCAAGCTGCTGAAGGCCCTGGCTGTTGGTAAGAACTTTTGCCCGCGAATAGTCCTGGGCAAAGGAAAGCGACGCAATGGAGAGGCACGCCGCAAGGAGTAGTTTTTTCATGAGAGAGTATTATAGTTCGGTTAAATTTAAACAAAACTATACTTACCGCAAAGGAGCAAAGAAAAACGGACGATCATATCCGGTAAAGAAAGAAAAGAGGACCGCTTGACAGCATTGAAATCACCTTTGATTTCTTAACAACAAAGTGCTTCTATGAAACGTTGCTTCTTTGTGGTGATCACTTCTTCCACTCGAAGGTCTCCATCAGGTGCATCAGATCCTGCTTGAGGTATTCCAGGCTTGGTTTCAGGGAATCGTAATTCGGGCGCGTATTGAAGTAAACAACGCCGCTCACAAAACGGTCCGTGGAATCCGTCAGGTAGAACTGGAAGGGCGAAGCTACATTTCCTTTCAGCTCGAAAAACGTTCCGTATACTTTTGAACCCGGACGAATGATCTGCTTGTCGTCTATATCGCTGGCTTTTACTTTGTGATCTTCCACTTTATCGATCGCATAATTCACGTAATCTTTCAGCGGCCGCTCCATTTCGATGTAGGAGAAGCTGATAATGCCATTCAGCGGCCCGAGGGTAATGTCTTTGTGACAGGTTTGCTGTCCGTTTTCCAGCACGTTCGTGTAGCTGAAATAAGAGGAAAGCTCAAAGGTGTAGGGACATTCGTCGTCGATCTTCGTGTATTTATGGTCGGGAAGACTGGTACGAAGATAAGTGGAAGGTTTTGGGATCAGTAGTTCGTTTCCTCCGCAGGAAACCAGTAAGATTGCTGCTGCAATGGCTGTTATCGTTAGCTTAATCATGTTCAATTACCACTTTAATCATTTTAATACGCCGCTTGTCGGACGATTCCACGATGAACCGCATTCCGCAGAACTGAATGTACTCGTTGTTTTTGAGTATACGTCCTGCCTGTTCAACGATAAATCCTGAAATAGTATCAGATTCTCCTTTGCTTGTTTCGAATTCTTTTCCGTCTACGTTCATGACTTTGTAAAAATCCACCAGCGCGGTGCGGCCTTCGAAGAGGTAAGAATCGTCATCTATTTTCGTGTAAACGATCTCGTCGTCGTCGAATTCGTCCGTTATATCTCCCACAATCTCTTCAAGCACATCTTCGAGCGTTACCAATCCGTTGGATCCGCCGTATTCGTCCACAACGACAGCCATGTGCATTTTCATTCCCTGGAATTCCTTCAGCAGGTCGTCGATCTTTTTATTCTCGGGAACGAAAAAAGGCTTGCGGATCAGCTGTTTCCAGTCGAAATGCTCTTCGTTCAGGAACGGCAGCAGGTCTTTGATATAAAGAATTCCTGTTACGTTGTCGAAATCGCCGTCAAATACAGGGATGCGTGAATAACCTGCTTCGAGGATCACTTCCATCACTTCTTCCATCGTGCATTCGCAGGAAATGGAAACGACTTCCTGCCGCGAGCGCATGATCTGCCTCACATCCGTGCTTCCGAACTTAATGATCCCTTCCAGGATGCGGTGCTCATCTTCCGACGTGCTTTCTTCTTTCGTAAGCGCCAGTGCCTGTTCCAAATCATCCGATGAAAGATTGATCCCGCGTTTCCTCGATTTCCGGTTCAGCAGGTTCGTTCCCGATACGAGGAACATCCGGATCCAGGAAATCGGTGGAAGGGAATTCATGATCGCCAGCGGCTGCGCCATGATCCGTGTTGTAGTAAGACCATTCCTGGCTGCGTAGATCTTCGGGGCAACTTCTCCCAGTAATAAGAGAAAGAAAGTAATTCCCACAACTTCTATGAAGAAAACGAGCGTTTCCAGCGCAGGATCGGGTGGAAACAGCGCTTTCAGTAACCTGGAAGACAAGATAATGATACAGACGTTCACCAGGTTGTTGGTGATGAGGATGGTTGCCAGCAGGTCTTTTGGCTGACTGATGAGCTTCAGGATCTGCTCGCTGGTTTTGGTGTTCTCTTCTTTCAGGGAATCTTTATCGGTCGGGCTCAGTGCGAAGAAAGCGACTTCAGAAGCGGAGATCAGCGCGGAGCAAAAGATCAGGAGAAGTATCACGACCAGGTAAATAACCGAATCGGACAATCCTGCCTGCAGCATGACGGGTATGGAATCGCTGGTCAAGGGGTCAATTGGATCCATAACGATTAAAATGGAAGATCGTCTTCTATGCCGCTGCTAAGGTCCATCGGACTTGGACTCGTTGGCGCTTCCGTAGGGTAGGGAGCAGGAGCCGGTTCGCCCGTATTCTCCGTTCGCGGAGTGAGCAGGGTCATTGCTTCGCCAAGAATTTCCGTCGTGTAGCGCGTATTGCCGTCCTTGTCATTCCATGAACGTGTTTTGAGCTTTCCTTCGACGTAAACTTTTTGTCCTTTGCGGGCATATTTCTCGGCAATTTCGGCCAGTCCTCTCCAGAGCACTATGTTGTGCCAGTCTGTTGTTTCCCGGCGTTCACCCGTATTTTTATCAGTAAAAGTTTCTGAGGTTGCCAGTGGAAAATTCGCCACAACGGCGCCGTTTTCCAGTCTTCTGATCTCCGGATCTTTTCCGAGATTACCGATTAGAATTACCTTATTTACACTGCCTGCCATAGTTACAAATATAATCGATTATTGACGGTTGATTTTGGATGTTGAATTGAAATAGTTAAAAAAAGCAGATTGTTCCTATCTGGTCTACTGATGGAATAATAGAATCAGGTATCCAAAATCAATCATCCACATCATAAAAACTGCTCTGCGTAGCGTTCCATCAGGCGGTGGATCGGAAGCTGGTGAAAATCCGCTTTCTTTAAAGCGATAAAATCATTGTGCTTCGTTTGATCGGCGAATCGGGCTTTGTAGAACTTCGCATAAATCCGCTGATGGCTGAGGATGTGTTTCGATTCCATCATTTCAACGATAGAACCGGTTTCCAGTCCGAATGCGGCAGTCGTTTCTTCCGAAAGATTCGAAGTTCCGGTCTCGATCATCGGGAACTCGTACAGGTTTTGCCAGACATCTTTGAAATCGCGCTTTCTGACCAGTAATTCATCGTTATTCTCAATGTGAAAATAATGGAAGTAACGATCGCGGACAGCTGTCTTTTTCGCCTTTACCGGGCGCACTTTGTATAGGCCCGACCTTCCTGATAAACAAGATTCTACAAGCGGACATCGATCACATGCCGGATTATTCGGTGTACAAAGCATTGCTCCGAATTCCATCATTGCCTGGTTGAAGAGCGCAGGCATTGAAGCGGGGATCAGCGAATCTGCCAGTGATTGAAATTCCTTCTTTCCGGCAGTCGAATCAATGGGCGTATCGATGCCATAATAGCGGCTCAGAACACGGTAAACGTTCCCGTCTACCACGGCATGCTGCAGATCAAAAGCAAACGAGGCAATGGCTGCTGCAGTATATGGACCGATTCCTTTCAGCGAGAGCAGATCCATGTAAGAAGGCGGAAATTCGCCCTGGAAGCGCGTAACGACTTCCTGCGCTGTTTTGTGAAGATTTCGCGCCCTTGAATAATATCCTAACCCTTGCCACAGTTTTAAAACAGCTTCTTCATCGGCATCAGCGAGATCATTCACAGTTGGGAAATGGACTGTGAAATTATGGTAGTAATTCAAGCCCTGGTCGACCCTTGTTTGTTGCATAATGACTTCCGACAACCATATAAAATAGGCGTTTTTGGTACTTCGCCAAGGGAGTTGCCGGGCGTTTTGTCTGTACCAATCGGTTATTTGTAGAACAAAATCAGCCATTTAGGGAAAAAAATAATAAAAATTCATCGAAAGCAAAAATAAACGCTTTTAACGAACTACTTTTGCGCTTGAAAATCACATTGTTGAAAATTTTTTAAAATTAAGGAAGATGACAAAGGCAGATATCGTTGCTGAAATCGCAGAAGAAACAGGTTTGGAAAGAAACGAAGCTCAAAAAGCAGTAGAAGCATTTATGACTTCTATCAAAGTTTCGTTGACGAAGGGGGAGAATGTGTACTTAAGAGGTTTCGGAAGTTTCGTGGTGAAAGAGCGCGCTGAAAAAACAGGTCGTAATATTTCAAAAAATACTACGATTATTATCCCTGCACACAATATTCCTTCATTCAAACCTGCTAAAACATTCGTAGAAGAGGTAAAGAATAAAGTTGTTGTAAAATAATTTGGATTCTTTTCCCTTCGAACCGGTATAGAAAACATATTTTTATATCTTTGCACTCCTGTTAAACGCAGGAGTGCTCTTTTTTAGGGAGTCATCAGTTGAAATTAGAATATTAATAACCATAAAATAAAATTGCTATGCCAAGCGGTAAAAAAAGAAAAAGACATAAAATGGCTACGCACAAGCGTAAGAAAAGACTAAGAAAAAACCGTCATAAGAAGAAGAAATAAGATTCTTCTGAAGAGTTCGGAGAGCTTAGCAGGTTTTGCCTGCTAAGTTTTTCTGTTTTAGTCACTTTCTAATTTAGCTTTCGTGAGTTTAGAACTAGTTGTAGATACCCGCCCAGGCGGTGTCTGGCTTGCTCTCCTGCGCGATGGTAAATTGGTTGAATTACACCAGGAACAAGGAACGACTGACTTTGCCGTTGGAGATATTTATCTCGGTAAAGTGCGTAAAGTTGTACCCAGCCTTAATGCTGCCTTTGTTGATGTGGGTTACGAGAAAGATGCATTTTTGCATTACCTCGATCTTGGCCCGCAGTTCCAATCGTTGGATAAATTCACCAGAGACACCTTGCACGGGAAGCAAAATGTCGCTGATTTGCTCTATTTCAAATCAGAAAAAGACATTCCCAAAGATGGAAAAATAGGAGATATCGTTTCTACCTCGTCGCCGATACTGGTACAGGTTGCAAAAGAGCCGATCTCAAGTAAAGGCCCGCGCTTGTGCGCAGAATTAACACTTGCCGGCCGATACCTTGTACTCGTGCCTTTCTCCGACAAGATTTCCATCTCCCAGAAAATCAAATCGCCCGAAGAACGTGATCGTTTAAGGGATTTGATGAACGATATCAAACCAAAGAATTTTGGGGTGATCATCCGTACTGTTGCCGCTACCAAAAAGGTAGAAGCGCTTGATCAGGACCTTAAAAACCTGATGGAGAAGTGGAAGACGATGCACGCGAATTTAAGAACGGCAACGCCTCCAAGACGTGTTTTAGGTGAGATCGACAAGACATCATCCATCCTGCGCGATCTTCTCAACGCAGACTTTACCAATATCCATATCAGCGACGAAAAGCTGATGGCGGAATTGAAGGAATACATCAGTGGAATTGCTCCGGGACGTGAAAAGATCCTGAAGCTCTACGACGGAAAACTCAACATTTTTGAGCGTTTCGGCATCAATAAGCAGATCAAAACGATGTTCGGCAAAAAAGTGCCGCTGCAAAGTGGAGGCTACCTTATCATTGAGCACACGGAAGCCATGCACGTGGTTGATGTCAACAGCGGTAACCGTAAAGGCGCCGACGGACAGGAATCGAATGCAATGGCTACGAATCTTGAAGCGGCAGAAGAAATTGCCCGTGTATTGCAATTGCGCGACATGGGAGGAATAATCTGCATCGACTTCATCGATATGCATGACAAGGAGAACAACAAGATCCTGTTCGAAAAGCTGAAAGAGGTTATGAAAGGCGATCGTGCCAAGCATAATATTCTTCCTCCTTCGAAATTCGGGGTCGTTGAGATCACACGTCAGCGCGTTCGTCCGGAAACGGATATCAACACGTCTGAAACGTGCCCTACATGTAACGGAACGGGAGAAGTCCAGGCTTCCATCCTGTTTGCGGAAGAAATTGAGAACAACCTGAATTACCTGTTGCAGGACAGAAAGGAAAAGAAGCTGGTATTGCTCGTACACCCGTACCTGGAAGCTTACTTCAAGAACGGAATCCTGTCCAAGCAGCGCCGATGGTTCTTCAAATACAAGAAATGGGTCGACGTTCGCGGTGTGACTTCACATCACTTGCTCCAGTATTCATTTCAGGACGGAAATAAGAACGAAATTGCTCTCTGATGTCAGAGGGCAATTTGTCCTTCCTGGAAGCAAAGGCTAAGATTGAGGCCTATTGCGCCTACCAGGAAAGGTGCCACTACGAAGTTTCCCAGAAACTATTGAAATTCGGAATTACAGGTGAGCAGCAGGACCAACTGATGGCTCACCTGATCTCCGAACGCTACCTCGACGAAGAACGTTTTGCCGAAGCTTATACCTCCGGGAAGCTGCGCATCAAGCATTGGGGAAGGCTCAAGATCAAGCAGGGACTCAAAGCCAAGTTCGTGAGCAAAGTCTCCATAGAACGCGGCATGAAAACCATCGATGGCGACGAATACTACGCAATCCTCCTCAAAGAAACCGAAAAGAAGCTGCGCGATCTCGCTAAAGTGAAGGACCACTGGGAAAAGAAAGTGAAGCTTCAGCGGTATTTAGCGGGGAAGGGATTTGAGTTCGACCTGGTGATGGAGGTGATTCATTCCGTGGGGAAGTAATTACCATCCGCCGAATGAATCGGACAGGCCAAGGAAGTAAAGGTCACAGCGTTTTTTTGATGCGCTGGGTAATTTTGAGAATGCTGAGGGATGAACTGTGTTCTTACCATCATCTGCTAAAAGGCAAAAGGAGTTCTTTCGATAGTGTTGATCCTTAAAATAAGGTCTATTTTTTTTGATAGTATCATTTGATACTATCATTACGTGTCTTATATCAGTAGACATCTAAGTTTCCCTGCAGGATATAGCCGTCGTAATGTTCCAGCTGAGGATGCTGTGGATTCCCGGATGCGATGTCAAATTCGACTTTAACCCATTGCAGGCCGTATCTGTCCACCTGATAATCAAGGAGCTTTAAATTCCTAATATCGTCGATCTCTTCTCTTCTGTAAATGATGTTATTCGTGATGCCAGGTGCTTCATACAGCTCGGCATGTTCTTTTACCTGAAATTGATCTCCCTGCATTTTCAATGATTTTGTTAACCGGTAATTTCCTTTCGTATACACCTCTATTCTGGAGATGTATAAGATGTCAAAAACGATGGAGTCGACATAAAATGCCGATATAGTTTGCCATTCCAGGTTAATCTCAGAAAACGGCGGAGTTTCGGGCCTTTCGGGCACAGGTTGCAGCGCTTCCAGTTGTTCCTGAACAGAATCCCTGTTGAAAATGTTCCATAACGACCTGAAATGAGGAAAGAAATTTGGCAAATACCTTCCCGGACCATAAGAAGGAGTCTCGTACATCCAGATTCCTTTCTCACTCCTGAACTTACTATTCCGGGGAATTCCTTTACCTATATTCTTTTTGAGCCGTGCACTGAATGTATAAGCCATTATCCGGCCGTATTCTGTCATTTCAGCCTCTTGTTCTATGATCGTGAAACTGTTCAAATGGAAAGGATGATCGTTGAGCAAGGTGGCTTTTCCCTGATCATTGACCGAATAGTTCCCAACGTATTTCTCCGTGTTCCAACTGATAGAATCGCCGGTCTTTTCGGGCCATTTCAGCTCTATCGTGTAAATGTTCGACGAAAGGGTTACCAGGATGGTGAATTCGTTTCTGACTTTAAAGCCGCGGTCTTTGCGTCCTTCTTTCTTCAGATCACCATACCAGCCTTCGAACCGTTCGTAAGCGTTGTGATAGATCGTATCAGCCTGGCTGATGGCGGGGGAAGAGACAAAGAAGAGGAGCAAGCTGAAGAAGAGCGCGTTTCTCATGGGGAAAGTTTGGGAGAAAGATACTGATTTGTTGTGTAGTGTCAATTCATACGATGTTATAATTGAACGATACTTGTAATTGTCCGCCGGGTGGCGGACGATCGTTTCTGTTCTTTTGGCTTTATCCGAAAGAACCAAAAAATCAAGCAACAGCATCCGTAGCTGTTCCGCCTAAAAGCGGGCTACGTGATGACCCGCACCTATTTGGAACTGTTGCGATTTGTTCGCCTTGATGATTTTTCAAAAGCTTAAGATTTGTTGTTACGATCTCGTTTGCTCGTGAAGCAAGGATTTTTGATCGTCGTGCGTTTATTTATCTTCGGGCTGGCTTATCCAGTTCCTGGGGGATGACTTTTTGAATACATAGTTTGCGGACAACAAATGCTAATGACAACAACTTTTCGGTGGATCGTGTTGAGTGAGAAGGCTGGTTGTTAGGGATATTGAATAAATTGTTTTTGTATTTTAGTAAAAACTAACCCATGGACTTCTTCACTGGATTCAATGATCTTAAAGGTTCTATCAGGACTTATCTCATTTGCTTTTTTCTAATAATGCCCTTTTGGTATTTGGATATTACTTTATTTTCAAAAACGTTTTACAGAACACATCCGGTATATATACCTATCCTCGCTGCATTCTCTATTACGATCTGTTGGCTTTGGATGTTCATTTGCGCTCTCGTGATAGCAAAATTCACAAAGAATTTTTACCAATCGATGGAGACCAAGGATGAGCGTTTTATATTGTATTGGGCCGTGATTTTATCAATACCCATTTTGGGATTCCTGACCTTTGTTCTGGATTATTACCAACTGAACTTTAAAGAAGTGCTGATTATCAAATTCGCATCTGCTGCCACAATACTCCTCTTTACAATTATTGTTCTTGTTACCAGGAATAAATGGACAGGAGTGAAGCAAACTTCCGGTCCGCTCACAAAAAGATCTCCAGATAAATCCGAAGGCAATGAAGAAGAGAGCAACCTTTAACTCTAAGAAGATAACTCTTTTGCCACTGTTATTATAATGATAAGAATCTCACTCATTACACAAAAAGTACCACAAGGCAACATAAACCGCTTCCCTCTTCGCACCGTCGATCGCGTCCATGACATCGTCCATTTCGGCGACTTTAATATTGCTGGAGTTGCGGATCGTTTTACCGTCGCTGTCGATTACGAGTACGGCCGAGTTACTGGAATTGCGAATGGTCTTTCCGTCGCTATCGACCCGGCCGACGGAGCTGTTGCTACCGTTACGAATGGTTTGACCATCGCTGTCAATGCGCCCGATGGAGGAATTGCTGGAATTGCGGAGGGTTTTGCCGTCGCTGTCCATTTTGCACTGGGAAAAAGCGGCTGCAGAAAGGCTCATGAAGCCTGCGATGGTTAAAAGGCGAATAACGTGTTTCATAGCTATTGTTGTTGATCGGTACTAATTTACGAAAATCCGGTTATTGCAGATACTGTTCCAAAAAAGGATGAACCACATCCGCCAGGTGTCGGACACGGTAGAGATATAGAAAACATAGATTTAGGGGGAAGCCGTATAAACATATTCGGAATAGACTTCCAAAGTCTCGAAGTGAAGTGCAAATGTCCCGGAATGGATGTTCAAACTCTCGAAATGAAGTGCAAATGTCTCGAAACGGATGTTCAAACTCTCGAAATGAAGTGCAAATGTCCCGGAATGGATGTTCAAAGTCTCAAAGTGAAGTGCAAATGTCCCGGAATGGATGTTCAAAGTCTCGAAGTGAAGTGCAAATGTCCCGGAATGGATGTTCAAAGTCTCGAAGTGAAGTGCAAATGTCCCGGAATGGATGTTCAATGTCTCGAAATGAACTTCCAATGTCCCGAAACGGATGTTCAATGTCTCAAAATGAACTTCCAAAAACTCGTACAGAACTTCCAAAAACTCGTACAGAACTTCCAATGTCCCGTACAGGACTTACAGTAGCGTAGTAGCTGTGCTGGTTTAAAGAACAACCATTTTCAGAAGGTCGCTGACTTCTTCGCCGAGGTAATTCTGATAAGTCACCCGCAAATGATATGCGCCCGCAGCGCGGTCCTGTTCCAGCAGGAAGTAATTATTCCCGGAAACTTCCCCGAAGTCGACCAGCCTTCCGGTATAGTCGTAGAGCTTCCATGAAAAGGCATCGATATCTGCCGGCATGCGGACAATTGCAGCTTCGCCTTCCGAGAGCGGATTCGGGTAGAGCGTAACGCCATTCCTGTTCGTTTTGGCAAATACTTTCTGGTCGAAGCCCAGCAGGAATAACCCATACTGACGGTCTGAAACCAGTATGCGTTTCGAAGGAAGCAGGCTGTAAACTCCCCAGTTCCCGTTCATTTTAAACGGGTGATCGTCGGGGTAGGTATCGTAATGCGCAATTTCCAGCGGAACGGGGTAGCGCAGATCGAAGATCCGGAATCCTTCGTTGTAATAAGCCACAAACGCGAAGGTATCCGTGCACATGATGTTGTGGGGGACGGATCCGTTTTGATAGTTGGTGCCGAAAAACTGCTGAAGGGTCACGACGCTGCCGTTGAACGCACATTTCTTGACGCGCATTCCGTTTGTTTCATCTGCAAATACGTAGATATTGCCGCTGGGAGAGAGCCATCCCTGGTGATTGTAGCCCTGGTCGGTGTAGAAGGTTTTCGAATCGGTGTAAGCAGGGTTGGAGGGATCGGTCCCGAAATCGTAAACGCGGAGTCCGTCGAAGCCACAGTTCATGATCGCTTTTCCGTTCCTGACATACACATCGTGTACTTCCGGGATATCGTCGGGTCCCGACCATAGCTCTGTAAGGTGAAGCGGATCGGCGAGCGAGAATACTTTCATCGGCGCTTCGATCGTTTGTGTGGAAACGGTGGAACGGTGAATGCAGGAATAAAACTGCTGAAGCACCGTATCGATAAAAATGTTGTGGACACGGCCGAAAAGCAGCGAATCTTCCCTGGCCAGGTGAATGGAGTCGGGGAGATAACTAAGGTCGATGATCTGGAGGCTGCTTTTTCCTTCGTCGCAAACAGCGTAGAGGTAATTTTTGTAAACGGCGTAATCACGGTGAATGACCGACGAATTCGAATATTTTCCTTTCAGAAAGCCTTTTGGCAGAAACTGGTTGTCAGCGGTGAGCT
>Ga0247810_10001222_pt1 | contig 17069 bp, 16 predicted proteins | sample UWRJL119311C1_FD_179918 | JGI IMG/M metagenome (GOLD analysis project Ga0247810, IMG submission 179918) | Plant litter microbial communities from Arlington Agricultural Research Station in Wisconsin, United States - UWRJ-L119-311C-1 | ecosystem: Environmental > Terrestrial > Plant litter >...
AACATCACGTTGCTCGTTAGCGGGAGGCGAATTCTACAGCGTTACAACCTGCTGTCAACTACCTTTTTTCACCGCTTTCGATCAACTTCATCGAAACCTTTTCTTCGCTGACCTAATCGTCCAACTCATTGATTATCAAGGAGTTTTTCGTTCTGTCTGCGCCAGAAGAGGTGCGAATTATAGAGAGATTCGAGAGCCCGTCAACCCCTAATTTCAGCTTTTCCAGCAAGTTTGTTCTTCTTGCCTATAAGCCGCGGGATTCGCCCAGCAATCATTGGGATCCGCAGGCTCAGAAGCACTACACCAATAACGGCATACAACGACCACTCTTTGAGATCGGCCCTGACAATCCAGAACATGTGCAGGAGGCCAAGCGCCAAAATCACATAGATAAGCCGGTGCAGCTTCTTCCACCGCGCGCCTAGGCGTCGCTGACTATAGCGATTCGATGTCACCGCTAGGGCGAGCAAACAGAGGAACGCCAGTGCCCCCACAATAATGTAGGGCCGCTTCACCAACTCCACACCCAATTGAGACCAATCGAGGCCCAGCACGAATACCGCATACGCACTCATGTGCATAAAGACATACGCAAAGCACCACAACCCCAGTTGACGCCTGACCACGATCCAACCGGGCCAACCCGTCAGGCGCTGCAGCGGAGTCATTGCCAATGTGATCAGCAGCAGGATCAATGTGCCCAGGCCGAGTCTATCGACCAATACTTTTCCGGGATCAGGCCCCAAGGCAAAGATCCACGCTTGATACAACCACAGGACCGGAGCAACGCACGCTGCCAGAAAGACGCCCAGGCGCCAGAATGGGTAACGCATCAATAGTCCTTCCTTAAATCCATACCTGTATATAAGGAGGCAACCTCCTCCCCATAGCCGTTGAACATCTCGGTTGGGCGCACGTTAGGACTGAACAGCCCACTCGGTAGCCTGCGCTCACGCGCTTGAGTCCAGCGAGGGTGATCCACGGTCGGGTTCACGTTGGCATAAAAGCCGTATTCGTTTGCCGCAATACTCTGCCAGGTCGTTTTCGGCTGCTCACTGACCAGACTGATGCGCACGATAGACTTCACGCTTTTGAAGCCATACTTCCAAGGCACGATGAGACGTAAAGGGGCACCGTTCTGATTGGGCAGCTCACGCCCATACATGCCGACCGCAAGAATCGCCAGAGGATTCATCGCCTCGTCCAGCCGGAGTCCTTCTACGTAAGGCCAGTCGATAAGCGCAAATCCCGAGCGCTGTCCTGGCATACTTTTAGGATCCTGCAACGTCTCAAAGCGAATGTATTTAGCCTTGGATGTCGGCTCGACCTGCTTGAGCAGTTCGGAAATAGGAAAGCCAATCCACGGAATCACCATCGACCAGGCCTCAACGCAGCGCAGGCGATAAATCCGCTCTTCCAACTGATAAGGCTTCATGAAGTCTTCAAGCGCGTACCGACCGGGCTTACCCACCTCCCCGTCAATCACAACGCTCCAAGGTTCGGTTTTCAGCGAACCCGCGTTTTGCGCTGGATCGCCTTTGTCAGTGCCGAACTCATAGAAGTTGTTGTAATGGGTCGCGTCTTTATAAGGCGTTATTGCCTCCCCTTTGACGTTGACCGCCTGCCATTTCGTACCGGGCAGCTTTTCGGCAAACCAGGACGGGGCTTTACCCGCCTCGACATCAGGATAAAGAGAGGCGTCCGCCGCACTGGCCCAGCGCGGCATGGCACCGGCAGCCAAGCCGGCCAGAGAACCGCCCAACAAGGCACGACGGGAGAGATAAAAGGATTCAGGGGTAACGTCCGACTCTTTGCAATCGGACGTTGAGGGGATTTTGATTAGCATGATGACTCCACGGCCTAAGGGAACTGATGCACCAATAGACTGTGGAGTATGGGGGAAATTACATCACTCGACTGATTTGCGGCGACGCAGCCGTAACAAATATTGAATCGGGCCGGACGCAGCGTAAGCGAGGAAAATCAGCAGTAGGATGCGCGGCGGATCGCTGAACACTACCGCGAATACCAACACGACCGCCAAGATCGCCACAAACGGCACGCGACCCTTCAGGTCCAGCTCCTTGAAGCTGTTGTACTTGATGTTACTGACCATCAACATGCCAGCGGCCGCGACCAGCAACGCCACGAGAAACGACAGCTTTGAACCCTGGATACCGAAATCGCTGAATGCCCAGACCGTACCTGCCACAACGCCCGCCGCAGCAGGGCTGGCCAGACCAATGAAGTAGCGCTTGTCTGCTTTGCCGACCATGGTATTGAAACGCGCCAGACGCAACGCTGCGCCAGCCACATAAATAAAGGCAACCATCCAGCCGACCTTGCCCATATCACCCAGCGCCCAGCCGAAAGCCAGTAATGCCGGCGCAACACCAAAGGCCACCATGTCGGACAAGGAGTCATATTCGGCACCAAACGCGCTCTGGGTGTTAGTCATGCGCGCTACACGACCATCAAGGCCGTCCAGAACCATGGCGACGAAGATGGCGATCGCGGCGAACGCGAAATACTTGCTAGCACCAGCAGTATCACCCGCGCTCAACGCACTCTGTGCACTCATGGAGCTGATGATGGAATAGAAACCCGCGAACAGGTTGGCAGTAGTGAACAGGTTCGGGAGCAGATAGATGCCGCGATGTCGGACCTTGCGCCCTTCAGCGTCGTGCCCTTCTTCAATATGTTCATCGATCGGTAGCAGGCTTTCGGCGTCAGAGGCCTTGTTTGGCTCTTCAGGACGTTCGCTCATGGACTTTTACCTTGCAACGGTGTGAGAAATTTCGACAGGTGTCTGCAACGAGGGTTCGTCTGCAAACGATGCAGCTTTATACCAGACCTTACCCCATAACGAAAAAACGCGGCCATTTGGCCGCGTTTTTCATAGCGCAGAACAGCGTCGAGAGGACTTAGTTCTTGGCTTTGTCGACGATCTTGTTGGCACCGATCCAAGGCATCATGGAGCGCAGTTGCTCGCCGATGATCTCGATACCGTGAGCGGCGTTGTTACGACGCTTGGCGGTCATCGAAGGGTAGCCGGTAGCGCCTTCGCTGATGAACATCTTCGCGTACTCGCCGTCCTGGATGCGCTTCAAAGCGTTGCGCATGGCCTGACGGGATTCAGCGTTGATGACTTCAGGGCCGGTCACGTACTCGCCGTATTCGGCATTGTTGGAGATCGAGTAGTTCATGTTGGCGATACCGCCTTCGTACATGAGGTCAACGATCAGCTTCAGTTCGTGCAGGCACTCGAAGTAAGCCATTTCTGGAGCGTAGCCAGCTTCAACCAGAGTTTCGAAGCCTGCTTTGACCAGCTCAACGGTACCGCCACACAGAACGGCTTGCTCGCCGAACAGGTCGGTTTCAGTTTCGTCTTTGAAAGTGGTTTCGATGATGCCGGTACGGCCACCGCCAACGCCCGAAGCGTAGGACAGTGCAACGTTTTTGGCGTTGCCGGTAGCATCCTGATAAACAGCGATCAGGTCAGGGATACCGCCGCCTTTGACGAATTCGGTACGTACGGTGTGACCCGGCGCTTTAGGCGCGATCATGATCACGTCCAGGTCAGCGCGAGGCACGACCTGGTTGTAGTGAATCGCGAAACCGTGGGAGAAGGCCAGGGTTGCGCCCTGCTTGATGTTCGGTTCGATTTCGTTTTTGTACAGCTGGGACTGAAACTCGTCCGGAGTCAGGATCATGACCAGGTCAGCAGCAGCAACGGCGGTAGCAACGTCAGTCACTTTCAGGCCGTGAGCTTCAGCTTTGGCGACAGTGGCCGAACCTTTACGCAGACCAACAGTGACATCTACGCCGGAGTCTTTCAGGTTGCACGCTTGAGCGTGGCCTTGGGAACCGTAACCGATGATGGCAACTTTTTTGCCCTGGATGATCGAAAGGTCGCAGTCTTTGTCGTAATAAACTTTCATGAAATTCCCCTGTTATCACGGCCGTCAGGCCATTTTGCTAAATGAGATTAGATGCTCAGCACTTTGTCGCCACGGGCAATGCCCGTCACGCCGCTGCGGACTGTTTCCAGGATAGCGGCAGTGCCGATGGCCTGAATGAAGCTGTCCAGCTTGTCGCTCGTACCGGTCAGCTGCACGGTATAAACGCTCGCCGAGACGTCAACGATTTGCCCACGAAAAATGTCCGTGGTGCGCTTGATCTCGGCGCGCTGGGCACCGGTGGCCTTGACCTTGATCAGCATCAGTTCGCGCTCGATGTGAGCACTTTCCGACAGATCGACCAACTTGACCACTTCGACGAGCTTGTTGAGGTTTTTGGTGATCTGCTCGATCACTTCATCGTGACCAACAGTGGTCAGCGTCAGACGCGACAGGGTCGGATCTTCCGTTGGCGCCACGGTCAGGCTTTCGATGTTGTAGTTACGCTGTGAAAACAGGCCCACGACGCGAGACAAAGCACCCGGTTCGTTTTCCAGCAAAAGCGAAATGATGTGCCGCATGATTAAGTCCGCTCCGTCTTGCTCAGCCACATATCGCGCATGGAGCCGTCTTTGATCTGCATCGGATAAACGTGCTCGGTGACGTCGACCTGAATATCGATGAACACCAGACGATCAGTCATGGCGAAAGCTTCTTCCATCTTCGGCTTCAGATCTTTCAGATCGGTGATCTTCATGCCGACGTGACCGTAAGCCTCGACCAGCTTCACGAAGTCAGGCAGCGACTCCATATAAGAATGCGAGTGACGACCGCTGTAGCTCATGTCCTGCCATTGACGGACCATGCCGAGCACGCCGTTGTTGAGCAGGATGATCTTCACCGGCAACCCGTATTGCAGACAGGTGGACAGCTCCTGGATATTCATCTGGATGCTGCCTTCGCCGGTCACACAGGCGACGTGAGCTTCAGGGAAGCTCAGTTTGACGCCCATGGCTGCCGGGAAACCGAAGCCCATGGTGCCCAGGCCGCCAGAGTTGATCCAGCGATTAGGCTTGTTGAAGCGATAGTACTGAGCGGCAAACATCTGGTGCTGACCAACATCGGAGGTGACGAAGGCGTCGCCGTTGGTCACTTCGCACAAGGTCTCGATGACTTTTTGCGGTTTGATCACGCTGCCGTCGCCCGGGTTGTACGGGAACAGGTCGCGATCACCGCGCCACTCATCGATCTGCTTCCACCAGGACGCAACGACAGCCTTGTCCGGCAGCTCGCCGATGTCTTTGAGCGTCGCGACCATTTCAGTCAGTACGCTTTCAACCGGACCCACGATGGGCACATCGGCCTTGATGGTTTTGGAAATGGACGCCGGGTCGATGTCGATGTGAATGACCTTGGCGTTCGGGCAGAACTTGGACGCGCCGTTGATCACTCGATCATCAAAACGTGCGCCAACCGCCAGGATCACATCGGCGTGGTGCATCGCCAGGTTGGCGGTGTAGCTGCCATGCATACCCAGCATGCCGACGAATTGGCGATCCATACCCGGATAGCAACCCAGGCCCATCAATGTATTGGTGACCGGCGAGTTCAGGGTTTGAGCCAGCTCTGTCAAAGGAGCCGAGCCATTACCCATGATCACGCCGCCACCGGCATAGATGATCGGACGCTTGGCAGCCAGCAGCATTTCCACAGCTTTGCGGATCTGACCCGAGTGGCCACGCACCGCCGGGCTGTAGGAGCGCAGCTTGGCTTTCTTCGGGAAGACGTACTCGAATTTCTCGGCCGGGTTGGTCATGTCCTTCGGAATATCGACGACCACCGGACCTGGACGGCCGGATTGCGCCAGATAAAAAGCTTTCTTCAGGACTTCAGGAATTTCCGACGGGTGTTTGATCATGAAGCTGTGCTTCACGATAGGCCGCGAGATACCGATCATGTCGGTTTCCTGGAATGCATCGGTGCCGACCAGAGTACTGGCTACCTGCCCTGACAGAACCACCATCGGAATGGAGTCCATGTACGCCGTGGCGATACCGGTGATTGCGTTGGTAGCACCAGGCCCGGAAGTCACCAGCACGACGCCCGCCTTGCCTGTAGCGCGAGCGTAACCGTCAGCCATGTGCGTGGCTGCCTGTTCGTGACGAACAAGAATATGGTTAACGGCAGGCTCTTTGAACAGGGCGTCGTAAATGTGCAGGAGGGCGCCGCCAGGGTACCCATAAATGTTCTTAACGCCTTCGTCACGCAAAAAGCGGACGACCATTTCAGCGCCGGATAAGAGCTCCACGTTGTTCACCTCTAAAACGCCAGAATACCGTCCACACACGAGGACGGGTCTTAATAGGTTTTACTGCCAAGCAGAGCATGAGCGACGGTGGTCGCCGACTACGTCAGCACTGACTGAGCAAGTATTGGGATGACCCCTGAGTGTTTCGGGGCTTTCCCACCCAGCGCGAGGTAACGCGTTGCGGGTGTTACAGGTCGGCGCGGGTGTGCGCCTCATGATCTACCGAGATGGCCTGCTTCTGGCAGTCCTTCCACAGCGAACTTTGGATTGTTGTGATTCGACTGCTCCAAGTCAAGTCATCCGTGAGCTTTCTTCAAGCAAAGACGACTAAAACGCACTGAATAAGGTCGTGGTTGCGGGCTTATGGTAATTTGCAGCACCCACCTGATTTGAAGGAAGCAGCATGCACCGCACGATCGCCGCAGCCCTCGTAATGCTGGCTTTGAATACGACCAGTCAGGCGGCATCCATCTATAAATGGGTAGACGCCCAAGGCGTGACGCACTTTGACGCTCAGCCACCGGCAGGCCAGCAAACCCAGCAGATCGATATCAAGACCCCCACTGGGGCGTCATCATCTGGCAGCAGTTCGCAGGTCAAGGGCGATGTTCAGAGCGAGCAGCGCGCTATCGACGCAGACGTCAAAAAGAAAGTTGCACAGGACGAGGCTCGGCGCAGTGAGGATTGCAAGATCCTGCGAACCAATCTCGCTCAGCTTCAGAACAACCCCCGAGTGCGCGAGCAGGTCGAGGGTGGGCTCAAGCGTTTGAACGAAGATGAACGTAAAGCACGCGCGGCAGAAACGGAAACAGCGATCAAAGAAAACTGCACCGACCCGCTGTAAGTCTTTAGCGAGTAGCGGCGATCAGTTGGTCGAATTGGGCAAGCAATTGCTGCAGAGGCCGGGTTTCACGTTGGCGGGTGGCATAAACCATTTCCGCCATTTCGAGGATGCCCGAGGCATTTGGCAAGGGCAGATCGTTTTCCAGGATGAGCTTCATGCGTGGCAGGAATATCCACTGCAACCATTGCTCGAACTCCAGCGAATCCACGCAGAAAGGCTCTCCGCTGGACAGTGCCTCATCGCTGGGCGGCGTATCACTCCACCAGCCCAGTGCCCGCAACTCGCGCTCAATCAGCAGCAACTGTTCTGCTACCTCAGGAAAGCGCCTGTCCATCAGGCGCCCACCTTGGCTTTCTGACGAGCCTGCGCCGCGCCCGCTGCATTGCCCTGCTTCTCGCGGGCCTGAGCGATGATGTCCCACAGGCTGGCCTGAAGACTCGGACGGCCATTGGCGTAAGTCAGACCACGTTGCGCCAGTTGTTCCGCTTGAGCAGGATCACCCTGAGCCAATCGCACTTGAGCCAGACGATAAATGACCTGCGGCTCGCGAGGGGCAACGCGCTGCGCACGCTCCAGGCTTGAAGACGCACCATTGAGGTCGCCACCGTTCTGTTGCTGCTGAGCGGTAGTCAACAGTGCCAATACCGGCCCGTCGAGTTGCTCGTCAGCCGATAGTCCACCCGAGGACGGGATGCCGGTCGGTGCCTGGGTAGCGGGCATCTCGTAGGTGTTATTGGTTACCGGCGCGCTGGCCGGTGACGTTTCGATCGGCGTGTTGACACTGAACGGCACCTGCGCGGCCGGGGCTGCATAGGCGCCTGGCGCGGCCGAACCTGCGGCGCCTGGCACCATAACTACAACGCCGGAGTCCTGAGGCATCGACTGAGTCTGGGCCGGGGCCTGAGCGACAGTCGGGCGCGTCGCCCCGTTGCGGGCAACTCTCTCGCCATTGGAAACCCTGGAACCGGAATCCACCACGGGAATCGAGCCGCGTTCGACGCTGGCGCAGCCATTGAGCAACGTCAGAGCCGCTAAAGCCGGTAGTAACCACTTGTTCAATTCACACCTCTCAGTTCAACCAACCCTTGACCCAATCCATCACTTCCTGGGCCGGAGCCGCAGCAGGCCCACCACAAGAAGCACCGGGTGCAGGTTCACTGCCGCGAATATACGGCATCTGTACTGCATTCGGGCAGCTCGGGTCGGTGCCTTGCCCAGTGGCAGCATTGACCCAGACCTGCACGACGTTATCCGGAAGCGCCATATCCAGGGGTAGCGGATCGGCTTTTTTCATAAAGCTGGTCCAGACCTGCAAAGCACCCGTGGCGCCAGTAAACGGCGTCTTGCCGTTATCGTCTCGGCCCAACCACACCACCGCCAGCAGATCCTGACTGAAACCGGCAAACCAACTGTCGCGAGAATCGTTGGTGGTACCCGACTTGCCTGCCAGATTCAGCGAACTCGGCAGCACGTTGTACACCGACCGGCCTGTCCCCTCGCGCATCACCCGCTGCATTGCATTCTGCAGCAGGTAAATGGAGCCCGGATCGAAGCGCTGCTGGATCTGGAAAGGATAGCGCTTGAGCGGCTCGCCTTCAGCAGTCAATACGCTGCGAATCCCGCGCATAGGCGTGTTGAAGCCGCCGTTGGCGATGGTCTGAAACATGGTCGCAACCTGCATCGGGCTAAGCGCCCCTGCCCCCAACAACATCGAAGGATATGCAGGCCAGTCCATCTGCACGCCTAGCTTGCCGATGGTTTTGAATACATTCGGCACGCCGAGTTCCAGACCGATCTTGGCACTCGACAAGTTGTAGGAATGCGCCAGCCCTTGATAAAGGAAGATGTTGCCATGAGCCTTGTGGTCGAAGTTCTGCGGCTTCCATATCTGGCCATCGGCACCTTTGACCTGGAACGGCTCATCGGCCACCCAGCTGGTCAGGGTGTACTTGCTCGGCTGCTCAAGGGCGGTGAGGTAAATAGACGGTTTGACCAGCGAGCCGATTGGCCGCACGGCATCAATAGCCCGATTGAAGCCGGCGTAACCCGCTTTGCGACTGCCGATCAAGGCCTGTACTTCACCGGTCTCAGGGTTGGTCACGACCATCGCCGCTTCAACGTCGTCAACACCTTTGCGCCCCGAGAGCCGCTTGAACGTCTCGCTCATGGCCGATTCGGACTTCATCTGCAGGATCGGGTCGAAGCTGGTGAAGATGCGCAGACCTTCTTCAGTCAAATCTTCGTCCCGGTAGTCTTCGCGCAGCTGACGTTTCACCAGATCAAGGAAACCAGGGAACGAGCTGTCCGCCAGGCTGCCGGTTTTGGTCACGCCCAACGGCATCTGTTTGGCAGCCGCGACCACTTCCGCGGTGGCTACGCCTTGCTGCTCTAGTAAATCGAGCACCAGATTACGGCGTTCCAGCGCGCGCTCCGGGTTGCGACGCGGGTTGTAATAAGAAGGGCCTTTGACCAATCCAACCAGCAGCGCCACCTGATGCAGCTTCAACTCGGACAATGGCTGACTGAAGAAATACTGGCTGGCGAGACCGAATCCGTGCACCGCCCGCTGTCCGTCCTGCCCCACGAAGACCTCGTTGAGGTAAGCCTCAAGGATCTCCTGCTTGCTGTAATGCACTTCGAGCAGGACCGCCATCATGGCTTCGGTCAGTTTGCGGGTCAGGCTGCGCTCATTGGTCAGGTAGAAGTTTTTCACCAACTGTTGGGTCAGGGTGCTGCCGCCCTGGCGCATCTGGCCCGCGGAGGCATTAACCCAGAAGGCCCGGGCAATCGACTTGGGCGACACACCAAAGTGATGATAGAAATCCCGATCTTCGACGGTGACCAGCGTATCCAGCAAGTAAGGTGGGGCCTGATCAAGCTTGATCAGAATCCGGTCTTCGAGGTTTTTCGGATAAAGCCCACCGATCATCAGCGGCTCGAGCCGGGCTACTGCCAGCTTGGCGCCATTGCCCGAGGCCAGGTCAGCCACATAGTCGCCGGAGAAACGCACGCGGATCTGCTGTGCAGGGTCGGCGCCTTCGTAAAACTGAAAACCACGGGTGTTAAGGTCAACCGTATTGCCACTGACCGCTGCTGCACCGGGACCATTGGCAACGGCTTCGCGACGGTAGCCCAGGGCATCAAGCTCAATGAGGAAGTCGTCCTTGCTCAGTTTTTGCCCAACAAAAAGCTCAAGCGGGCGCGCATACACCTTGGCGGGAATGGTCCAGCGCTTGCCGGAAAACTTTTCCTGAACGATGGCATCCAGGTAAATGGCGAAGCCGGCCAGGATGACAACGCCGACGATGCTGAGCTTCAATGCCCAGCCCATCCAGGTACGAAGTCTGCTGGGGGCAGGTTTTTTTGCTTTGCGGGGAGTACGAGTTCGAGTCATGGCGGCGGATTATACGCACTTTAGAGGCGATCGACAGACGCCCATGCCAGTGGTTTGCAGCCTCGCGTTGAGCGGCCATAATGGCCGCCTGAAAGCATTCACCGAATCATCACTTTTGAAGGATCGTCCGTGAGCCAGTCACTGATTGCAGCCCTGCAGAACCCAGCCCTCTTCCCCCATGCAGTCGAGGACTTCCAGGTCATCGAAACGCACATTTCGTGGGTCCTGCTCACTGGTCCTTTTGTTTACAAAATCAAGAAACCGATGAATTTCGGCTTTCTCGACTTTACGACCCTGGCAGCGCGCGAACACTTTTGTAATGAAGAGCTGCGCCTGAACCAGCGTCTTACCGAGGACTTGTATCTGGAAGTGTTGCCTATCACTGGCAGCGCAGAAAATCCGCAGTTGGGCGGCGACGGTGAAGTCATTGAATACGCCCTGAAAATGCGTCAGTTCCCGCAGACCGGCTTGCTCAGCACGCTGCAGGCGAATGGCGAACTGACACCTGCGCACATCGACCAGATCGCCGGGCAGATTGGCGAGTTTCACATCAACGCTCCAAAGGTCACCGAGGAAAGCGAGCTGGGTTCGCCAGACAGCGTCATGGCGCCAGTGCTGCAGAACTTTGAACAAATTCGCCCAATGATCAGCGAAAAAGCTGACCTGCTCCAGCTTGACGCCCTGCAAGCCTGGGCGGAGTCCAGCTTTGAACGCCTCAAGCCGTTGCTGGCACAGCGCAAAGCCGATGGCTTCATTCGTGAATGCCATGGCGACATCCATCTGGGCAACATCACACTGATCGACGACAAGGTCGTGATCTTCGATTGCATCGAGTTCAACGAGCCATTCCGTAAAACCGACGTTTATGCCGACATCGCGTTCCTGGCCATGGACCTGGAAGACCGCGGCCTCAAGTCCCTTTCACGTCGCTTGATCAGCAACTACCTTGAGCTGACCGGCGACTATCAAGGGCTGGAGTTGCTAAATTTCTACAAGGCCTATCGTGCTCTGGTGCGCGCCAAGGTCGCCCTATTCGGCCTTTCCCCAGATGCCGATCTGGTGCAGCGCGGTGCGATTTTGCGTCAGTACCGCAACTACGCGAATCTGGCTGAGAGCTATAGCGCTATTCCATCGCGCTTTCTGGTTATTACTCATGGCGTATCCGCAGTCGGCAAAAGCCAGGTGGCCATGCGTCTGGTGGAGGCGCTAGGTGCTGTGCGTCTGCGCTCTGACGTGGAACGCAAACGCCTGTTTGCCGCAAAAAACCAGAACACCGGACTTTATGACGCCGATGCCAGTGTGGCCACTTACCAGCACCTGCACGAACTGGCCGCTACGGTGTTGCGCGCCGGGTTCCCGGTAATCATCGACGCAACCTATCTCAAGCACGCACAACGCGCTGCAGCAGCTGGTGTCGCGGAAGCGACCGGCGTGCCGTTCCTGATTCTGGATTGCGACGCCCCACAAGCGGTGATTGAGGGCTGGCTGGCACATCGTCAGGCGCAGGGCGGTGATCCGTCCGATGCCACGCTGGAGGTTATCGCGGCTCAACAAGCCAATCGCGAGCCGCTGACTGCGGAAGAAACCCTGCAAAGCAAGCGTGTCGAGACCAACAAAAGCAGCGATCTGGACAGTCTGGTCGAGAACCTGCGCCAGCGTTTGCCAGGGCTCTGAAACAATGTTTGAGCCGTCTGGCAGTTAGCGCTTCACGGCTCAAAAATAGTGGCGATATAATGGCGTCATAATTCTAACGGAACGGATGAAGTGAGGCGTTATGAGTCAGCCCAAAGTACTTGATTCACCCCTGTATACGATGCTGCGCAACGACGATGTGGAAGGGTTTAACCAAGAGAAACCCAAGTCTGGCACCGTCGATTTCGTGGGTGGTGATTTCCGCGGTCTGGACTTGCGCAACCTTGATACGACCGGTATCGATTTTACCGATGCGTACTTCCGCTCCGCCGATCTGCGAGGTCTTGATCTGCGCAATACGCCGCTGGAAGGCGCAAGCATTGCTCACGCTCAGATTTCCGGGGCATTTTTCCCCCGGGAACTCGCCGCTGATGAAATCCTGATGTCGGTTAATTTCGGTACGCGGCTGCGCTACCGTACCCACTAAATCCGTCGTGAAGCCCGCATGCGCAATGCATGTCGGGCTGACGGGTTCGGTGCAGCTTTTCATACACACCTCGTAGCACCTGCCGATCTCTTTCCTACTCAATATTGGATCCAAGTTTCCGACCACATGCACTGCGCTGCGTGCTGGCGACGCTACACTCACAGCAAACTTGCCGGTTTTAACCGCAGTAGAAAGTCAGAGCTCAGCATCGCACGGAGGCATGATGAACGATGATCTGCAACACCTGAAAAACGTCGGCAAGACGTCAGCACAGTGGTTACACGCAGTAGGCATTCACAGCACGTCGGATTTACGAAGGATGGGCGCTGTTGATGCTTATGAGGCCGTACGAAAGCGAGGTTTTCGTGCAACCAAGGTGCTGTTGTATGCGATTGAGGCTGCCTTGTTGGATATCCACTGGAATGATTTGCCCACCGATCGCAAGGATGCTTTGAACAGGCAATTGCAGAGCATTGCCGTTCGACGCAAGGGCCTGGCAGGGCCATAAATATTACAGATGGAGAACAGGGCAAAATAAGACGTTGACATGCAAATGAGAATCGCTATGATTATCACAACTGGTCGCGAGACTGGCCGATACCTGAAAGACCTTGGTTCGGACTTTCAGACTATCTCCTCATCAGGCTAATCACGGTTTTTGACCCGGCTTTTTGCCGGGTCTTTTTTTTGACTGAAATTTTCGAATGTCTCGTTTCAATCCCCGTACGGTCCCGGCGCCAGCACGCCCAATCTAGAAAGAATATCGTCCAGTAGACTGGAGCCAGTCAGTCGTACCCGCTGCGCATTGACCCATTGCGGACCGAAACGCGCCTGAGCCATATCGAGAAACACTTTGGCTTCATCAAAAGTGCGAATCCCGCCGCAGAACTTGAGCCCCACTTGCCCGCCGACATCAGCGATAGTTTCCAGCATGATCCGAGCAGCCTGTGGCGTTGCAGTGCCAACCAGCTTGCCGGTACTGGTCTTGATGAAGTCCGCGCCCGACGTGATCGCGTCCCGGCACGCATTGCGAATAATCTGCGGATCTCGCAAGTCTTCCGTTTCCAACGTAACCGTCAGGGACACCCGCCTCCCACAAGCCGCACGACATGCGGCAATCATGTCCAAACCGGTGCGGCGATCACCTGCCAGCAATGTGCGGAATGGATACACCATTTCGACTTCATCTGCCCCCGCCATCACCGCCGCGCGCGCTTCAGACGCGGCGTTTTCGACATTGGGCGAACCGTAGGGAAAATTGACTACTGCCACGACTCTGATGTCCGGCGTCTGCTGCCGGTCTAGCGTAGTGCGCGCCAGTAATGTGAAGCGGGGATAAACGCAGATGGCGGCGACCCCCCCTAACGGCGTCAGTGCTCGCTGACATATGCCAACAATGCGTTCTTCCGTGTCATCAGTATTTAGCGCCATCAGGTCAAGCAGACCGATCGCCTCCTGGGCTCGCTGCTCTGTATCGTCGGTTGTTGCGCTGCTCATTTCAGCCTCGAAAAACTTCAAAATCCAAGCACGAGACAATATAGGAGCGAGAGCTGAGAAATCGGTCGAAGGGAGAAAAGCGAGCAGGACTACAGAACAAGAGGAAATTTCTGAAGGCTGGCGGCCTGAAATTGCTTGGAGGACCTGTAGAGCGTGCTCATCACCACCCCCTCATTTACCCATCTGCGCGCAGTAATCCTGCTCCGGCAGCGCGGCCGTGTACCAGACATAATCGGCGCTGCCTGGCTCGACCTGTGTACCCACCTGAGCCAAGAGCAAAACCACCGGGCTTTCGTCAACGCCCAGCTCCGCAACATGCAATGGAACGCCTACATCCTTGCGTACATGGTAAGAACCGGCGAATAACAACGCCGGGACAGGCGCTGCAACCAGGCTCTGAGCAATGCGTCGATCACGTTGTTGCTGGATCGCCAGCATGGCGGGCAGCTGCTCCTCCGGCAGCAAGCCACAATGGGAAGCGCGAATCTGGTCGAGTAACCGCTCCCGCACGCTTGGGGTACTGGACGGCCCGGGTCTGGTGTCCGGCGGACGGTGATAGATTGCCTGCACCTCTGCGGTGTTCAGGTTGGCGGCGAGTAAGGGATAGGGCTGAACCAGCGCGTAGCGAATGATTGGCCCGTACAGCGCCCAGTCCCAGCCTTTCTGCCAGTGAAGTGCCGAAGGCAAATCCGGGGGAAAGGTTGAGCTGGCAATAACATCGGCTCTTACCGCATCAATGGCTGCCTGTTGATCTGGCTGGATCATCTCCAGAAGCAAACTGCCTTGGGGTCTGCGGTCCGCAAGCACCTGCAGGATCCACAATTGGATTGCGTGGTGGTCCGGGTTGTCGTGTTGTTCTCCGACCAAGACCCGCGATGCCACGGCAAGTCGCTCCGCCAGCTGTTGCGGGGTCAGCTCCTGTCCACTCTTGATGTCATGAATCATGCCTAAATCCACGTGTTCACGCCCGCTCGGGCTCTGCCAGGCAGGTATAGTCGGCAACGAAGGTGGCGCTTGGCAAGCATTGAGCGTCAACATCGCCAGTATCAGAAATGGCTGACAGACACGTCTGACTTTACGCATGATTTATGGCTGTTTTCATCGAAGATAATTCCATAAATGATCTGTAGAAGCTGCCGAAGGCTGCGAACTGGTCTGTCTGACACAACGCTTTCTCTGCGCCGCGGTGCTCGTGAGTTTCAGAAAACGCATTCCACCTCAGAATTCAGGAGTTCTATTGAAACTGCTCTGTACCGGCGAATCACTGCCAGAAGCACAAGGTCGCGGCTTTGACGTCGACGGATCAGGACTGCTGGCGGTCCGCCGCAATGGCCAGGTGTTCGTCTATCGCAACCGCTGCCCCCATAGAGGTGTTCCACTGGAGTGGCACCCGGACCGGTTTCTCGATACCAGCGCGAGCCTGATTCAGTGCGCCACCCATGGCGCGCTATTCCTGATCGAGAGCGGCGAATGCATCGCTGGCCCCTGCGAAGGCCAGTCGTTAATCAGTATTGCCTGCCATGAAGATCAGGACGGAATCTGGATTTCCACTGCCGACCCGGACTGACGCGGCGTCATCGCCCAGTGCACCTGCAAGGGCCGGTCAATGAATATTTCCTCAGGCGTCAATTGCACTCCATAGGCCAGCACCTCGACGCCCGCCGCAACCGCTTCGCGCAAGGCCTCGGCATAGCCCGGATCAATTTCCTGGGCTGGTCTGACGGCTTCGACTCCAGTGAGGTTGACGCAATACAGCAGAACAGCCCGCACGCCCTCCCGCGCCAGGTTGGCCAGTTCGCGCAGATGGCGCGCTCCGCGCTGAGTGACGGCGTCCGGAAAAGCCGCCACCGGTGATCCATCAAAGCCCAGCGTGACGCTCTTGACCTCAACGTAGGCCGGGCCTGAGGTGTAATCAAGACGGAAATCCACCCGGCTTTTCTCCTGGCCGTAAGCCACTTCCCGTTTGAGCCCGGTAAAACCGTTCAGTTCGCTGATCACCCCGGCACGCAACGCCTCTTCGACCAGGTGATTGGCGCGGCCGGTGTTGATGCAGGCAAACCGGCCCTGAGGCGTCTCGCTGATTTCCCAGGTGCCCGGCAATTTGCGCTTGGGGTCATTGGAGCGACTGAACCAGACGCGCCCACCCGGCATCATGCAATTGAACATCGAGCCGGTATTGGGGCAGTGGATGGTCAGGAATTCACCGCTGTCGGTCTGGATATCCGCCAGGAAACGCTTGTAACGAACCAACAGCAAGCCCTGTTCAAGCTCTGGAGAAAATCGCATCAGCCTCTCCAGTTCCGCAAGCCACGGGCAATACGCTGCACAGCTTCCTCCAGGCGCGGCAGGCTCTGGGTGTAGGCGAACCGCACATGATGCCCTGCCTTGAAGCGGCCAAAATCCAGCCCCGGCGTGATCGCCACATGTTCGGTTTCGAGGAAGTGGCGGCAAAACCCAAAGGCATCGCCGCCAAAGGCGCTGATGTCCGCGTAGAGATAGAAAGCCCCTTCAGGCTCGACCGCAATACCAAAGCCCAGCTCGCGCAAGGCAGGCAATAGAAAGTCGCGACGTCGGCCAAACTCGGCGCGGCGCTGTTCCAGGATTTCCAGGGTGCGCGGCTCGAAGCAGGCCAGGGCAGCATATTGGGCCATGCTCGGTGCACTGATGTAGAGGTTCTGCGCCAGTTTTTCCAGATCCGCCACCGCGTCTTTTGGAGCGACCAGCCAGCCGAGACGCCAGCCAGTCATGCCGAAATATTTGGAAAAACTATTGAGAACGAATGCCTCGTCATCGACTTCCAGAACGCTGGCTGCGTCAGTCCCGTAAGTCAGACCGTGGTAAATCTCATCCACCACCAGATGGCCATTGCGCGCTTTGAGAGACGCGGACAGCGCCGCCAACTCATCACGGCTCAACAGCGTGCCGGTGGGATTGGCCGGCGATGCGACCAGAGCGCCAACGCTGTCCTGATCCCAATGTTGCGCCACCAGATCAGGTGTCAGTTGGTA
>Ga0247810_10001223_pt1 | contig 17067 bp, 19 predicted proteins | sample UWRJL119311C1_FD_179918 | JGI IMG/M metagenome (GOLD analysis project Ga0247810, IMG submission 179918) | Plant litter microbial communities from Arlington Agricultural Research Station in Wisconsin, United States - UWRJ-L119-311C-1 | ecosystem: Environmental > Terrestrial > Plant litter >...
TGGCAAATAGCTATGAGAGAAGTACAAAAGAAAGAGACAGGACGGATATACAACGGTCTTACAGTGGAGATAAAGCGGTCTTAAAGCGGTGGAAAGCAACTCTTGGAATCCTATATGCTTATAGCAGAATCATTCCGGCTTTACTTCGAATATACAAAAAACAGCCGACAAATACTTCTTTAAAGCTATTATTCCCGCGTTTCATTTTAGGTTCTTTAGAATCTGTAGAGACCGGCAACTGACGGTCTGCTATAAATTGTTTCTTTTGCTTCTAGTTCCGGCTTTACGTCGGGATAGTTCCGTTCAAAGTACCCGATCAGATGCCGGCATCTTCGCGCTTAACATCACTCTTCAGGAACAGCATCACAACCGAAAGCAGGCAGCTGAAACCATAAGCTATCGGAAAATCCCGCTGCAGCATCCCGAGGGCATCTTCGGCACCGGTCTCCGGTTTGAAATTCATCCAGAGCGTGAGCAGCCCAAGCTGGCAAACAATAGCAACGATGGCCGCCAGTTTTAACCGGTAAAAAACAATGGTGCCCGAGGCGGCCAGAAGAATGGAGCATCCGAGCTGGAAGAACAACACCGCTTTGGAAACTTCTTCCAGGTGGTCCAGGAAATTGATAACAACCAGGTAAAATGAAAACAGTCCCGTAACAGCGAAGGAAAGCAATGCCAGCAATTTCAGAAATAATCGTCCCATAATCCCAAAGGTTATGCAGGAAAAATAGCTGATTTAATCTACCGACTGCCAAAATTTGGATATCTTAACGCACCGGATGAGACAGCCTGTATAGTTATTTTAGGACGGGACACGCAGGGGGAAAAGCCGTACTTCCCCCGTACATAAGCCGTATCAAAGCCATACTTCCCTTATACCCGGTATATACCTGCCTTATACTTTCCCCGTACCATAAATCCTGAAATGAACTAGACCTTGCTGGTGAACCTGCAACAAGGCGTTTGTGCTCTTTTTGTATCTTTTAGCCTGTCCGACGGCTGGCGGATGGTGATAATAATTAAATTTGCCCTCAAAAGAAAAACACACTTCCATGAAACAGTTCACAGGCTCAGGAGTTGCACTCGTAACACCTTTTTTAGCAGATCTTTCCATCGATTTCCCGGCTTTGCGACGATTGGTGCGCGAGCAGATCTCGGGAGGGACCGATTTTCTGGTCGTTCAGGGAACCACAGGAGAATCTCCAACGCTGAAAGCAGCTGAGAAACAACAGATACTTGAGACCGTTATGGAAGAGAACAACGGTGCGCTGCCGATCGTTTATGGTGTTGGCGGCAATGATACGCTGGCTGTTTGTGAGGCCTTTTCGAAGATTCCTGCCGGAGTAGATGGTATTCTTTCCGTTGCGCCTTATTACAATAAGCCCATCCAGCGCGGATTTGTTGCTCACTACAAAGCCATTGCCGAAGCAACAGATCTTCCTGTCATTATGTACAATGTTCCGGGAAGAACAGGAATGAACATGACAGCCGAAACAACACTCGAGCTGGCGGAAGTGAAAAATATCGTTGCCATGAAAGAAGCTTCCGGAAACATGGAACAGATCATGGAGATCATTCGCCTGAAACCCGCAGATTTCCTCCTGCTTTCCGGTGACGATGCCCTGACAATGCCGTTGATAGCTGCGGGTGCCGACGGTGTTATATCCGTAGTAGCCAATGCGTTCCCCCGGCAATTTGCAGCAATGGTTCACGCTTCGCTGAAAGGAGACCTTGCGGCAGCCAGGAAAGAACATTACGACCTTCTTCACATTACAAAGCTTTTCTTCACGGAAGGCAATCCGGGTGGGGTGAAAATCGCCCTGGAAGAAAACGGGTGGATGCGCCCCGATATGAGACTGCCGCTTGTGCAGGTGTCGGAAGGCCTGAGAAATGCCATCATTTCCGAAACGCGTAAATTGAATAGCTAATAACGCCTTTTTACGGACACTTCGTTAAGCATTCAACATTATGCGGCTAAAATGAAGTGCAATAACAAGAAAAATAGTAGTTTAGCACAGAAATCAAAAACACACCAATGAGAAAATCGTTGTACCTATTCGCTGGTTTGACACTTGTAATTTCCGCTTGCGGGGGAAGTGAAGAACAAAAAAAGACCGCTAATATTGAAAAGCCTGCCGAAGGAACGGAAGAGTCCCTGGTAGATTTCAATATCCCGTCTCCATCCGAGCAATTCGCTCTGATAGCCAAAATGGACGTAAACAAGAACACGGCCATTATGCACGACCCGAACGTAGCCGAGAGCTATACCAGCTCTGCACAGAAAGCGCTTAATTTCGGAGTGTACACCGCTGATGTGGCTTACTTAACAAGCTTCAACGAAACCAATAAGTACCTCACTTATTTCGGGAAACTGGAAAAGCTGGGGAACGATATCGGTGTTGCGCAGGTATTTGGTAAAGAACTCGGAGAGCTCGCTAAAAAGTGGGATGGAAATGCCGATTCCCTCTTCCGTTTGAGTGACGAGACCTACAACAAAACATTCCAGCGCCTGATCGAGATCGATAAAGGGAACGAGCTGTCGCTGATGCTTGTCGGAGGATGGATCGAATCCATGCACCTGATGATCGGAAGCTCCAAAGGTTACGGAAAAAGCCCGAAGCTGGAACAGGCAATTGCCGATCAGAAACTGGTGGCCGAAAACCTGCTCGAGTTCCTGGTGAGCTACCAGGACAACCCCGATGTTGCTAAATACACTTCCGAGATCTCAGCCATCCTTGACATCTACAACACGATGAACTGCTCTTCCAGCGAAACGAAAGTCGAAAATGCGAACGGCAAGCTGAACTTCTCCGGTGGGGAACAATGCAAAATGACGCAAACCTGCTTCTTTGACCTGAGCAAGCGCATCGAAGACATCCGAACCAAAATTATCACTAATTAATTCCAGCGTTATGAAATCAGTTATACTTACCTGTTTAATTGTTTTAGCTTCCTCGGCTTACGCACAATGCCCTACTTCAGAATCCATTGTGAAGGGGAAGAACAAAACCAAAGACACTTACTCCGTTAGCTCGCAATCGCGTGCAGGTGCAGTAAAACCGGGAGAAACTTACGAAATGGCATTCATTGCACAGGCCGGAATGGATTACCGCCTTTCAGCAAAAGCTGCCGAAGGTGGGACCATCACTTATGAAGTGTATGAAACCTACGTTGAAAAGAAAGTAGTCGACGGCAAAGATGTGTTCAAACGCGTAAAAAAGGTGCTTTCAGGCTCAGGCGCAGAAGCCATCGAATTCACAACCGACAAAACACGCAAGATCTATGTGTCTGTTACACTGACAGGTGGGGATGCGAAAAAGATCGAATGCGTCGGCGTATTGATAGAAGACAAAAAAACCACGAAACTGGGATTATAAATTAAGAATAGTCATTGAGAAGCCTCCCCTTCAGTTCAGCTGATAGAGAGGCTTTTTCATTATACAAACGAAGTGATAGCAGCAGCAAACCAGATTTTACAAGCCATCCGACAGTCGGAAAGGATCGTTATAGTTTCTCACAAGTCCCCGGACGGCGATTCCATCGGAAGTTCCCTGGCGATGTACCACCTGCTGAAAAAGTGGGGGAAAGAAGTCGAAGTCGTTCATCCCGATCCCGCACCTGAATTTCTGCTGTGGCTGGAAGGGACCGATAAAATAATCGCTTTCGATCACCAGCCGGTTAACGCAACGTCTCTATTGCATGCCGCCGATCTCATCCTTTGCCTCGATTTCAATGAGCCAGGCCGGGTTGGGAAAGACATGCAGCCCGTTCTGGAAGCAGCTCCGGGTAAAAAAGCAATGATCGATCACCACCTGAATCCTTCGGATTTCTGCCAGTTCGTGATTTCCCTTCCCGAAGTTTGCTCCACAGCTCAGCTGGTCTATGAATGGATGGAAGCAGTGGGTGAGCTCCCTTCCATGGATACAACCATCGGGCAATGCATTTACCTGGGGATCATGACCGATACCGGTTCTTTCCGTTTTCCTTCCGTAAATGTGAAAACCCATGAGATCCTTGCCGGTCTGCTCAAAGCAGGAGTAGAACATTTCCGCATCCACGAGCAGGTTTACGATACCAACACGATCGATCGCATTCGCCTGAGAGGATATGCGCTTTCCGAAAAGCTCGTGCTCATCGAAGGACTTCCCGTAGCCTACGTAGCACTTTCTTCCGAAGAGCTGGAACGCTTCCATTACAAAAAAGGCGATACCGAAGGACTGGTGAACCAGGTACTGGGAATTCTCGGTATCAGTATGGCCGTTCTGTTCGTTGAGAAAGACGGGGCTGTAAAGATCTCCTTCCGCTCCAAAGGCGAGCTGAAAGTGAACGAGCTTGCCGCGAAATACTTCGAAGGTGGCGGACATATGTACGCATCAGGAGGGATCTCCCACGAATCGCTGGAAGCAGCGACCTCGAAGTTTGTAACCAATATCGGGGAATTCGTTTCGGTAGCATGAAAAAAGTAATGGTCATTATACTGGTTGCTGTATTAGCGGCCTGTAGTGGTAAAACGGTGAAAGAGAAAAAAGATCCGGACTGGAATCAAGCTAAATCCACGAAGATGAACAAGGATTTCACCGTCGACGAAGACATTAAGATCCGGCTGTACCTTTCCCAGCATGAAAACTGGAAAGTGGAAGAAACAGGTTCCGGACTGCGGTATATCAGCATGAAAGCTGGTTCAGGTGAACTTGCACGATCAGGGCAGGATGCACGTGTTCAGTACAAGGTGAGCCTGCTCGATGGCACAGAATGCTATAAGACCGATGACGATGAAGTGGAAGTCTTCCGCATCGACAAAAGCAACATCGAAACCGGGATCCAGGAAGGAATAAAAAAAATGCGGGTAGGAGAGAAGGCAAAGCTCATTATTCCAAGCCACATTGCCCACGGACTGATCGGCGATCTCGATAAAGTACCACCACTCGCACCAATTGTAGTTGACATCGAATTATTTGAATTAAAATGAAATACGGAATACTGATCATTTCCGCACTGATCCTTGCTTCATGCGGAACTTCCGGGGTTGAGCCCGCAAAAAAAGACAAAAGCCTTAGCCGCCAGCCGAAGCAGGAAGAAGTGCTGACCGCCGAAATGCTGCTGGAGCCGAAAAAGACCATCGTAGAAAAGAAAGAATTTCCGAACGGACTGAAGATCCAGTGGTTTGAAAAAGGTACCGGTGAAGCGCTTTCCGAAGGAGAGGTTTATGAAGTGAATTTCAAAGTGAAGCTTACGAACGGGGAGATCGTAGACGGCAATCACCTGCTGAAAAAAGACATGATCCCTTTCCTGGTTGGCTACGGTATGCAAACCAAAGGCTGGGATATTGCCATGAAAGAAATGCATGTCGGCGACTTTGCCGAAGTCTTTATTCCTGCCAACCTCGCACGTGGAGCAGTTGGTGTTCCCGGAGTTATTCCGCCGAATTCACCGAATATCATTTTTCTGCGTGTCGGAAAGAAGATCGCTCCGTCGAGAATAGTGGAGGGAACAAAGATCTGGCTGCTGGAAGAGCGTCCGGAAAATAAAGATTCCATTATCGGTGAAAAATCCGATGTAGCTTTTCATTATTTCGTCGGAACGAAGTCCAATCCGAAATACGACAATTCGTACAAAAGAAAGGTTCCTTTCGAATTTAATATGGATAATTTCGGTTTGGTACCCGGATTGCGAAAAGCGCTGCTCACTGCCAAGACCTATGATAAGCTATGGATCCTCGTTCCGCCGTCACAGGCCTATGGATCAAAAGGTTATGTCGATGTGGTGAAGCCGGGCGAAAGCATGTTTTACGACATTATTATCATGAGTGTCAGGAACTAAGCTCCTGAAAGACCATCCTGTTAAATTACTGTTATCAGATTATTGATTTTCAATGGTTTAAACAATTGAGTGTTAACTCCTGGGCGTCAAAACACAGAAAGTTCCAACTTTTTTGTATTATCTTTGCACCCGAACCCACAAACCAGTGATAATATCCCTGCAATGAAAGTATCGTTCCTTTTTTCCCTTTTCCTCACCGTTTCTCTCACCTCCTTTAGTCAAGTCATAGTTGACACCGTTACCACTCCGCAAGGAACAATGGTTATTTACGGCAACAGAACATGGCGTTATCTTGAAGACCGCGATTTTGACGGGATCATGAATGAATCACTCCACGCAACTATCGAGCAGGACTCCAGCCTGCGCTTTGTTCAGACGTGGGATAACAATGTTTGCTACACATCAGATCGTGGAAACGACCTGAATCGCTTAAAAGATACGCTTTGGGTCTGCCTGATGGACGAAAAGTACAGTGACTTCGTTTGCCCGGTACCGGGAGTTGTAACATCGCGCTACGGATTCAGAAGCGGCCGTTACCACAATGGGACCGATCTCGACCTTGAAGTAGGTGATACGGTTGTTGCCGCATGGTCAGGCAAAGTGCGTTATGCCAAATGGAATGACGGGGGCTTCGGTAACCTGGTGATCATTCGTCACTACAATGGACTCGAAACATTTTACGCTCACCTCAGCAAGCACCTCGTAGCTCCTGACCAGGAAGTTCTGGCGGGTGATCCGATCGGTCTTGGAGGGAACACAGGTCACTCATTCGGAGCTCACCTTCATTTTGAAGTGCGTTTCTACGATGCACCGATGAACCCCGAACAGGTGATCGACTTTGCTAAAAAAGAAGTAAAAGACGAAAACCTGCTTGTTCACAAAGGATTGTTCCGTCCGGGAGCAAAACCGACAGACCAGGAAGAGCACGGAGAATCAATTGCTTCCGTTCAGACAAAATCAAAAGCAGCAGTAGCTTCCGGAGCGAAGAAATATTACAAGGTGCGTCCGGGTGATACGCTTTCCGAGATCGCTATGCGCAACAATACAACCGTTTCACGCCTATGCAGCCTGAACGGATGTAAGCCTTCGAAAACATTACAGGTTGGTCAGTCGCTTCGCGTGAAATAAGACTACCGCAGATCTTCCGGGATCTGTCACTATCAGATTTTCTAAAAAGGAATACGTACTGAACGTGTTCCTTTTTTTTGTTCTGGACTGCCGCCTCATCAGGAGGTTCAAGTGGTGTAAGATTGAATAAGTGCTGATATTCGATAGTTAGATGATCCGGAATAATCGTTTTTCGCCAAAGGCCGAACGCATCCATAAATCCGTGTGAATCTGTGTAATCTGTGACCCAAGTCAACAAAGGCGATCTACTAAAACGAAATACTCGTTCGTTATTCGTGAATTTTCAGCGGAAAATACATTTCAGTCATTCGATCCACAGCTGAGCAATCACATGCCGTAACTTACTCTACCATGACTTGTAAATACAGAGTAGTTGTTGCCATTGACGGAGGTGGAAAAAAAGGATTGATTCCTCTTCGTTTTCTGTCGTTCCTGGAGGAGCAGCTCAACGAGTTTGTACCCAAGTCACATCTTTCATCTTGGGTAGATGTTTATTCGGGAACGAGCACCAGCGCCATCATTGCCGGCGCACTGGCTGTTTCGGGGAGTGGAGGCAGAATGCATTACCCTTCGGACATGACCGAATTGTACCTGCAGCGGGGAAAACACTTTTTCGATGCTCCGAAAAGCAAGCAATCCGTTCATCCGCTCAATTATGTTCTGGAACATTTTTTCGGTGATTGCACCCTTGGGCAGATCCGGAAGCATTTCCTCTTCGTGAGCTACGACCTCGACGGCGACGAGCCTTATCTGTTCACCGATTCACAGCACCACATCCAATCCCTCCCGATCTCGAAAATGATGCAGGCCTGCTCTGCTACCCCGGGATTCCTGGAAGCCGTTATGGTGGGAAATAAACGACTGGCCGATGGAATGTTGACCACGAAAAATCCTGCGAACCTCGCATTTCAGTACGCGCGCGTTTTTTATCCCGACGATCCCATTGTGCTCATCAGCATAGGAACCGGTAAAGGACTGCTTCCAACAATGGAAGATATACAGGCCGAGCAGCAGCATGAAAAGATGACAGAGATCGCGAAAACCGATTCAAAGCTCATTTATTTCCGCTTCGATCCGGATTTGGAGTCACCTGATCCATCCATGGAACAATTAATAGAGGCAACTGACGTTTACATTAACAACAGCAGAAGCGCCATTGACCGCCTGCTGCATTTAATGGAAATCAAGGCTGGACGACTCCTGTAACATTTCGGAACGTTGTTTCCAGCATTAATGCTATTTTTGTGCCCTATGAAAGCAATTATTGCCATTTTTTCAGTAACGTTTCTCGTATCCTGTGGTGCTACCTATAACAGTATCGTAAAAGGAGACGATTACGATGAGAAGTTCAGGCTTGCAAACGAGCTTTACGACAAAGGACAATTCCTCCGAAGCGTAACATTATACGAACAGGTTTATCAGCGTGTTCCGAAAACGGGACAGGGCGAGCTGGCTTATTACCGCCTGGGGAAATCCTTCTATGCGGAAGAAGACTGGTACATGGCAAGCTATTACCTGAGTAATTTTCCTGCGAAATTCCCCTTCTCCCCGCGAGCTGAAGAAACGCAGTTTCTCGCCGCATTGTGCAGCGTACAGAACAGTCCTGAAGCATCCCTCGATCAGAATGAGACAGAGCTTGCCCTGAACGAATTACAGCTTTTCGTAACGAAATATCCGTTATCTGATCGCATCGATACGTGCAACATTGTGATGAACAAGCTGCGGTTTAAGCTGGAAACGAAAGACGTTCTGAATGTTCGCCTGTATTCCAAAACGCAGAATTACAGAGCTGCAACCGTTTCCGCAGAGCAATTTCTTGAAAATTACCCGATGTCAACTTACCGCGAGGAAGTTTCGGTGATTTTGCTGAGAAATTCATACGAGCTGACCATCAACAGTATCGAAACGAAAAAAGAAGACCGGATCCTGAGGACCAAGGAAAGATATAATAATTTTCTTGCAGAATTTCCAGAATCCGCGTATCTTCGCGAGTTCAATAACTATATAGAGAAACTGGATGCTATCCTTTTAGCTCCTGCTAATCAGTAAACAAGAAGAAATGAGTTTCAAAAACACCAATGCTGAGCGTTCAACGGTAACACGTGACACAGTTGATTTAGAGAAAAACACAGGAAATATCTATGAATCAATCGTTGTAATGTCGAAACGTGCGAACCAGATCAGCGCTTCCATGAAAGAAGAGTTAACAACGAAATTGCAGGAATTTGCTTCTTCAACAGATAACCTTGAGGAGATTTTTGAAAACCGCGAGCAGATCGAGATTTCACGTTACTACGAGAAATTGCCGAAGTCAGTGGCTATTGCAATTGAAGAACTGAAAGACGATCAAATTTACGTTCGTAAAATCGAAGAATAAAACCGTATTATGCCGCTGAACGGAAAACGTATACTTGTCGGGATAACCGGCGGTATAGCAGCCTATAAAATGGCTTCCTTCATCCGGCTGTTAAAGAAACAAGGGGCAGAAGTCAGATGTATCATGACTCCTGCCTCTTCTGCATTTATAACCCCGCTAACCGTTGCCACACTTTCTGAACATCCGGTAGGAATTAAATTCTACGATGCGAAAACCGGACAGTGGACCAATCACGTTGAATGGGCGCTGTGGGCCGATGTGATGATCTTCGCCCCGGTAACCGCCAATTCACTGGCAAAAATGGCTCACGGATTCACCGATAATTTTCTCCTGGCAACCTTCCTCAGCAGTAAATGTCCCGTTTTTATAGCTCCGGCTATGGATCTCGATATGCATGCCCATCCGACCACAGCAAGGAATATCCGGCAGCTGGAAATGGATGGAGCAACGATCATTCCTGCGGAATCAGGCGAACTGGCTTCAGGATTGGTAGGCCAGGGAAGAATGGCCGAGCCGGAAACACTCCTCGAAGTACTGCTGAACCATTTTCGAACCGATCAGACCTACAAAGGAAAAAAAGTGCTGGTAACTGCCGGTCCGACCTACGAATCGCTCGATCCTGTTCGTTTTATCGGAAATCATTCCTCCGGGAAAATGGGATTTGAGCTGGCAAAAGCAGCCTTGCTTAAAGGAGCGGAAGTAACGCTCATTTCCGGCCCGACGCAATTAAAGCTCCAGCATCCGAACCTGACATTCGTTGCAATTCAATCAGCTGACGAATTGCTGCAAGCAGTAAAAACGCATTGGAAGTCCCGGGATCTTGGCATTTTCGCTGCTGCGGTTGCCGATTACCGTCCGGCGGAAATAGCTTCGGAAAAGATCAAGAAATCCGAAGACGAGCTGGTTATCCGGCTGATTAAAAACCCGGACGTTCTTTCCTGGGCAGGTGCAAATAAAACTGCTGAACAGGTATTGGTCGGTTTTGCGCTGGAAACCACTAACGGGATCGAACATGCAAAAGGGAAGCTTATACGTAAGAACCTGGACGCTATCATTTTGAACGAGCTGATGCCCGGATCCGAAGGTGTTGGTTTCGGTGTTGATACGAATCTCGTTCAGTTGATCGAAAAAGACAATAAAATCACTAGATTTGAGTTACAATCAAAAGCTTCTCTGGCTCAATTGCTTTTAGAGGCGCTGATATATAAATTGCCATGAAAAAATTATTAGTTGTACTGCTGATCAGCTGCACATCTTCGTTATTCGGTCAGGAGCTGAACTGCCAGGTTACTGTTGTGAACGATTCCCGACTGGAGATCACTTCGGTTGAAAAAGAGATTTTCGAGCAGCTCAAGCAAACCATCTATGAAATGATGAACAATACGAAATGGACCAAAGACAAGTTCAAGGTCGAAGAGCGTATTAACTGCCAGATCCAGCTTCAGATCAACTCGATTCCCACACCCGGAACTTATTCCGGGTCGTTGCAGATCCAGTCCTCGCGACCGGTTTTCAATGGGTCTTATAATACGACCCTGTTCAATTTCCAGGATGACGATATTACCTTTAATTATTCCCGGAATGCGATCCTGATCTATGCTCCGAACCAGTTTCGCGACAACCTGACTTCCGTTCTTGCATTTTACGCCTACTTTATCCTCGGAATGGATTATGATTCCTACTCCCTGAAAGGCGGAACGCCTTATTTTACAGAAGCACAATCGATCGTTTCCAATGCACAGGGGGCAGGCGGTCCGGGATGGAAATCGAACGAGCAGGGAAAGAAGAACCGCTACTGGCTGATCGACAATATTTTGCAGCAGTTATTCGAGCCTTTGCGCGAGTGCAACTACGAATACCACAGGAAAGGCCTCGACATGCTTTACGAGAACAAAGAAACCGGTCGAAAGAACATTTATGCAGCTTTGAACAAGCTCAGCAAAGTTTCCGTTACCCGACCCAATTCCGTGAACGTGCTCAATTTCGCGCAGGCAAAGCTGACGGAGCTGAAAAACCTTTACCAGGACGCCCCGCCAACGGAAAAAACCGAGGTTGTTACCGTGTTGAAGCGAATCGATCCTGCAAACACATCCAAATACGAAGCGATTCTCAACTGATGCTTGTCCAGCTAACTATTCGCAACTTCGCACTCATAGCCAGTGCCGATCTTGAATTCAATTCCGGATTCACATCCATAACAGGGGAAACCGGCTCCGGGAAATCCATTCTGCTGAGCGCTCTCAACCTGATCCTGGGTGAGCGTGCCGATTATTCGGTGATCCGTGACGCTGAAAAGAAAACGATCGTAGAAGCTGTTTTTAAGCTTTCGCCTTCCAAAAAAACATGGTTCGAAGCCGAAGACATCGATTGGTCGGAAGAAACGGTGATCCGCCGGGAAATTACAGCCCAGGGGAAATCGCGGGCTTTTATCAACGATACTCCCGTTCAGCTGGCGCAGCTGAAAGAGCTCACCGAACAACTGATCTATATTCACAGCCAGCACGAAACCCTCGAGCTTAAGAATCCGCAGTTCCAGTTGAATCTTATTGACGCTTTCAGCGGTTTATTGCCGGAAGTAGAAGCTTACCGGTCGGTTTATTCAGCCTGGAAGAAAGACACTTCCCGTCTGAATGCCCTGAAGAAATCCATGCAGGAACAGCAGCAGGAATCCGATTACCACCAGTTTCAGCTCGATGAGCTGCTTGCGCTCGAGCTGGAAAAGAACGATTATCCTGCCTACGAACAGGAGCTGAACCGCCTTGGCCAGCTGGACGATCTGCGCGTAGCTTTCGGTGCATTGTCGCAGGGGCTCTCTGATGAGAACGGCCCTTTAGACCAGCTGCGAACAATCCGCCTGACGGTTGACAAATGGCGCAGTGCCGATCCCAAATTAAATGAGCTGGGTGAGCGACTGACGGCTTCACTTATCGAGCTGGACGACCTTTCCGCAGAAGCTTCCGATCAGCTGGAAACATTAGAAATTAACCCGGAGCGCCAGGCATTCCTGGTACAAACGGTAGATAAATACAACGCGCTTCTTCGCAAGCACCATCTGAATAGTCAGCACGAACTGAAAGAGCTGCAAGATTCGCTGGAACAGAAGCTTTCTGCCACCGAAACCATTGGATCCGAAATTTCCGGACTGGAAGAACGTGTTGAGAAGCTGCACAAAGAAGCAGTGCAGAAAGCACAGGCTCTTCACGGGAAGCGAAAATCGGGCGCTGAAGGCTTGAAAAAACACCTGCTGGGAATTCTGTCGGAGCTCAAGCTTCCGGATACCAGGATGGAATTTGTTGCAGAAGAATTACAAACACCCGACCAGTTCGGATCAACCAGGATCGCTTTGCTTTTCAGTGCAAATGCCGGATCGGCTCCGAAACCGATAGAAAAAACAGCCAGTGGGGGAGAGCTTTCCCGTTTGATGCTGGCAGTTCAGGCAACACTGAGCGAAAAGAAATCGCTTCCTACATTGATCCTCGATGAGATCGATACCGGAGTTTCCGGGGAAGTGGCTTTGCGAATAGGAAAGCTGCTGCACGAAATGGGAAAACGCATGCAATTGTTTGCTATCACGCATTTGCCGCAGGTTGCTGCCAAAGGTCAGTACCAGTATGAAGTATCCAAAAGCTCCGAAGGTTCCGTGACCAATACGTTCATTCAGCCACTTTCGGAAAAAGACCGTCCTGATGCCATCGCACGACTGATGAGCGGCGATTCGATCTCCGAAGCTTCACGTGCAAATGCCCGGATTCTCCTGAGTTAGAACATTCGTTAAAATGGTGTTAATTCAGGCTTGTATGCGTATCTTCACTGTTTAAAAGGTGGAGTTGGCATGAACTTAGTTATCGCCCCTCCCAAAATAATCGTTTATGAAATTAATTACTACTTTATCTTTTTTGCTTGTCGGAATGCTCGCATTCGCACAGTCGACGTCGATGACCATTTTCAATAACAACGGTCAGCAATTCTTTGTGATCATGAATGGAGTGAAACAGAATTCTATTCCCCAGACCAATGTTAAGATCGGCAGCATGGCTCCGGGATCCTACGAAGTAAAGCTTATTTTCGCCGACGGAAAAACCGGTGATATCAACAAAAAGATCTGGATCGATACGCCGGGAGATTACCTGGCACGTGTCGTTTTAAAAGGAAAGAAACGAAAATTGCAATGGTTCGGTATTCCTGAGGAATCACAGGCTATTCCGGCAGGAGGAACAGCTATCGAATACCGTCCGAATGACCAGAGCGTCTATTCCGATCAGTCCTCAACATGGAACGGGTCGGCAAACGGAACAAGCATGACAACCGGTCAGCCGGAAGGAACGCTCACTCCGGGAACCACCACTTACCAGAATTCGCAGGCTACCGGCCAGGCAGGAGCTCCTGCAACTACAGGTGTGAATGTGTCAGGTTCAGCCCCGGTACAATCCGGTACTCCGCCCGAGCCTTTTGGAGCTACTGTTAACAATGGAACGGCAACCGGTACAACGACGACAACCTCCACAACGCCAACTGGCGCAACAGTTATCACAACAACAGATGCCAACGGAAACGTACAGGTGATCTCCAGCGAAACTCCGCTAGGGCAGGGTGGCACCTCAACAACTTCCAATACAACAGGACAGCAATCTACCACGTTCGGATCTTCGGCAACCATTCCTGATCCCAATATTCCTACAGGCTTTGGTGTACACATCAACATCACTGAGCCGGGAACAACAACCGGTAACGGCGAGTTTGGAGTATCGACAACCGTTTCAGGAGCAGGTGTGGAAGGAACAACATCTACGTCTACTTCCTCTTCGACAACTTCGTCATCAACCACCCAGAACGGGCAGGTTACCAACAGCACCTACAATAGCAATACTTCGGTAACTCAGAACGGTCAAACGACTATAACCAGCCAGTCTTCCCAATACGGAAACCAGGGCGGAACGACGACGACCACAGGAAACGGCCAGACTACACAGCCGGCTGGAACTACTTCCGGAACAAAGGGAGCGACCTACAGCTGCACGAAAGTGATGACAGAAATTGAGAAATTTGTCGGGGAGCTGGAAGCAGTAACGTTCGAAGCCGACCAGGTTCAGAAGATCAAAACGGACCTGAATACTTACTGTGTAACGGCTGATCAGGCTTACCGTATTGTGAACACACTTACATTCGATGTGGATAAAATGGAGATCAGCAAATTTCTCTATGTACGCATGAGCGATAAAGTGAATGGAAAGCGCTTGCTGGAATTGCTGACGTTCGATGCTGATAAGACGGAGCTGAAAAACTTTATGGCTAATCATTGATCGTAGATACAGTCTAACATTAAGAGCTGGACCTGGTTCCGGCTCTTTTTTTTGCGTTTGAAAACAGGTTATTCAGGATCAATTCTGTAAACTTTCTTAACGAATTTCTCATTTTCACCGATTTGTCTTAATATTGGTACTGAAACTGAGCTGTTGCTCAATCGACATACTACTACCGTCATTTAATAATGACCTCATCATTTAATACTGCAACGTATGAAAGTTTTATTCGCATTTCTCGCTTTTTTATCCCTGTCACTGGTTTCTGCCGTAGGAAAAGACAAGTACCCATCCGCACAAATCTCTAAGCAGGAAGTGATCAATATGCGCGTTCGCGAGCAGGTTGATTGTGACGGCTTCGAAGGGATCAATAAATGTTTTATGGTTCAGAAAGGTGCATCTATCGGGAAAGATTCCTGGGAAATGCTTCCGGAGCCGATCGAAGGATTCAGCTACGAGGAAGGTTATGTTTACGACGTAACAGTGAAGATCGATCTTGTTCCGAACCCAACGGATGAGCAATCACGCTTTAAATACACGCTTGTCAATGTGATGTCGAAGGTGAAGATCTGAAGGTCTCTGTAAATTTCCGATCAATAACTTATCCGGGGCATCCACGAAAATCTGTGGGAGCCAACGCTCATCTTACCAATTCCTTTTCTAACTTTGAGATATGGAAAGAAAATGGATTATTACAGGACTGATCTTACTGATCACGGGAATTATTCTGGGAGCGTTTGGTGCGCATGCGCTGAAAGATATTATCGCGGACCAGGAAAAGCTGGCTGCATTTGAAACCGGTGTTCGTTACCAGCTGATCCATGCAGTTGCCTTCCTGATCGTGCCATTCATTGCCAATTACATCGGGGTCAATTCGAAGTGGACTTACGGGCTTTTACTTGCCGGAGTGCTCTTTTTCTCGTTTTCCATCTACATGCTTACTCTCCGGGACGTTATCGGAATGCCGGGACTGAAGTTCTTCGGCCCGGTTACTCCTTTAGGCGGATTATTGCTCATTCTCGGATGGACAATTCTGCTGGTGAACATCATTCGTAAGCGCTAATTTTCTATATTCGTTAAAAGCGCAGCAGTGAAGATCACGATACTCGGTTCAGGTACATCACAGGGAATTCCCGTCATAGCTTGTGGTTGTGAAGTCTGTACTTCCTCCGACCAACGGGACGATCGTTTGCGCTGCTCGGTTCTCATAGAGCATGAAGGTCAGAATTATGTGATCGATGCAGGCCCGGATTTCCGCCAGCAAATGCTTCGGGTAAAAGTGAAAACACTGAAAGCCGTTCTGTTTACCCACGAACACAAAGATCATGTTGCCGGCCTCGACGATGTTCGAGCATTCAATTTTATCGAAGACCGCGATATGGAGATTTATTGTACGCCACAGGTCGAGGAAGCCTTGAAGCGCGAATACAGCTACGCTTTTGCCGAGGATAAATATCCCGGCATTCCGCAGCTGAACATCAATATTATCGGTTCTCATCCCTTTTCACTTGAAAATGACCTGGTCGTTCAGCCAATCGAAGTCATGCACTACAAAATGCCCGTTCTCGGTTTTCGCTTCGGCGATTTCGCTTACATAACCGATGCAAAGACCGTCGATGATAGCGAACTCGAAAAGCTCAGCGGAGTGAAGATTCTCATTGTGAATGCGCTTCGCAAAGAGCCGCATCTTTCGCATTTCAACCAGGACGAAGCATTGGAATTCATTGCCAAAGTGAATCCCGGACAGGCTTACCTGACGCATATTTCCCACCTTTTCGGAAAGCATGAAGACATCGAATCCGGATTGCCGCCGAATGTTGGTGTAGCTTATGACGGTCAGAAATTTGAAATCGATTACCCATGAAACACCTCATTCTACTGCTGCTGCTGATCGTCTCTGGTTTCATCTTTGGGCAGGACATCCTGAAAATTTCCGGAAAAGGAAAGCTGATCGCCGATTTTACTTCTACCGGTGACGCTGAGAATGTTAAAGGGCAATTTCTCGGGAAATACCAGGCATTGGTTTCGACCATCTCGGGAACGCAGACCGTAAAATGCATGGTCCGGGTAGAAAATACGGTAAACGTGATCGGCGTCTGGGAAATGAACGATCTCAATGATATCCGCGTAAAGGTCTATGAGGTCGAAATGCAGTCCGGGATAACCGATATTCTGCTGGTTGGAGTGAGCGACGGAAAAGCGATCGCCATGAACCTTTTCAGGCTGAACGGCGAAGACCTGGATGATCTGGGATACAATTACCTCGAACAGAAAACGGCCAATCAGCCAATTGAAATTACCATAGGATCAGACCGCGTTCAGATCATTTACGACAACGGAACCGAAAAGCCTGCTTACGGATTGATTAACGGCGTTTTCACAGAAATCCTGTGAATAACTCAGGCGTTAAACCAGTTGCGGATAGTCCTCCCGTCGGAATTT
>Ga0247810_10001224_pt1 | contig 17043 bp, 16 predicted proteins | sample UWRJL119311C1_FD_179918 | JGI IMG/M metagenome (GOLD analysis project Ga0247810, IMG submission 179918) | Plant litter microbial communities from Arlington Agricultural Research Station in Wisconsin, United States - UWRJ-L119-311C-1 | ecosystem: Environmental > Terrestrial > Plant litter >...
TCACCACACCTCATTTGACATACCTACCTTCGTGCCCACACCTGAAACATCACCACCGACCGGATATCAGATCCTCATCCAACATCAACACAACACACCAACACACCAACACACCCAAAGTGTGCCGCAGGGGGAACATCGTCGAGTAAGTGTCTTACAGCAGCAGGTAACGCTCGTCGCCAGTTTATCCCTTAGGTCAAGAGGAGTCGTGGTGTAGTGTAGTGCAGTAGATATGGACGGTCGTTCGCAGCTAAGGTACTAGTAGAGCGGACGGCGCTAACCGCCCCGCTAGCTTTTAACCTTAAACTTTGGGAGCTTGGGAGGTGGATCCGGGCCGTGATAAGGTTTGGATAAGGCTGACAGGTCGATGTGTGGGGTGTGGCTGAGGAAGTTGCAACCTTGCGGCCTGCATTCCTCTCATCTCGCCGGGTCTGAACAATATAGTTTACGAAGGGTAGATAACAAGTCAACGGGTGGGAAAGCATATAACATAGCATCCTATCTTCCGGCGGTGATTTCTTGTTTGAGGTTGGTTCAAATTCACCACCATTTCTTTATTGGGTCGTCCAATTTGTAACTATTATTCCTATTCACTTGACGGCTGACTTGTCTTTTTTTCTCATCTTGAAGGGAGAATTGGTGGAAATTTTTAAATGATTGTAGGTATAGTTGACTACAAAAAAAGGGTTTGAAATGGAAGTTTTCCGGGGCGGGGGCGTGATATAATTGTGTAGTTGGTTGGTTTGGCACATCCATCTTCAAGGGCTTAGTTACTTTTCACGTAATCCATTTTGCCCTACGTATAAATCATCATCATCATCATCATCATCATCATCATCATCACGACCACCACCATAATCATCATGAGAAGGCAAGGGTGCCGTAACCTCCTACCATTATATATATATTACCAATGGATTCCCCATCCATGCCTTGCCACAAATAACCATAACCATAACCATAAGCCCTTGATTCGTTCGTTCCTGGAAAAGTTTAGGTTTCCTATGTTTACGACCGGACAGGACAGGACAGGGGGGCTGTGGGGAGGGGTGTGGATTTGATGTTCTGTGGATGAAAGTTACGAACGACCGTATTCTTTCTTTTTCACGTACATACATTCTCCTCAAAAAGGCTCATCTTGTACCCCTTTCTTTCCCCCTTTTTTCTCTTTCCTCGCTCTTGGGATTGTTCTGCTTGATCTCTCTTTTTTTATTTCTTTCTTCTGGAAAAATAAATAAAAATAAACAAAAGCTCTACTCTCGTTTTTGTTCGCCCATTCTTTTTTTTTTCTTATTTTGTTTTGATTAAGACTTCACGCTCTTTCTGGGGAAGTGTTAATGATTCTGGGGGAATGATGCGGCTACACTCTTTCTTAACGGGTTTCTTCGCGATATTTCAAGTGTTGTTGACGACGGGAGAAGCATTGAAGGCGTGGAATGTAACGGGCGATGACTTCGCGAGGGCGAGATGGCAGAGTAGTAAGTTTTATCCTAGGATGAATGAATGGATGAAGGGGAAGTGTTCTGTGGGCGACACACACAACAAACATGGTTTTACTAACCGGGTGAAAACTTTCTTTTAGGTATCATTGTGGATAATTGGCTTTATATCGAAGGGGGGGAATTATATGAGGTTGCAGCTGATCAGGATACACTTTATCGTACGTCGTAGTTTTTTCTGTTGATGTTGTTACATCAACTCTCCATCCTCTACTCTCATTTCTGGAAAGCTGTTAAATTGATAATCCGGGACTGATGGTAAATAGCACCCACACTCTCGATCGATCTCTCCATATCATGGACCACCTCTTCGGTCGTCATAAATCAGATCTCAAAGCCCGCCGGGATATCTGGAAGATCATCATATCGCCGCCCCGGATTATTCTGGCAGCCAACCACCAAATCGATTGTCTTGTATGGGGGAACTGCCTATTCGGATTCAGATCAGCAAACGATCTGGGGATTTTCCCCAGGAAGCCCCGCGAATGGAGATGGGAAATGGCCACCAGCTGGTGCAAAGCTCGACAATATCACTTGGCCCCAAGGCCCGTCTACGGTAGATACCACCAGTGGCGGTTTCGCAGTCGGAGGGTTTTCCTACGCTGCGGTGATGAGAAATCTGCTGAACATGACGATTATTGGTAATAATACGTACACTGCATCGACGGATATAGGTCCCTATGCGAGTAGCGGTGTCCAGAATGGCGGCGCGCATTTCGTACCTTCGTTTGGCACCGGTAGAGGATTGGTGATTTATTTGGGTGGCTTGAAGTTGGAGGGCAGGGGAGAGGTCATACCGATGTCAACGATTAATGTGTATGATATTGCATCTAAACAATGGTATACGCAAACTGCGGGCGGTGATGTGCCATCTGGTCGAACGGAATTTTGCGTCACGGGTGCGCAGGGAACTAATATCAGTACTTACGAAATGTACGTCCCCATCCCCTTCCCCCCCTCTCAACTTGGAATTTTCCATTCAATAACAATTCTAATTTAATATGGTTTTTTTGCAAAATAGATTTCTCTATGGTGGAGCAGGTCCTACAACCAGCGACCCCGCGAGCTCGGATTCCCGAGTGGTGTATATCTTGACTCTTCCCGCCTTCCGATGGATCCGGACTTCGCAGCTCTTCCCACCAAGAGCTGCACATACGTGTCAGGTTGTCAAAAGCCAATTGTTGAGCTATGGCGGGTGGGATCCCGTGGGCGATGATAATGTCGATCTTTGGAAACGTGGTCTACAGATTTTCGATATGACGAAATTAACTTGGTCGGAGAGGTTCAATACAACTGCTGATGCGTATGTACAATCACGTCTTGTCGATAACTTCTACGCAACAAAGTAAGTGTTCCCCTTGTAACTAATCGATCATTCGATAGCTAGCTATTGTTCTATAATCTGCAAGTAAGTATGAAGAAGAGGTCATTGCTCACTTTTCTTGCAGTCCATACACTCCGACGTGGGATACTCCATCTATATTAGCATTATTCGTAAAACCCACCGCAGTAACATCACCAAACTCACCCACCACTCCACCAGCCACACAGAAAACAACAACGTCTCCGTCATCAGCACCATCAAATCCTTCACAAAGCTCCAAAGTAACAGTAGCCCCAATAGCCGGCGGCACCATCGGTGGAGTTGCGCTGCTCGCGGGCCTTCTCACCTTGTTATGGCTATTCGTGATTCGTCCCCGACGGATGAGGAATCGTATTGCGTCAACCACGCCATATGATCAGATCCCGAAGTCGGAATTGCATGATTCGGAGAACCCGGCCGAGATTGGTGGTGCTGAGCGGCCGCATGAGATGGAGTCGAAGCATACCCATGAGATGGAGACGAAGCATGTCCAGGAGTTGGAGACGAAGCATATCCAGGAGTTGTATACGGAACAGATGCATGAGATGGATACACAGCAGATATATGAGATGCCTACTCACAATGATGCGCAATATCAACACGCGCCAGTGGAGACAACACCGGGGTCTAGTAAAGATACCGGAATTGGCAATGGGACGGATCGTCATTAGTGGTAGCACAGATAAATAATATTCCATTACGAGTCGACTTCACACCTTATTTTATTCGTTGTTTTTGGATGGCAAAAGATAATATGGCAAACACTTAAAATAATATGCCGTACAGCAAGTTCTAATGTACCAGGACGATTGTGTAGGTATTCCACCACGCCCGGAGAACGCACGTGATATCCCCCTTTTCCTAAGCGACTGCCAGTGAAACTCGTAGACAAGCATTCAACGACCTAACTTAGCCACCATGATGTCTCCAAGAAAGCTTGCTTCTCTTTCTCACACCTTTACATGTGAATTTTCACCCATGTAAGCGAATCAAGAACACTGTATAGCAGGTGTCACTATTGATGTTAAGATGACCGAGTGGTGGAGTAAGTGGTGATGCGGTTGGGGAAGTGCACGCGGATGTGGTGGATCACTGGGTCGCATGAGGAATTAGTGAAATCATGAAATCACTCACAAACGGCCCACGAGTCGCCTAAGATGAAAACGATCACCGGCAAGGGTATGTTCTCATAAGATGTATCGTAGATTCATATTCTTGGCCTCCATTCTTCTTACTTTCAATTTCAATCGTTGATTATTGCCTTTTTTTTGGTGCCGTCTTTTTATTATTATTTCATTCTTACTTCCACGACGCCGGCGTCCTATAATTGCTTTCTTCGTTTCACATCATAACCAGCCTGCCGATATACGAAAATGTGCACTTTGACGACCATGACGATTCATCAACCACCGAAGTGGAAGACTCCTTGATTGGTGACGACAGAGAAGCACATGGAGGCGGACTTCGAAAGGGGGGTTATATGACAAAGCCAAAGAGGATAACATGCCTCTCTATTCTAAAAGAAGCCCGCTGGTTCCTCGATACAGCATTGCTGCTGGTTATCGTTGGGTTGTTGCTGCGAAAACAATCATATAACTCCACTCCCAAAACAAGCGAGCATGAGGCAACTCCACTCCCAAAACAAGCGAGCATGAGGCAACTGGTGATTTCACAGGAGTGAGCCCGCACTGTATATAGCGATTGACAACCCTGAGAATAGCTCCCAAAAGTGTCTAACGGCGAAGTAGTCTCAACCCAGGTCAAGACATTTCAAATAAACCAGACCTTCGCACCGTACAATACATGAGAGTTTTTTGAGCCGGAAGTCCTGACAGCTTGGAACCACTTGATGCCTGGTAAGACGATCCGAAAGCCACTTTCACCAAGTGATAGCTAATGTCTATAACAGTTGGAATGGGGTTTCAATGGATGAATGAGACCGAAAAGTATCACGACCTTCCTCACCTAATCGAGTGGCCAGACAAGACCGTCTTTACAGCCTCAATGATATATTAACTGTATTGCTTGTTTGCAATAGTTCAGATATACTCAGGCATAAAAGCCAATGTGACTCTAGAAGAGGATCATCACTGGCATATGATTCATTGTTTCGACTATATGCGACAAGCGATCATGTGTTCGGCGGATATGGCGCTGGAAGGCCTCGAGACAACATTTCCAGACCACAATGGCGGGTCAGATGGGTGGGATTCAAAGCATGGTCAGTCTTTCTAACCCAAGTTTGTTTTTGCTGTGAAAGATAATTTATTGATATGCTTAAACAGTTTGCAAAAATTATGACGAGGTCATTGGCTACTTGGAGAGTGTCAGAGCATATGATGATCAACAAATTTACTGAGAGCTTGCCATCAAACTCAAATTTTAATATGAAATCAAGACTGAACACACTGTGACTCAAAACCATGTTGTTTGTTATACACATGATATGATCAGGCACAACGTATCAGGGTGGTTTAGTGATGTAGCGAGCCTCGGCCCAAGGCTACCTTGAAGAGATTCAATATTTGTGGCCTGTTACAGTTATTTGAGATGCAAACTTCTTATTATCTCTATATACAAGGGGACTTTCCACGGGTGAGCCTATATAAGGCGGTGAATACCCTCTCAAAGCCATAAAATTGTCAGAAAAGTCTATTCATCCTTGGAAGTGAAGTATCATTGTCGTAGGCAACTTTTTCAAAGTCTTCCTGGTCATTTGGCCACTTCTACGTTGATCTCAGATAGCGTGGTGATGCGACACATCCATCTCCCTTTTACCTTGTTCAACAAATTAGCCCATGCATCTAAGAAATAAATTGAAGAGTATATCAGGCAAGTCTCATGCTTGGTAACAGCACTTCACACCCTGTACCGTGACGTATCTTAAATAATATCCGTGATACTGCGGGATTTAAATCAAATTGTTTCCTTATACCAAATGCCAGACTCTGTATAGATTGTTGGACATTGATTAGAGTGTTGGTTCTGTATCGAATCGGTGAATTTGCAAGAAATGCCGCTCTTTAGTGAATGGTTGGATGTTGGAAGTTGATTAATAATGTTGGAAATTGCTCAATTTGTTGGATTTGTATTGTATATCGAACTTGCACTGCTATATAACGCAATATTCAGATGTATTATGTGCAATCCACTTGTCCACATCGGTGACCCATTCCAAGGGTTAATGGAACTACATCATAGGATGAGTGATCATCAGCGGCGTGAGCGGAAGAGGCGTTGATGCTCCGTGTATGTGCAGCTCAACAATGATGCAGACAGTCAGATTTGTCCTGAACTTCATTATGTAGGCTAATTGCCACTCGAGAAAGCCCATACTTTCCTATTCCATGCTGAGGCTATGACAAATACATTTCATAGATTGCAGTGTAATCATCACGAATACTCGTTGGGTCAAATTTGGGATCGGTGCATCAAAGTCACATGTTGGAATTTGATAAGTTCCCATGCAGTGTGCCATGCATCATTGTATGATTGGTTTCCCGCAATTCCAGAGGGTTGTTGCATTTTGGTTACATGTTGAATTCTTGTTGGACATTTGTTTGGTTCGGCGGATACTATGTCTTAGATTCCCAGCTGAAATCATTTGGGAAGAACTTAACTATTTTAGGAGAGTGACCAAGGAGAATGGAGCAAACCAGAACTTCAGTTTCCTGGACCCTGGCTAAGGAGGTTGTCAGCGTCTAGCTTGTAGAGTTTAATGCCCGATGGATCACACTCACCGGACTAATGATGAGGTTTCAAACTCCAGCATTCCACTATTCACAAAGATGACAGGCTGTCACCTACACCAATGATTTCTCGACATCAAAATGCATGTTTGCAACGAGAAAATTGAAATATGTCATGATAAGTATAGCTGGAAACCATTCCGGACGCGCTTTCGTCAGCACGGTAACCTGATAGCTCTGAAGCCTGCATCAAAAGAAAGTTGATATTGAGTCACTTGTTATTTATCTAGAACTTACTCCAACACTGTCCTATGCCTTACCTCTATGTTCTCCTAAAAAGTGTTTAATTCACGTGACAGTAAGCTTGACAGATTAAACCCAGCTTTCGAGACGGAAAGTTTCGCAAAATACTAGAATGAAGCAAGTTCAAGTAAATTTCTCCCTTAATTTAGTATTTCAAACTGTTTATCCAAGCAAAGTTCCAGGAATTGAAAGTGTCGAAAGTCCGATCTGCCTATATCTCACTGACTTTATATCTATGTCTGCGTATCACTCTTAGACAGTGCCTGTAATGGCATTGAATCGTACCCAACCATTGTAGTTTTCTTCCCACTACTAGCTGACAAATTGGCCATGGACTCATTCCACTCAGGCTCTGTTCTGATATACCCTTCCCGATTATTCCGATTACTTCGGGTACTTTGATTTCCTTGGCTATCCAGTGATCTCAAGCTAATGATGCTGCGGATACTGCCAACGATTGATTCAGGACTCCAGCCATAGAATATGGGACGTAAGGTAGGTAGGCACGCTGCAATGACTGCCACACACAGTTCTGGAATGGTCCAATAAAATGTAGGTGCCAACACGTCTGCATATTGGTAATTCGATTCGTCAACTTGTGTCCAATTATCAAAAGAGACAAATTTAAAATTCCATGCTTACATGTAGTATCATGAATAGTCTTGAGGTTTTTGACGATTCCTGTGAAGGCGACAGCTTTTGCAATGCTCGCGGCCAAAGAACTAGTCTTACATTAGCTTTTATCACGAAATTCGGAACAGTGACCGATGAGGGGAATTTTTTAGGATCTCACATCGAGCCAAGGAAGAATATTCCTAGGACGGCAAACTTCTGAGCGTCTGGCATCTTCATCTGCAACACCATTGGAACCGGCAAGGCAATTGTAACGAAATCTAAAATCGCACCACTGTACGAGAATGGGAGATACATAACTGGACTGACACATGGTCTTGATTGTCCTCTAATTGTTGTCCAGACCCGGTTGACGGGAATGCATTGGAAAGCGTATGTGAAGAAGAAGCTGACTCCCCACAGAAGATTGAAACCAAAGGTAATAAAGAATGGCCATCGAAACAAGGTACGAATCGTAAATATGCGCCGGTAAAATAGCAATACCGATAACTTGGCAAACGTAAGACCTGCAACATCTATAAGAGCTGAAGCGTAATTGACCTGGAACAATTGAGATAAGGTCAGTCGAGCCACATTGAGGATTTTGTAACAGACCTTCTGGAAAATGACTATCTTTGGACTTAGAGCTGGTAGTCCGTTGGGTCCAAGAGGTTGATGCTTTCCCAGGTCTCCTTGATAGACCCCTATCACCATTAGCGCCATTAGTTTACAGGGACGTGATGTAAATAGCAAAAGCATTGCACTTCTTACCGATTAAACCAGTTGTTCCCTTTCCAACGACACAGATCTATAGCGCTTGTGAGAATAATCCTTCTCGTGATTGATGTGCCAGGTCCGACATACAACAGCAAGTAGTATAAGCCAATCGTCCGCCGCTGGGGGTATGTGCTTCAATCTTCGAGCATAAAATCGGCCTGCGACTGCTAATACGGCAAGGACTGGAAAGGTAATGCAGAGGCCAAGAATCGTGTTTACAGCATCCTTTGCAGCTGTTTTGTTATCCATCATAGTCCGATTAACGGCGGAGAAGGATTCGAAGTTCTGCTGTGCTACTCGACCTCAAGAAGCGTCGTGGAGTGTAATAGATATCCAAGAAATCTTTAAATGGCATTGGCTGTATCGTTTGTCTTGGATCCTGTTGTTTGGACAGTTGGTGGTTTATCACACAAGAACGAAATCAGTACCATTTACATGGAATGATTTGGTGTTGGCTTTGTACAGCAGTTGGCACAGAGAAGCCAATTAACATGCCAGTGTGAACAAGCGGCACATCTCCCCTTGGATTGCTATTAGATACAAGAACAAATGCCGAAGTCTGCTATTACTACCCCACTTCACATCCCAGATCCCATAATGTTCATCAGTGAGCGTCTGTTTGTAAATTCTGCAATGCAGGAGGTCATCTCCGATAAATGACCCTATCCGTTACCTGTCACTCACCCTTGACCATCCTTCAGACCTATACGCAGCATGCATCGGGATCAATCATATCCGACCAGTACCCCTTGAGCTTAAGAATTCGGAGTGGCACAGCAAGGGACAAATTGGGGTTACAATAGAAGCCAACAGCAAAGGCCAACAGAAAGGACCAATAGCAAAGACCAACAGCCGAGGACCAACAATAAGAACCAACAATAGAAACCAATTGCAACTATGGCCGTCAATCCTCTGAAGAATTGGTTAGTCGCTCCTAGGATCACTTTCATGGTCGGAATGCAACCACATCATGCACTCTCTTAGACACAGAATCCTTAGTAGATACCTTGCTGAAATGATTCTAAGCGCAGGTTCCGGATAATTTGATATGCATGAAAAGAGCATAGAGTCTACATGCTGGATCCAATAACTTTCACAAGAAATCCTAGTGGATAGCTTTAATTGAGACCACAGGTTTAACAGATTCCCTTCCGCGTCATCTCTGGACAGATATATACAGTACAACCCTTGAGATTATGCATTTTATAACTGCAGAGAAACACAACAAATAGCCGGAGCCAATAAATTCAGGACACAGATATGCCAAAAACATAATCTGTAGCGAGAGCGGCACCAAATCTTTGCCGTCATTTGCATTGAAGTGGCTACCTGTTGATAGAATATTGAATTTCAGATTCGTAAACGACAGAGTATATATACCTAGTACAAGACAATTTTAACCAAGCTGTAAACTTTCTCCAACAACCATAACATCACACACATTCGCTCAGTCTCACAACCTTCCAACATCCTTCATAACCCTTCCTCAGCATATCAAGGTTCATCTTTGACATCCATCATCCCAGTTATTCAGCTGCATCCTGGGCCCATGCATATACTACAACATCATCGGCATCCGGACCTTCAGTGGGCGGATTGACCGGCCCTGTTACAAAGTCAAACAGTTAGGTTGGTGTAAATCAAAATTTCAAGGTAATATGTACCTGATCTCGGATAGGCAGCCACTAATGTGAAGCCGAGGTAAATGAGCGAAAGGAGTGTGGTAGTAAATTGCATTTTCGCCGTGTTGCGATCCTTCGTTGCTGCCAGCTTGTTTTTGTTGGAGTCGGGTGATTAATGGCTTTGGTAGTGTGGATGAATGTCAGATCATCAATAACTTGAAGGGTAGCATCACTCTTATACTCAATTGCTCAGGATTGCCTCCGGAGGCAGTGTGAGCTACAGATCCTCCCTGATAGTTTGTGGAGTCACACTGCATGGACTCAACATGAAATTAGATGATCTACGAAACGGACCACTTCTACAAGACATGCCAGAGCATCTAAAACGACTCACCGAGAGAGTCTAAGTTGTGATGAGGCACAGTGTCAGAATTTTGATTCGACTTGGACACTCGCATTCATCACAGTTGACGATGCATCGCAACAGTTTATGGGATCCACATTTTGAAATCCCTACTATACCACCGCAAAGTGTTTTCATCGGAGGGGCTAGCCTAAATGAGGTATGTCATTGATATTCAATTTATCTTGCAACCTCACCTTACAATCCTAGCTTCAATACGTTCATTTATCTTTGTATCCAGCGGTTTCCCTCTACCCACCTCAGCTCGCCGAACAAATTACCTTGGCTATTCAGTGGGCTCCCAGCTAGCTTGAATTATAGCAAGCTTGGAGCCACGTGGTTGTTGAACCCCTAAGAACTTGAATCTAGGATCTGCCTCTTTGAAGAGGGTCTCCCAATCTTGGCGTTCTCGCTCTCGTGAGTTCTGAATTTGCAACATGGAGAGATCCATTGCCCTAGGTTATGTCAGGTGTGCATTCTGATTAATAGATCAATAATAGTTGCTTACCTGATTCGTCTCTCTGCTGTTAAACTTAAAGTGTTGGGCTCCGGCAAGCAAGCATCATTGATTACAATTTTGGATTGTGGCTTCAACGCAGGAATCAGGTTGCGAAGTATGCGCAGAGAGTAACCATTCGACCAATTATGGAAAATCCACCTGAAATAATAAATATCTGCATTCTTAACGGGCTGCTCAGTGAAGAAATCATGAGACATAAATTTGACGTTTTTGCCATGTGAAGGCACTGACGGTCTAGACTGGATGGTGCTGGAGAGATCCTGGACAATCAAGTTTAGAGAAGGGTGTCTCTTAGCAAGAGCAATCATGACGTCACCATGAGACCCTCCGACATCTACGACAACTCCGTTACCAATAGATGACCAGAGCTCATGTTCTACAATATGGTGCAGCTCGTATCCCGCACTTGAAATAAATGCGGACATGCCTTTTCCAAATCGGGCAGCTCGTTCTGGATTCTTTGCAAACTCCATGTAGATAGGATTCGTAGTGTTGTTGGCAATAGAAAACCCCTGAGGCTGTGAATAAGTATGATAACCCTTCATAAAGCCCAACTGAGTGTACCTACAGTGTGTGTGGGTTCCTGTGAATTTGGCCATTTTACCATAGCTGGGACTGTCTATGTGTCTGATCAGCGTGCTACCCTGTATCAAGGAAGTTGGGGTCTTACCTGCACTGCAGAAGGCCACATCTCTTCGACACTGACCCCCAGCCAAGATTTTAATTGGTCGCTTTGCGCAAGGATTTGGGATACACCCGTATGAGCCACCACCCCCTTACGAACTTCTCGAAAAATTTGATGTGCCATGGCATGCCGCAGGATTCGTCGTACATCAGGCTCATTAAGGCCGCACTTGTCTGAAATCTGTACGAAGGTGGCTTCGCTGCCTACCGGAAAGGCCTCTGCGAGTTTATAATGATATATAGCACGCAGACTAATCAATTGATTTGCCTAGATAAAAATATCAGCTTTTTGTTTCTCACATGAAGATAATAGCAGTAGCTGTTCTATCGTACAGAGTTGCTGAGAAGAAGATCCCTTGGGCCCTGAAGAAGCTCTTTCAGCTCTGTAGTTGCATCGATAACCTGGTCCCGCGATAACTGAAGGTCGGTCGGAAGATCTGGGTACTCAGGCCCATCGATATCAAAAGATGGTGTGCGTTGACCTTGCGAGTTCCAGAACTGGTTGAGTCGATCCGTGTTGGTCGAGATGATACCAGCAAGCTCCTGAATTCTCGTCATAGTTCGAAAAGAAGCTGAGAAGTTGGAATGACAATATAAAATAATTTATGATTCAGGTTCAAACCACGGGAAAACGGTATTTGTGAGTGTAGAAGAGCGCAACTCGTTCTGTCGTAAGCACACCATGAACACTGATCTTGATCGGTTGATTTTGCTACGTTTGGAAGTGCGAATCGGAACTGAAATCGCCTCCAAAGTGCATAACTAGCGTCTCCGCGCCTGCGTAAGTGATACGTTGCTGCTTTAACAGACGTCTTGAGAAACGCGACGGGGTGGTGACCCGAGACTTTGACTTTTGAACGTTGCAATTTGGGATCACTACAGTATCTCCTCACTGCCTCTAAAATATTTATTACAAACAAGATTTAACACGGCATAATGAGTCAAGATAGATCAGGTCATTGCACAAGTTCAACACCTTTTTTGACATGCTCAGATCCCCCAGATTGCAATTTAGCGAAAGTCAAAGAAAAGTCGCGACCAAAGATGATCACTTATTTATACGTCTTCATAGTTTACACACCAGCCATAATTCTTTTCGTCTTTTCTTATCTTCGTTGCTCATATTTAAAATGCAATTTGTCGCATTACTCGCCAAGTGCTGGTGGAATGCCTTGTAACGCGAACCCGGATGTCTTTCGTTAACGTGATCAAACTGACTTCAGCCATAGCTCCTGTGTCCAAGTCGAACGCCATTGGGTTTGAAATGGTCCATTTTCCACAGGATTTCCAGCACAGCAAATATGCTGGGGAACCGAATTCAGAATTGGATACCGCATGGCATTTACTTTTGGAAGGTATTGCAAGACTTCCCACAGATCAAGCACCAGGACTAATATACATCAAGGTAGCAATATACGAGTTGATGAGGAAGACTTGGATGTCTTAGGGTTGACATCTATTGCCGTTTCTAATGGTGGCTATGTGAGCCAACTAGGTGTTTTCCACGAGCTCCATTGTCTCGTAACCCTCCCTAGAACGCTACAATCGGTTATATTTGCTAAGAAGTAGTAGAAAAGAATTCGACAATGGATCTTCAAGGATTACTATGTTTTCTCAAAGAATCTCACAGAAGCTGAACTACAGGAGTGGCCAGCCCACGTTAGTGAGTCGGCTCTATTCAGGGTGAAAACCTTTTGCTTACTCGGTGGTTGGTACAGATCACTGCATAGAAATGTTACGGCAATCTTTAATGTGCAAAGGCGATACATCATTACTGACTTTCAAATGGATTGGCAGCGTGGGTCATCGCTTTCCCACAATCTGGGACCAAGGTCCCCACTATTGCACGAAGTGGGACTCGTTGGTATCTTGGACCAAGAATAGGGCGGTCGATATTAGTACACCTGGGACACTGATTGACGAGAGCGGAGAATTGTACCCATAATTGATTTTGGCAATTGAGCTTCTGTTTCAAATATTCATTGTGGAAAACATCTTTTGGGGAGTCTCACGCACGATCCGTGACCGACCGTTGGAGGAGAGTTCAGTGAGATATTAGTGCAGTGCAAATAATGCCGATTATAACCAACGTAGACAGTTTTGAATATTTGCCAGCCTGATGGGAACCCATTGGGGAAAATCCATAAGTATTTTGTGAATAAGATCTTTAGATACCCATCAGTATTTTGCCACTTTACATCAAATGCCTCAGAACATCGGCTGGGTTTGAGATCAGCTGGTTGGATATCGATGTCTCCATTTGTCTGCCCATTTAACAACACCATTGTAGTCTCGACACTTCCTTTCAGAGCCCCAACCCGTTGCACCTCCTAACTGCCAATCGTATACCTCGATATTGGTATCTGCAGCACACTTTAAAAAAGTAAGCCGTGTGTTTTATCTCTAGAGAGGTCAAGGGAGTCGCAAGTTACCATCAAGGCCTGACGCAGATAGTCAAAGCAGTGGTGTACGTGTTGAGGGTCAACATGTGAGTTCAAATTATCCGTATTGCTATCTTCCGTATGAGGGTAGTCGTGTCTAGTATATGATATATTTAGTGCAGCATAATATGCAAGTCGAAGGCCATTCTGGCACCAGATGTCTATAAGTAATCGCAATGGCCTTGAGGTTTGTTCTACTTACAAGACAGTGAAGCTCATGAAAGACGGAAATAAGACTGAGATTAGCTTTTATCTCTGGGTGAGAGAAGAACCCCCGACCATCTAGATATACTCAGTTTTTTCTTGATGTCGCCTTTGAGGAAATAACGTACGAGGGAACAATGAAGTCCACGCTGTCTCACTGATCTCGGATGGCGGGTCTGAGAACGTTGAGTTATACTGCCAGACACTTGCTATGCTGCCTGATGGAGCTGTTGGAATTCTAAGTACCCTCTAAAGAAACGAGAACTAGTAACTTACAAGGAAAAAGCTCCGGAAACATATGCCTAGAGTATTTTCCGGCTATAAAACCGATTCCAGTGGCGGTGGCTAGCAGAACAAGTGAAGAGAAAACAGTAAAATAAGATATTTTCTTGAGTGAGAACGGAGGGTGCAATCCTTTATCAGCCGCTTCCATAGTTCTTGATTTAGCCGCAAGTAGCTGGTAGTCTTTGTTATCAAACAATGCCCATCTTTTGAACATAGTGACCATAAACATAATTGGAAAAGAGTATCTTAGAGCTTGTAAATTGATGTCAAAACCCAGAGTTGGTTTGCAGTGAATATAATTCAATCTGTTTCAGCGTCTGCCCTATGTGGAAATAACAAAGCGGCAACTTGAAATGAGCATGGCCCTCAGTCCTTGCACAGTTCAGAATCTGCATGAGACATCTATGACTATCCAAGTTACATCATCAAATCAGTTCACTTTGATACAGATCAACTCCCGATATTATTGCAACCAACGAAACTTGCTGTAAAGAGACACCCGAGTATCCTTGAGGGTACGGTTGCATTTTATTTTCCGACTGGTCGGGAAAATGTACCCCTGGATTTAGTGGTAGAGCTGGGTCGGGTAGAATTGCATCAACCTGCTCCTTGCTGTCTATGAATCTGCCTCTTTGATGCACGTTGGAGGCGTTACTCGTTCCCTTGTCCCACGGTATTCTATTCTATCGATAAGGGGTGTGTTGGCAATGTCTACCTTCAAATTTAGTCAGTATCTCTCTGGACTCGTTCAACCGGACTCGTTCAAGCGTAACCCCCAATTCACTCGAAGAGTATCACTTCAGATTTCATCATGGCGGAGGATGAATCGTTGCATTTGATTGAGGATCCCTGTTCAACTCACGAAAACACGTGCGCAAGTAATAATTACAATGCACGATTGAGTATGCATGGAAGAAGGCAGCTATCTTTCATGACATACGGACTGTTGGTTCTCGGCTATCCTGTGATAATCTTCATGAGTATTGCAATAGCAAAGAATCAATACTGTACACAACGTAGTCTCATATATTGTGAGTGTTCGCTCCCTTTCTCAGGCATACCCGAATATTCCTTAACATGCATATCTCAGCACCAGCTCGAGATGCTATACAATTTGAGAAGCAGGTATTCTATTCACATCTTGACAACAATCCATTTGTGGGGCCTCCCAGGCCGGCATTAGATGACGCCTGGCATCAACTTTTGAAGAGTATGCTAGCTAGTAACCAGCTCTTTACCCACTCTGACCACTTTAGATATGCACATTCGGTTATCGGAGGAGGAGATGAAAAAGCATGGGGGAAGAAGCTTACAACTTGCTGACGGATCGGGTTATATTGGATCACTAGAGGTTTATCATGATCTTCATTGCCTGGTAAGTTTTCTCTTCATCGATGAAGGTTGATTTGTTTCAAAAAGATAACAAGAGATACAAACAGAAAAGAATCCGTCACTACCTACACCGAGAAATATATTTCCCTAATATTACAGAGAAAGAATGGGCAGTACATACTTTTCACACAGGTTGGTAATCTTCCATGTGCCAAAAGACTACTCTTGCTAACAAATGTTAGAACATTGCCTAGAACATTTTCGCGAGTTAGTAATGTGTCGCGGGGATACAGCTTTGACGACGTTCTACTATCGAAATCATAAAAAAGCTGCGAAGTTGCTTGTAGAGCATGAATGCATAAACTGGAATAAGTTGGAAGACTGGGCCTCACAACGCGCAATTGATATTTCAGCTCCAGGTACAGTTTTATCAGAGGAGGAGTCTGAGCATTTTTGCGGAGGTCTCGAGCAGCAGGGCAAATTATGTTAGGATCTCATAGATATCAACGAATCAAACTCAATCACTGTACTAATTCATCATCTTTAAATTGTGTCAAACTGATCACAGCTCCGGATAAAGAGACTGAGTGTTTTTGGGTAACAAACTCGCCATTCATTAAACAAGATCCTGATGCTACTCGATAAAGAGTTTTGGCATAGGAAAGATGAATTTTCTTTAGTAGGCCCACCGATCTTTATTAGCTCGTTTTCACAACATTTACTAGGGTAGTCGAGGACAAGGAGATGCCAAAGGAACAGGTGAGACCAATCTTGAGACATGGGATGCTAGACCCAAAAAGTCCGGCAGGCTCGATAGATTCTAGTAGGCAAAAAACATGTTGCGATTCTAAACATGTTAGCCTAAGCGAGGGTAATATTCACTAGTATTATAGTTAGATGAATATATAAACTAGTAAAAACTGATAAGGCTAGATTATTAGACTAGTTAAAGATATTATTAAAGTTTCAAAGCTAGTTTATTAGTAAATATAAAATTACCTAAAAGGGTAAGTGTCTACATCATGTGACTTCTAGAAAGGGTAAATGTCTACATCATGTGACTTAGACTTATTATATTTAGATATTTATATTTACTTATAATCAGGCTACTATTAGTACTTTATTATATTATTAGTATATATATATAAGCTATAAAGGCTTATAAAGTAGTATTTTTAATATAAGACTAGTATAAAATTAACATTAATTTACTATTAGAATAATAAACTTTTAAATACTGAATTAATAATAATTCAACAGATAATAAAGATCTATTAAATCTCTAATATAATAATCGGAGGAATGTGGG
>Ga0247810_10001226_pt1 | contig 17035 bp, 12 predicted proteins | sample UWRJL119311C1_FD_179918 | JGI IMG/M metagenome (GOLD analysis project Ga0247810, IMG submission 179918) | Plant litter microbial communities from Arlington Agricultural Research Station in Wisconsin, United States - UWRJ-L119-311C-1 | ecosystem: Environmental > Terrestrial > Plant litter >...
CCGTTAAAACATCAGCAGGAGCTGTATTTAATGTGCCAATTTGCAAAGTTGAACATATCAAAGATGCTATTTTCTATCTTCAGGGATCAGGTATCAAAACCGTTGCCGCAACTGAAAAAACAGATCAAAATATATATGACGTTGCATTAAACGAACCAGTAGCTATTATCATGGGATCGGAAGAAAGAGGAATAAACCCTTCTGTACTTAAAATCGTTGATGAAAAAGCAAAATTACCAATGTTTGGATCAATAGGATCTCTAAACGTTTCTGTTGCCTGTGGCGCATTTTTATACGAGACTGTTCGCCAAAGGAGCTAAACAAAGTATTGAGGAATTAGGTTGACAAATAAATATAACAATTGATGTCTTTAAAACCTTCTCATAACATATTATCAAAAAAGACCGGTTTAATACTTGTAATTTTATTGATTACAAGTATTAATTACGGACAAACTACTACATACAATCAGTTTTGGAATGAAATTCAATTCAACAGAACGATCAATGAAAAATGGTCAACTGAATTAAATATTGGAGCCACCTATAGCAGTACAGAATCTTCTTCTAATATTTTCGAACAAAACACTCAGCGTTCTGTACGCGCATGGGGACATTATTACTTTTCTCCCCGTTGGAAATTCTCTTCATTTTTAGCTTACAATTACAACAAAGATGTTCCTGAAATAGGTCAGTTTAAATCTCCCGAAGTTAGGTTTGCTTTACAAAGTATTTACTATTTTCATAAAACAGGATATACTCTTAGTACCCGAATGAGAATGGAATTGAGGCATATGCGAAATGAAGATGGAGATTATGATAATGTTTTAAGATATCGACAACAAATAAAGTACATTCAACCCATAAACAGCAAAATTCTAAGACAAGGTGTCGTTTACGCAGTAGCTTCAGATGAATTATTCTTTAAATCAGGAACAAAAGTAACAGGACAAAGTTTCTTTGACAGAAACAGGCTAAATATTGGAGCTGGTTATTTATTTTCAGATGATATACAAGTCGAATTGATTTATGCAAATGAATACCTGCCCAGAAATGAAGAAACTCAAATTGTAAATGCTGCTTCACTTACACTAACGTTTAATAATCTTTTTAGAAATATCAAAAAAAAACTATCTCATAAAAGCGATTCTCCTAACGAAGAATAGAATTATTTATCTTCCTTTTTCAAAAAGCAGGTCAGCTGTTTTAAAATAGCATCTTTATGCAACTTAAAAGTGTAGTCTCGAACAAACTCAGTACCCTGCATATTTATTTTTGCTACTAATGCTTCAAATTTTGAAAAATCGTCAAGATCTTTGTCATCTATTAAATAAAGCACTTGCATAATCGAATCATTTTGCCTGTATTGTGTATCGTAGTGAGTTAACTTATATTCTTTCTTATTGGCCAAATGAATAATTAAATCATCTTTGATTTTCTTGCCATCATTTTTAGGAGGAAATGGCAATGGCTGCAAAGCAACAAAGTAATGTTCTTTATCTGTTACAATATTAATTTTTAATGACTTCGATTTGGTAACATAAAAATCAGATGGCTCAAAATAATATACCATTGTTCCATCGGCTAATACTTTATTTTTTACATCGCATTGTGCAAATACTTCAGAAGCAAGTAAGACTAATAAAAAAACTATTGTTAGGTTTAAATATTTCATAACCTCAAATTAAAATTAGAACACTAACAAAAATAGCGTTTTTAAATCAATCAAATATTAGTTATTATATTTATCGTCTGATTCTGTTCTGGTTACAGTATAATTAACCGAAACATCTGAATGATAATAAGTCGAAAATGATTCTTTTTCTTCTTCCGGTATCTCCGTATTTACAAAATTTCCGTTTTCATCAAAATGCTTCATAAACGCATCTTCTTCCGGATTGAAATCAGCTTTTTGCCATTCATAAACAACAGGTTTTGTATACTCGGGAGTTTTATAAAGCAAAGACATTACAAATCCGGTTATAAAACCAGCCAAATGTCCCTCCCAGGAAATTGTTTTATCAACGTCTGGGAAAACATACCAAATCATTCCTCCGTAGAGTAAAATTACTGATAATGAAAGTGCCACCAAACGATAATAACCAGTTTGAATTCCTTTAAAAAAAATAAAACTAACCAAAACATAAATCAGTCCACTTGCACCAATATGATAATTTTCACGACCAATAACCCAGGTAATTAAACCTGAAAATACAATTCCGAAAGCAATAACAGACAAAGTTTGCTTAGGATAAAAAAATTGCATGGCTGCCAATAATACTAATAACGGAATGGAGTTATTATATAAATGATCTAAATTTTCGTGAATAAAAGGACTGAACAAAATACCTTGTAAACCCGAAAAATCACGAGGATAAATACCATGTTGGTAAAAATCAAAATCAAAGCGAATTTGCATCCAATAAACAATCCACAGAAAAAGAACAAAGAAAACAGGAAGGCCAATAACAGCATTCGAAAATTTAAAGTGGTTATCATTCATTGTTTTTGGAAATAAAGTTAAAGAGACAATATCAAAAAACTATCCAATTACAATTTACTGATAATTTGTCAGCTATGCTCCTTATACCCTTTGTTATGATTTGTAACCCTTTTTTAACTATAAAATTAAAATTGAAATAGTAATTTTACAAAATGGAAGCACCTTTAGCCGAGCGTATTCGCCCACAGCAATTAGAAGATTATATTAGTCAAAGTCATTTGGTTGGACCAAATGGTTCTTTGACACAACAAATTTCGAAAGGAATCATTCCGTCATTGATATTTTGGGGACCTCCGGGAACAGGAAAAACAACTCTGGCCCAAATTATTGCTCAGGAATCTAAACGTCCTTTCTACATTTTGAGTGCAATAAATTCGGGAGTAAAAGATATTCGTGACGTAATCGAAAAAGCAAAACAAAGCGGCGGATTATTTACGGCCAAAAACCCTATTTTATTTATTGATGAGATTCACCGTTTTAGCAAATCACAACAAGATTCACTTTTAGCAGCGGTAGAAAAAGGATGGATCACACTTATAGGTGCTACTACAGAGAATCCCAGTTTTGAAGTTATTCCTGCATTATTGTCACGTTGTCAAGTTTATATACTAAATGCTTTTACAAAAGCAGATTTAGAAGCCTTGTTGCATCGTGCTATGAAAACAGATACTTATCTGGCTTCAAAAAATATTACATTAAAAGAAACAGAAGCTTTACTCCGACTTTCGGGCGGAGATGGACGAAAATTACTGAATATTTTTGAACTTGTTGTAAATGCTTCTGCAGGCGATGAAATAATTATTACAAATGATAGGGTTTTTGAACTGGTTCAGCAAAATACTGTTTTGTATGACAAAAGTGGTGAACAGCACTATGATATTGTTTCGGCATTTATAAAATCAATTCGCGGCAGCGATCCAAACGGTGCTGTTTATTGGCTCGCAAGAATGATTGAAGGTGGTGAAGACGTGAAATTTATTGCGAGAAGAATGCTTATTTTATCTAGTGAAGATATTGGAAATGCTAATCCAACGGCTTTTATAATGGCAAACAATACTTTTCAGGCCGTGACTACCATTGGTTATCCTGAAAGCCGAATCATATTAAGTCAATGCGCTATTTATCTGGCAACCTCACCAAAAAGTAATGCATCTTATATGGCGATTGGTAACGCACAACAATTGGTAAAACAAACCGGTGATTTACCTGTCCCTATTCATTTAAGAAATGCGCCAACTAAACTTATGAAAGAATTAGGTTATGGCGATGATTATAAATATTCGCACGACTACGCCAATAATTTTGCCGAACAGGAGTTTTTACCTGATGCCATAAAGAAAACGGTTCTTTATAATCCTGGTAACAATTCTAGAGAGAATAGCAACCGCGAATTTTTAAAGAACCGTTGGAAAGATAAATATGGTTACTAAAACCGTATTTTATTATTTTTAGAATTTTACTACAACTTTTTCAGATACTAATTGATCATTCTTGTAATATTCGAAAAACCATTGATTGTCTTTTGCATTTAATGATCCCTGAATACCATCTTTTATTGCAATAAAGGAATCAGGACGAGATGTTTTTAACAACTTCATTACTACTTTAGGAGTTTTATCAATTAGCTGATATCCGTTTTCTGTAGGTTGCGCATATAACAAGTTAGGATCTGTAATATCTGCCACCGGAGCCGATACAGTTGCAGCAGCAGTCACAGTTTGAACAGTTGCAGGAACCGAAGCAGTAACAGTTTTCACTGTATTAGCACTTTTTCCATTATACTTATATTGCAGTGCATTTATAGAAACAAATGCCATTTCAAGACTTTCTCTATAAGCTGATTCGTATTCTTTCTCTTTACTTTTTCCTACTTGCGAAGTAAATACAACTTTACCATAGCAGTCTCTAAATTCAACAAAAAGTTTGGTCACTAAAAAACCATTATCTCTTTTTACATCTGCATACAATAGATCGCAACGATCAGCAAATTCTGCCGGAAGCTGTTCATTACCATAAAAAGCCTTAAAACCAGCTTTAACCAAATTTGCCTTAGTCATCGTTGATAACCTGTATTGGTTTTCTGTTTTAAGAAACTCATATTTTAAAGGCACAATCACTGCTTTGTAATCATTAACAGATTGCGAAAACCCAATAACTGAAGTAAGAAGCGCAATCAACAAAAATTTTATTCTCATAATTATAAATATTTTTTAAGTTCTAATAAATGGTTTATTTGTTTAATATTATCCGGGACCGTAATTTTTTTATCATTAAAAAAAATAGCATCCAGTCCAGCGTTTAAAGCTCCATTGACATCGGCATCAAGGCAATCGCCAATCATGACACTATTTTGTTTAGAAGCTTTGGCAACATTTACAGCATAATCAAAGATAATACTATTTGGCTTTTTTACGCCTGCCAATTCAGAATTTGTTATAGTCTGGAAATATCCTGAAAGAAGAGCATTATTTATTTTCTTGTCCTGAACATTGGCAAAACCATTTGTAATGATATGCAATCTGTATTTTGGTCTTAAATAGTCTAAAACTTCGATTGCACCATCAAAAAGATGGTTATTATCAGTTAAAAACTCTATATAATCATTTGCAATTTGATTAATATTTTCATCAGAAATATTAATGTTTAAAGCATCAAAAGAAAACTTCAATCTATTGTAACGCAATTCTAAGTGAGTAATTTTATCGTTTTGATAAAGCTTCCAGCACTCCTGATTTATAGGAGCGTATTTTTCTATAAAATCCTGTATTTTAATTTCAGGAAATCTGTTTTTAAAAATTCGATCAAAAGCCATCTCTGAGTTCTTATCAAAATCCCAAAGTGTATGATCTAAATCAAAAAAAACATCGGTAATATTTGTTTTCATCTGTTAAAAAATTCCTTCATCTACAAAACTATAATATTTTGTTTCAGTAATAATCAAATGATCTAAAACTTTAACATCTAAACTTTCACCGGCCAATTTTAGTTTTTTTGTAATTTCTTTGTCGGCCTCACTGGGCTGTAAATTACCTGACGGATGATTATGACACAAAATCAGGCCTGTAGCACCATTTTCAAGTGCTAATTTAAACACAAGACGCGCATCAACAATTGTACCCGTTATTCCGCCTTTACTAAGCTGCGATTTAGAAATTATCTTATTAGAATTATTCAGAAAAAGCACCCAAAATTCTTCATGTGTTAATTCACCAATAATAGGCTGCATCATTTCGAATACCTTTTTACTAGAGGTAACTTTTACTAAATCTACCGCATCTTCGGCTCTTCGGCGGCGACCAAGCTCTAATGCGGCAATAATTGTAATTGCTTTAGCCTCTCCTATTCCTTTAAAATTAATTAATTGAGAAACTGACATTTTGCCTAAACCATTTAAACTATCAACACTTGATAAAATTCGTTTGCTTAAAGCTACAGCCGACTCGTTTCGACTTCCTGAACCAATCAAAATTGCAATAAGTTCAGCATCACTTAAGGCTATTTTACCTTTCAGCATTAATTTTTCACGAGGTCGGTCATCTTCAGACCAATTGTTTATAGGAAAATGAGTTGTTTCCATTATTGTATATTATTAATCATATATAAATTAGAGTTTCCTCTCTTTTTCTGCTGACAATCTTTATTTTTGAATTCATTTTACTTTTAATCCAAAAAGCGAATATATTTAAAAATAAGAAAAATCAGTCATAAAAAGTGATTACTATTTTCAAATTAATTAACTTTAAATGCCAAAAGACTCTTAACCAAACTTCTGCCAAATTCGCAATGAAATTTCCATATACCTTACTCATCATCTTTTTATTCATTTTATGTAATCAAAAAGAAAAAAGCAATACTTTCTCTCAAACTACACCAACAGCAGCAAAAAACTTCGCTGAGAAATTATCTAATGCAGCGATCTCTATAATTGACCCATCAATAGATTATGATCCTGCTTATTTCTCTATCGAATATCCTAACGGAGATGTTCCTAAAAATAAGGGCGTTTGTACAGATGTTATTATTCGTTCCTATCGAAAATTAGGCATCGATTTGCAAAAAGAAGTTCATGAAGATATGATTGAAAATTTTTCTAAATATCCTAATCTAGAAAAATGGGGAATGACTAAAACAGATACTAATATTGATCATAGAAGAGTTCCTAATCTGGAAATTTTTTTTGAAAGAAACGGACAAAAGCTTTCCATAACACAAGATCCAAAAGATTATAAAACCGGAGAAATTGTAACCTGGCTTATTAATAACAAATTGCCACATATTGGAATCGTAACCAGCAAAAAATCAAGTGACGGAAAAAGAAACCTGATTGTACACAATGTTGGTAACGGACAAGTACTGCAGGATTGTTTATTTGAATATAAAATTGTAGGACATTATAGGTATTGGGAATAAAGATTAAATAAAATGGCAATAGAAAAATTCCAAGTTAAATTCAGAAAAAAAATGCCAACTACTATTTGTAATTGGCATTCTAGACCTATTAATTAATTTTATAATTTATAATCTTTTTTATACCCCAAAAACCTTCTTTGGTGTATAAAACTAATTTCTTCTTTTTGATTTGGTGGTTGTCCAGATTTCTTAATTCTCTAATAACATCTGAATCATCGCCATCAAATTTACTAAGACTAAAATTTCCTTCATGCTCTCCTGAATCGTAATACTCAATCCTTGAAAACCTATTGATACTATTTCTTCCTCCCGAACCGTAAATGAATCTTTTGATCGTGTAAGATTGTATTTCTGTTGGCTTATCCTTTATAGAATAATCCATTAAAGACTTATAAATAATATCAGACACAGTTCCAAAACTAAGAAAAGAAATCATTACTCCCATCAAAGACAAAAGTAAAAAACAGCCAATTTTATCAAGGACTGAAGTTGTATCTGAATAATATTTAACAAAAGAATTGAACTTAAAATAAAAGAAAATCATTCCCAATAAAATGGGCAGATAAACAAATATTACATCACAAAGAATTCCCTTATTCAAATATTGGTTATACCAGAAAAGCCAGTTTAAAATTCCAAAAATTAAAAAACCAACAAATAACTTATACAGTTTTTTATCATTGCGTTTTATTTCATTTTTTAGCTGTCGTTTATTTTCTTTTAACTTAGCAACTCTTCTGTTCATTTCAAATAAAACTATTCAATTAAACCTTTTACTTCATCAAAGTTTAATCCTCCGTAATTTCCTGAACTCATCAATAACAAAGCCGAATTATCAAGATTTAAATGAAACAAATATTCTTTGAACTCAATTGGATTAGTGTAAATTATTAAATCTTTACGATTAAAAGCAGTTGCAATTTGCTCATAAGTTACTTCTTCAAGCTGCTTAATTTTTACAGCATCCGGAGAATAGAAAACTACAGCAACATCTGCATATTCTAAAGCTCCTTCATATTCTTTCAAAAATTCAGCATTTAAACTACTGTAGGTATGCAATTCCAGACAAGCTACCAAAGTTCTGTTTGGGTATTGTTCTTTTACTGCTTTTGTAGTTGCCGCCACTTTACTTGGAGAATGTGCAAAATCTTTATAGGCCACTTTCCCTTTTCCTTCGGCAATTTTTTCTAAACGTTTTGATGCACCTTTAAAACTTGCAATTGCTTCGTAAAAGTCGGCTTCGTCTACGCCCATGTTTTGGCAGATCCATTTGGCACCAGCCAGGTTATTTAAATTGTGCGCTCCAAAAACTTCAATTGGCATATCGCCTTCAGGAGTTTCTAATAAAGTTACGCCATCATTTACGCTATATTTTGGAGTAGAATAAGCCAGTTTACGAATTGGGTTTTTAGCCGCCTCTGCTACTCTTTTTACTTCAGCATCATCTTCATTATAAACCAAAATTCCACCATTTGTAATTTTAGCAATAAAAATTTCAAATTGCTCTACATAATTTTCATACGTTGGAAAAACATTGATATGATCCCAGGCAATTCCTGAAATCAAAGCAATATTTGGTTGATACAAGTGAAATTTCGGACGTCTGTCTATAGGCGACGATAAGTATTCATCACCTTCCAGAACCATAAAATCATTTTCTTCTGTAAGATGCACCATGGTATCAAAACCTTCAAGCTGTGCCCCTACCATGTAATCAACTTCGATATTATGATAATGCATTACGTGCAAAATCATCGAAGTAATGGTTGTTTTTCCGTGAGAACCTCCAATTACAACACGCGTTTTATTTTTAGACTGTTCGTACAAAAATTCAGGATACGAATATATTTTCAAACCTAATTCCTGCGCTTTTAGCAATTCAGGATTATCAGCTTTCGCATGCATTCCTAAAATTATAGCATCAATATCGGCAGTGATTTTTTCAGGAAACCAACCCATTTCGGCAGGCAGAATTCCTTTTTTTTCTAATCTTGATTTTGATGGTTCAAAAATAGCATCGTCGCTGCCCGTAACTTTATATCCTTTGTTATGTAATGCTAATGCTAAGTTGTGCATAGCGCTCCCGCCTATTGCGATGAAATGTGTTCTCATTTAAATTCCAATTTTTTTAAAATTCCAAATTCCAATTAAATGGAATTTAATTTTGACATTAAGCTTCAAATTTCTGTTTTAATTCCTTTGCTTTTTTAGTGTCTTTTAGATTATTCAAATATAAATTATATAATTTTTGAAACGTAGTTTTTGATTTGCCAATTTCATGAGCCTTTATAAAGTTTTTTTCGGCTGCTGTATATCTCTTAAAATACACATCTATTCTTCCTTTTGATAAATAACCATCAACGGGCGATAATTGCGCCAGCTGATTGGAGTATAAAATTGCCTTAGATTCGCTTCCGCCAAAAATGCCCGGCAATTGCAAATATATTTCGATTAATGCCCATCTGGCCGGAAGGTGTTTAGGATCTAAAACAATAGCTTTTTCAAATGATTCTTTCATTTCACCCACCATTCCCAAAGCTTTCAACCTGTTGACTTCCATAGCCCGCATTGCGAGACATCCTCCGTATTTATAGAAATAATCTGCTTCTGTAGGTTTTAATTCTTTCAGTTTTTTGAAATATTCAGCACCTTTTATCCATGCTTTTTGATGCGCCGTAATTTCTCCCAAATACTCGATTGTTTTTATATCCGAAGGTTTGCTTTTTAAAACCTCTTCAAAAACAACCCGGGCTTCATCATACTTTTTGGCATGATATAGCTTTTCTGCTTTTTCAAAATTAGATTGCGACCAAATACACATTGGCACAAATAAAAAAAAGAGGATTAGCTTTTTCATCTTTCAAAAATAGGGAAATATAAAACGCAACATTTGGTTTTGAAGATAAATTAGTAATTTGTACGAAATTTATTTTTAATAGTTTCCCCAACCTTTTAGACAAAACCGCGCTCTATATACTAAAAACCGATTTATGAAAAATATATTATTTGTTTTCTTATTGTTTACTACTGCTTTATTTGCTCAAAAAAACGACAAAAACTGGGCTAAAGTTGCCGCTTATGAAAATGAAGGTAAAATAAAATCAGCAAATGAAATCGTTGACAAAATTTACAAAAAAGCAGTTTCAGCAAAAGACGAAGTACAAATGATAAAATGTTTTTTTTATCAATCGAAATATTTGCAGGTAGTTGACGAAGACGCAAAAACTAAAATCTTAGATCATCTTAAAACAGATATTAACCGGGTTTCGATACCATCAAAAGCAATTTTGAATTTAATTTATGCAAAATGTTTAAATAGGTACTCTAATTATGACGAAGCTTATGCAGTTGTAGACAGTGCTGCGGCGGTAGTAGATGAAGCTGCTGCAATGATAGATTCTGCTATTTTTACGGTAGATACTATTGCTGTAGCCATAGACACCACAGCAGTTGTTGATATGCCGGAAGATGATAAAGCAAGCATTGATTTTACATCTGAAAAACAAGTACTAGCACTTTATGAAAAAACACTGGAAAATGAATCGATCCTTAAAAAAACATCTTTAAAAAAGTATCAGGCTATTTTTAGTTTTTTGACTTTAGAAAAGCTAAAGAATGAAAACTTATATGATTATTTACTAAAAGAAAATATCGCGTTTTTCACTGAAAAAATTGAGCGATGGAAAATTGATAACAGCCAAATTCCAGCTTATAAAAATGAACTTTTAGGAAATTCAGAAGCCTTTTTAGCGCTTGATCTCAATTTTATAAAAGAAGAAAATTTCAAAAAAGTGCTGTCTTTATATCAAAAGCTCGAATCTGGCAATCCATCATTAGAAAACCAATTTGACCGCATTATTTTTTGTAGTGAATTTATGCCACAGCCCAATGAAGATTTGAAAACATTTTTAAATGAATTTCAACAACGTTCGAATGATCCCATTCTTACTCAGAAAATTCTATTAAAAAAAGCAGAAATTCTGCTTAGTCAGGCATCGAAAGAATTACATCCTGATTATAATATCGAAGCGGTCAAAATATATGACGAGATAATAAAAATGAATAATGAAACCAATGCAGCTCAGACTGCTTTGGCGCAAAAACAATATGTTATTTCTAAATCATTAACTGCAAGGCTTCAAAAGTTCATTTATAATAAGGAGAATACCAGAGCTTTTATCACTTATAAAAATCTTGACCATTTAAGAATATCATTCTACAAAATTGATCAAAAAAAACTCAGGAAATTTTTAGATTCATATTCTGAAGAAGATAGTTTAGCTGCAACCATTATAAAAAATCAAATTAAAATAGCTTCTAAAGACTATCAGCTTCAAAATAAAAAGGATTATTTTGAATATACTACAGAAGTTGTTTTACCACAACTGGAAACAGGAACGTATTTAGTTTATTTTGAAAGTGATTCTGATGCAAAAAAAGAAAAACCATTTTCTTATCAAACCATTACCGTTTCAAATTTAAGTATTCTGGCCTCCCAGGAAATCAACAAAGAAAATTTTCAGGTGCTGGACAGAAAAACAGGAAAACCTCTTGAAAATGTAACCATAAAATCTAAGCGTTATACCCTTAAAACAGATTCAAACGGACTAGCTTCTTATATTGGAGCAAATAACTACGATTACAATGAGCATATAGAATTTTCATTGGCAAACGACACTATTTTACCCGAGAAAAATTATCTTAGATATACGCAGCAATACAATCAAACAGAAAACAATTCTTTAACAGGAAAAGTTGAGTTTTATCTGGACAGGGCAATTTATCGTCCGGGACAAACGGTTTACTATAAAGGAATTGCCATTAAAAAACAAAAAAACAAAACCAGTATTGTTTCCAATACCACTTTTAAAATTTTCGTAAGAGATACTAATTATCAAACGTTTAAAGAACTAGAAGTTATTACCAATGAATTTGGTTCTTTTTCAGGAGAATTCACTTTGCCTAAAAGCGGACTTACAGGTAATTTTAATATTTATGCAACGCAACCTGATAATTATGAAAAAGGAGATATTTCGTTTAAAAACAAACCAAATGCATCATTTTGGAAAACCGTAAGACTTGAAAACTCTCAAATTTATTTTAGGGTCGAAGAATACAAACGTCCAAAATTTAAAGTAGATTTTGATCCTAAAAAAGAAAGTTTTCAGGTCAATCAATCGATTAAAGTAAACGGAACTGCAAAAGCATTTGCCGGAAGCAACATTTCTGATGCAAAAGTAACTTACAAAGTAACTCGATTTACACGTTATGTGAGGAATTATAGTGATTATTGGGGGAACGAACAAAACGAAATTATAGCAACGGGCGAAACCAAAACAGATGCTTCTGGTAAATTTGTAATTGAATTTATTGCCGAACCTTCAAAAAATGCAATCAAAGAACAATTGCCTGTTTTTAGCTACAGTGTAATTGCCGATGTCACTGATATTAATGGCGAAACACATACCTCTGAAACCACTGTAAAAGTGGGTTATCATGATTTGGTCATCAATGCCAGTATTCCAGGTAATATTGAAACTAAAAATAAAAACGAAATCACGCTTACAAGTACCAATTTAAACGGAGAATTTTTAGCAGCAAAAGGCGAAATTAAATTGTATTTCGTTAGTCCGTTTTCTTATAAATTTAAAGAAAACTTGTGGCAAAAACCAGAAATCGAGAATATCTCAGCATCAGATTTTGAAAGATTGTTTCCTTATGAAATGGTAGAAATTAAAACAGATAAAGCAAACGAAGTTTTATTGTTTTCGAAAAAAGTAGACACCGAAAAAGACAAAAAAATAGTCTTGGATTTTATTTCAGATTATAAATCCGGAATTTATAAAATTGTCTTTTCAGCAAAAGACACCTTCAATAATCCTATAGAATCTGTATCGACTTTCGAAATAAAACAAAGCAAAGACAAATTTAATCCAAGTAAATTATTTACAGCAGAGCAAATTAATACGGATCCAAAAAAAGATGGTTTTGTAACAATTAAACTTTCTTCTGTCATTCCGGATCTTTATATCACTACCAACGGAAATTATGGTAATCAAACCTATTTTGAAAATACGTATCATTTACAAAACCATGAAGTAACAATAAAAGTTCCGTTAAAAAAAGAATTCGAAAAATCAGTTGGCATAAGTTTTCAAAGCATTTTCGACAACGAAATTTTTAATAACCAAATAGACGTTGCACTAAAAACACCGGAATCTAAACTTGAATTACTTGTAGAAAGTTTTAGAAATAAAATCGAACCCGGAAGTAAGGAAACCTGGTCGTTTAAACTAAAATCAATCCATGCAAAAACCGAAGCAGAAGTATTAGCCTCTATGTACGACAGCTCTTTAGACCAGTTTACAAAAAAGGACTGGAATAATAGCTTAAGTATAAACAATTACCATTACAATTCTCCTAATTTTAAATCTGGTTTAGGTTTTGAACGAACATCTTCATCTCTGGAAAATCTAAATGAATTTCTTCCTCTAACTGCACTAAAAAATGATGAAACACGATTAAACTGGTTTGGTTTTGACTTCAATAATAGCAGATACGGTGATTCACTTGGCATCACGATAACCGAACTTAAAGATAAAAAAGTAGGCAGTGAAACTATTAAAGGAGATCCTGATGCTGTTTTAACTGTTGATGAACCTGTTGGCGCAGCAGCAGCAATTACTATTTCAGAATCTGCTTCAGCACCAGCTCCTAAAGTAGATCAGGTACGATTTGTAAAACCTGCCTATATGAAAACTGGGGATACTTTAAACAATCCAGAATATTACTATCAAACCAATAAAGTGCAATTTGTTCCTGGAAAAAAAATCACGAATGGTCTTACCTCAATGATAATTAATTCATCAACATTATATATAATTGATGGAGAAATTTCTTCTGAAGATAATTTCAAAAAAATAAACCCTGAAGACCTTCTTGACATCGAGTTTTTAACTGGAGACAAAGCCACAGCACTTTATGGAAGCAAAGCTGCAAACGGCGTAATAATCATTACAACCAAAAAAGCATTAGAAGCATTAACCCAAGTAAAAGCCAGAAAAAATCTTTCTGAAACCGCTTTCTTTTTACCTAATTTAAAAACCGATGCCAACGGAAAAGTAAGTTTCAATTTTACCTCTCCGGAAGCTCTAACAGCTTGGAAACTTCGTTTATTGGCACACAATAAAGATGCTGTTTCCGGTTATTTAGAGAAAAGTGTTGTAACTCAAAAAGAATTAATGCTTTTACCTAATTTCCCTCGCTTCTTTAGGGAAAAAGATACGATTGTAATCTCGGCTAAGATTTCGAATGTAACAGATCAGGCAAAAACAGGAATCGCCATTTTACAGTTTTTTGATGCAACGACTATGCAGCCCATAGATGCCAAAATGCTTAATGCAAAAAACGTGAGAAACTTTACGGTTGGTGCTTTTGGTAATACAACAGCAACCTGGACAATTTCAATTCCAGAAGGTTTGCAAGGTGTGCAATATAAAATCCTGGCCAAATCCGGTAATTTTTCGGATGGAGAAGAAAACATACTTCCCGTTTTGACCAATAATATGTTGGTTACAGAAAGTATCCCCATTTGGGTTCGTGAAAATTCTACTAAAGAATATACGTTTGAGAATTTAAAAAACAACAATTCAGCGACTTTAAAAAATCATCAGCTTACGTTAGAATATACATCAAATCCATCGTGGATGGCAATTCAGTCTTTGCCGTTTTTGATGGAATACGAACATGAATGTGCCGAACAAACTTTCGCTCGCTTTTATGCCAATGCTTTGGCCTCAGAAATCATTTCGAGTAATCCGAAAATTTCAACTGTATTTGAAAACTGGAGAAAAAACGGAAAACTGAATTCTAAATTAGAAGAAAACGAAGAACTAAAATCAATTATTCTGGCAGAAACTCCGTGGCTAAAAGATGCGGAAAGCGAAGAAGAAAAGAAAAAGAATCTGGCTCTTTTGTTTGATTTGGAAAAAATGAAGACATCGCAAGAAGCTGCTTTCGATAAATTAAAACAAAAACAAAACCCATCGGGAGGATTTTCTTGGTTTGAAGGAAGTTCTGAAAATGAATACATCACCCGTCATATTCTGGCAGGTTTAGGTCATTTATCCAAATTAAACAAAACAGAAGATAATATTGCAAAAATTGAGGCCATTGCCAAAACCGGAGTTCCGTTTCTGGACAATAAATTCTTAGAGTATTATAAAAACAAGACTAAAGACTTAAAAAAGACAGAGAAGCTAATTTGGATCAATCCCTATTCAGATCTGCATTATTTGTATACCAGAAGTTTTTATTTAGAAAATTATCCGCTTTCTGATACTTTGAAAAAAGCAACCAAATTATATTTAGAAACAACTAAAAAAGATTGGTTAAAGTATTCCCTTTACGAAAAAGGACTGGCTGCTTTAACTTTAAATCGTTTTGGAGAAAGCGAATCGGCTAAAAAAATTATCGAAAGTCTAAAAGAAACGTCATCAAATAATGTAGATTGGGGCATGTACTGGATTTCCAATAAAGCAGGTTGGTATTGGTATCAGGCACCCATAGAAACTCAGGCTTTATTGATTGAGGCTTTCGCCGAAGTGACTCACGATATCAAATCTGTCGATGCCATGAAAGTTTGGTTGTTAAAAAACAAACAGACCAAAAACTGGCCAACAACAAAATCTACAACAGAAGCTGTTTATGCTTTATTGATGCAAGGTAATGATTGGTTAAACGTGAAAGACAATACCATTATTAAAATTGGAAACGAAAAAATCTTAACCAAAAAATTAGCCGAAAACGAAAAAGAAGCTGAAACCGGCTATATCAAACTGAATTGGAAAGCCGATGAAGTCAAAAAAGAAATGGCTTCAATAAGTATTCAAAACAAATCTAAAGTTCCCGGATTTGGCGGCGTTTATTGGCAATATTTTGAAGAATTGGATAAAATCAAAACCAATTCGGGCGCAGTTTTATCAGTTTCGAAAGAATTGTATTTAAAGAAGACTTCACTAAAAGGCGACCAATTAGAACGAATTACAAACAAAAACTCTTTACAAGCAGGAGATTTAGTTACGGTAAGACTAATTATAAAATCTAAAGAAGACATGGAATTTGTGCATTTAAAAGATATGCGCGCTTCTTGCTTTGAACCTGTAAATGTACTTTCTGATTATCAATACAAAAATGGTTTAGGATATTATATGAGCACAAAGGATGCTGCAACGCATTTCTTTTTTGACCAGATCAACAAAGGAACTTATGTAATAGAATATGATATAAGAGTAAACAACAGCGGAGAATTCTCAAACGGAATTACAACAATTGAAAGTATGTATGCTCCGGAATTTGCCAGTCATACAAAAGGAATTCGGGTTAAGGTTCAATAAAATTTCAAAAAATAGCCACGAATTCACGAATTAATTAAAATAAAAATTCGTGAATTCGTGGCAGAAAAAATTACCACAAAAAAAGCCGACAGATTTAAAATCTGTCGGCTTTAATTTTAGAAATAAAACAAACTATTTTGCAATAGTCAATTCATCAATAATATTTTTAGCTCCAGCGTATTTGTCGATAATCCAAAGTACATAACGAATATCTACGTTGATTGTTCTTTGCAATTTAGGGTCAAAAATAACATCTCCTGCCATTGCTTCAATGTTTCCGTCAAAAGCAATACCAATTAATTCTCCTTTTCCGTTAAGAACCGGTGAACCAGAGTTTCCTCCTGTAATATCATTATCTGTCAGGAAGTTTACAGGCATATATCCAGCTTTGTCAGCATATTGTCCGTAATCTTTTTTCTTGTTCAATTCTAACAAACGTTTTGGTAAATCAAATTCCTGATCTCCTGCTTTGTATTTTTTCACCATACTTTCCATAGTAGTATAGTTATTAATTGTAGCATCGTTTCTAGGATCTGCAGGTAATGCACGCACTTTTCCGTAAGTCAGTCTCAAAGTAGAGTTGGCATCAGGGTACTGAATTGTGTTTAATTTTGACTCTCTTAACCCTTCAACCAATTCGCGGAAAGCAGTTGCGAAACCATCATCAGCTTTAGCCTGATCATCTGTTTTAGCACGGTATTTTGTCATCAAATCATTAGAAATAATGT
>Ga0247810_10001227_pt1 | contig 17034 bp, 13 predicted proteins | sample UWRJL119311C1_FD_179918 | JGI IMG/M metagenome (GOLD analysis project Ga0247810, IMG submission 179918) | Plant litter microbial communities from Arlington Agricultural Research Station in Wisconsin, United States - UWRJ-L119-311C-1 | ecosystem: Environmental > Terrestrial > Plant litter >...
AGGTTAACGCCATTGTAAACTCAATTCAAAAAACAGTCTCTAAAGACTTAAAAGATAAACCGTGGCACGTAGAAGGAACCGATAATGCGGAATGGGTTCTTATGGATTATGTGCATATCGTAGTACATGTTTTCCAAAAACACATTCGTGAATACTACAACATTGAAAGCCTTTGGGGTGACGCCAAAATAACTACAATCGAAAACAAATACTAAAAGAAACTTTCTCTAATGGCTAAAGATAATAATCCAAATCCGAGTAAATTTAAAATAAGTCCCTGGTTAATATACACCGCAATTCTTCTGGTTTTTTTATTTATAAGTTTTGCTACAGGAGGTTCTAATTTAAGTGAACCTGCTCAATTGAAATCGTCCGACATAGATAATATGTTGGTAAAAGGACAAATAAAAAATGTTATTATTTTCAATAATAAAGATGCTGAAATTTATCTTTCGGATGCAGCATTAAAAGATCCTGCAAATAAAAAAGTAGCGAAAGATATGTTTGACAGACCCAACAAAGGGCCCCATTACACTACTAAATTTGGTGATCTAAAATCTTTTCAAGAAAAACTAGACAAAGCTAAGGCAGAAAAAAAACTAGTTGATTATGATTTTAAAGAGGCAAGTAACTGGAGTGATATCTTAGTTAGCTTGCTACCTATCATTATCCTTATTGGTGTTTGGATTTTTATTATGCGTAAAATGTCAGGTGGTGCAGGTGGCAGTGGCGGACAAATTTTCAACATAGGTAAATCGAAAGCAAAACTATTTGATGAAAAAACAGATATCAAAACAACATTTAAGGACGTTGCCGGTTTAGAAGGCGCAAAAGAAGAAATACAGGAAATTGTAGAATTCCTTAAAAACCCGGAAAAATATACCAATTTAGGAGGTAAAATCCCAAAAGGCGCTTTACTTGTAGGGCCTCCTGGAACTGGTAAAACTTTATTAGCCAAAGCTGTCGCAGGCGAAGCTCAGGTTCCTTTCTTCTCTTTATCAGGTTCTGATTTTGTTGAGATGTTTGTGGGTGTTGGTGCTTCCCGTGTTCGTGACTTATTCAAACAAGCAAAAGAAAAATCTCCTGCTATTATTTTTATTGACGAAATCGACGCTGTTGGTAGAGCAAGAGGAAAAAGCAATATGTCTGGCGGAAATGACGAAAGAGAAAATACTCTGAACCAATTACTTACAGAAATGGATGGATTTGGCACAAATTCTAACGTAATTGTTCTGGCAGCAACCAATAGAGCAGATGTGTTAGATAAAGCTTTAATGCGTGCTGGTCGTTTCGACAGACAAATATTTGTTGATTTACCTGACATTCGTGAAAGAGCTGAAATTTTTCAGGTACACTTGAAACCTATTAAGAAAGTTGAAGGTCTTGATTTAGATTTCTTAGCAAAACAAACTCCAGGTTTCTCTGGTGCTGATATTGCTAATGTTTGTAATGAAGCAGCTTTAATTGCTGCCCGTAACAACAAAACTGCTGTTGACAGACAAGATTTCCTTGATGCCGTTGACAGAATCATTGGAGGTCTTGAAAAGAAAAATAAAATCATTACTCCGGAAGAGAAAAGAGCAATTGCAATTCACGAAGCTGGACACGCAACTGTAAGCTGGATGTTGGAGCATGCTGCCCCACTTATTAAAGTAACTATTGTGCCTCGTGGACAAAGTTTAGGTGCTGCATGGTATTTACCAGAAGAAAGACAAATCGTAAGAACTGACCAAATGTTAGACGAAATGTGTGCTACTATGGGAGGAAGAGCTGCCGAAAAAGTAACTTTTGACAGAATTTCAACAGGTGCATTAAGCGATTTAGAAAAAGTTACACGTCAGGCTCGTGCTATGGTAACCATTTACGGTTTGAATGAAAAAATTGGAAATGTCACTTATTACGACTCAACTGGACAAAGTGAATACAATTTCTCAAAACCATATTCTGATGAAACAGCAAAAGTTATTGATGCGGAAATTTCAGAATTAATTGAAGGTCAATATCAAAGAGCCATTCAAATTTTAGAAGAAAACAAAGACAAACTAAATCAACTTGCTGATATATTAATTGAAAAAGAAGTTATTTTTAAAGATGACTTAGAAACAATTTTTGGAAAACGTACTTTTGATAAAAATTTAGGAGAAGTAGTTTCATAAATTTCAACAAAAAATTGAATATTTTTTAAAATCTTAATTCAAAACAGGCTTTTGAATTAAGATTTTTTTATCTTTGAACGTTTTCAATTAACATGTAAAGTATTTCATATAAAATGAATTTTTTCAAAAAAATATTTGGTTCTGCCAATGCTTCATCTGATGAAGAAAATGAAAGCGAGTATGCAAACAACCCAACTCCGAACAGTCATTTATCGATAGATGAACAATTCATTTTTAATTTTAAAAAAAATGGAGGAAAGTTTTTGTACTGCGAAAACAAACAGGAAGTTGGAGAACAATTTGAAAACATTCTAGAAGAAAATGATTGGTTTGAAAGTGAAGCTTTATGTTATGAACCAGGGCTTTTTCATTTATTGGAAGAAAACAAACTACTTTACATTTCACCGAAAAGCCCAAAGTTTTTATTGGCATCATGTGAAAACCTTATTGCAGATGAAGGTTCCATTTTGTTTTCATCAAAACAAATCAGACAAGATAAACCAAACGAATTACCAGCTAATATCGTCATAATAGCAACTACAAGCCAAATACTTCCTATGAAAAGCGATGGATTAAGCGCTATTAAAAGAAAATATGAAAGAGATTACCCTACGAATATTACCACAATAAAATATTTCGAAAAAGCAAAAGAGGAAGATTTTACTCAATACGGAAGTGTTGCTAAAAACTTATACTTATTGCTCTTAGAGGACCTTTAAGATGAATGAAACACTCAAGAGAACCATTTCTGGTGCTGTTTATATCGCTCTATTATTAACTTCTATTCTGTTTTCTACCGAAAGCTTTATTATTCTTTTTGGTATTTTTCTAATTATTGCTACTTATGAATTTTGTAATTTAGTTACTCTTAATAAAGTATTTTCGATTCTTTTTGGAATTTTATTATATACAGCTATTATATTGGTTAGTCATTATAATAAAGAAACTACTATCTATCTGGACCGTACCTTTAATTCAAAATTAGATTTAAACACTAATATTCAGCAGTTAGACTTAATATTGCTTGCTGTGACTATTGTCATATCTATTAAATGTATCCTATTTTTATTTTACGATAGTGTACAAAAAATAAGTACTTCTTCTAAATATTTGTATTTGTTGGGATACATTACATTACCTTTTGTATTTATCGTTAAAATTTCTTTTGGTACCAATGATTATAATCCAAAAATCATCATCGGATTATTTATTTTGATCTGGACTAATGATACATTTGCTTACCTAGTAGGAAAATCTATTGGAAAACATAAATTATTTGAACGTATTTCACCTAAAAAAACAATTGAGGGTTTTCTTGGAGGAACTGTCTTTGCTGCTTTTGCTGGTTTTTTGATTTCAAAATTATACATTCAGCCCAATCCTGATTTCAGTAGCAAATCAATCTTAATATGGATGATTATAGCTTTAATTGTCAGCATTTTTGGAACAATTGGAGATTTGATCGAATCTAAATTTAAAAGAATTGCAGGAGTTAAAGACAGTGGATCCATAATGCCAGGCCATGGAGGTGTCTTAGATCGATTAGATAGTGTTATATTTGTAGCACCGGTTATATTTTTATTTTATCAAATTTTATATTATGTTTCATAAAGAAGGAGGTCCATCCATTTTATTAGGTACTGCTTTTGCGGTTGCCGTACTTTTAATTGCTGACAAATTCATTGATATTACATGGCTAAGAATGCTTGTACAAATTGCAGGCGTGATAGTTTTGATTATTATCTTACAGTTTTTTAGAAATCCTAAAAGAATTGCAATTAAAAATAGTAATCACATTCTTGCACCGGTAGACGGAAAAGTTGTAGTTATTGAAGAAGTTTATGAAGGTGAGTTTTTTAAAGACAAACGTTTACAGGTTTCTATTTTTATGTCACCTATCAACGTACACGTTACACGTTATGCAATGGATGGTATTATAAAATTTAGTAAATATCACCCTGGTAAGTTTTTAGTAGCGTGGCATCCAAAAGCAAGTGAAGAAAACGAAAGAACTACTGTTGTAATTGAAAATGAAACCTTCGGTCAAATATTATACAGACAAATTGCAGGTGCTTTGGCACGCAGAATTGTAAATTATGCTCAGGAAGGAATCCAGGTTATTCAGGGAACTGATGCGGGTTTTATTAAATTTGGTTCGAGAGTAGATTTATTTTTACCTTTAGGTACTCCAATCAATGTAGTGCTAAATCAAAAAGCAGTTGGAGGTAAAACTATTATTGCTACAAAAGCTTAAATGACTAAAAAAGATTTAGATACTCGTTTTTCAGAGGCTGTAGAAATCGCTATGAAAATGACACAAGCCTCACTGCCACAAGATGTACAGCTAAGATTGTATGCCTTTTACAAACAGGCTACTTTTGGAACAGCCAAATACAATCAATCTGAAAATTTTGATTTACGAAATGCATTCAAAACAAATGCCTGGATGCAAATTAGTCATATATCCATTGAAGATGCAAAAGAAAATTACATTGAAATAATCGATTCACTAACATCAAAATAATTTAAATTATGAAGAAAAACATCATTCGTTTTACTGTAACAGCTTCATTTCTGATATTATTTTCCTGTAATGAGAATAAGCTAACCGAAGTTGTTGAAGTTCCTTTACCTACAAAAGAAGAAAAAATTACAATAGGTGTTCCCGCAGATGTAAAAGCTGATGAAGGTTCATTTGCCCTTACTAAACTGCCTTTCGCATATGATGCTTTAGCTCCTGCTATAAGATCATTGACCTTAGAGACTCATTATTCAAAACATTATTTAGCTTATACTAACAATCTAAACAAAGAAATTGTCTCAACTGAATTTGAAAATGCCCCAATTGAAGATATCCTGAAAAAAATGGATATGAATAATGCAAAGCTTCGTCAAAATGCTGGAGGATATTACAATCATACCCTTTATTTTGATATTTTAACTCCAAAAGAGCAAACTCCAAAAGATACTTTAGCGGGTTCAATCAATAAAGAGTTCGGCTCTTTTAACAATCTTACCACTCAGTTTAAAAATGAGGCTACGAAACAATTCGGTTCAGGATGGGTTTGGCTGGTTGTAGATAAAGCAGGAAAATTACAAATTACCACTACAGAAAATCAAGATAATCCGTTAATGAGAAATGCTTTGATACCGGGTACTCCTATTTTAGGAATCGACTTATGGGAACACGCCTATTATCTGGATTATCAAAACAGAAAAGGAAGTTATATTGATGCTTTTTATAAATTAATTAATTGGGAAAAAGTAAACGAAAATTACAAAACCGCTCTGACAAAGGTTAAAAAGTATTAAAAAAGACATTATAAAATAAAAAAAAGTTTGATGAAAATCATCAAACTTTTTTTTATACCCATTAAGTAATTTACAGATTGATTTACTTTATAAATCCCAAAATTAAATACCTGCGATTACTTTTATTTCATCAATAATACGAAGTGCCACAACATCTGCTTTTTGCTGAGACGGAGCTTCCGTATATATTCGAATAATCGGTTCCGTGTTAGATTTTCTTAAATGAACCCATTCCTCTTCAAAATCAATTTTCACACCGTCAATAGTTGTGATATCTTCATTTTTATATTTTTCTGTCATAGCGACCAAAATTGCATCCACATCAATTTGCGGCGTTAATTCAATTTTATTTTTGCTCATGTAATATTCCGGATATGAAGCACGTAATGCAGAAACTGATATTTTTTTATTAGCCAGATGCGTTAAAAACAACGCTATTCCAACCAGACTGTCTCTTCCGTAATGTGATTCCGGATAAATAATTCCACCATTACCTTCTCCACCAATAATAGCATTGTTTTTCTTCATTAACTCTACAACATTTACCTCACCTACTGCACTTGCTTCGTAGCTTCCGTTATGCGTATTAGTTACGTCTCGCAACGCACGTGATGAAGACATATTAGAAACTGTATTTCCGGGAGTTTTACTCAAAACATAATCGGCACAAGCTACTAAAGTATATTCTTCTCCAAACATTTCTCCGTCTTCGCTGATAAATGCCAAACGATCAACATCAGGATCCACTACAACTCCTAAATGCGCTTTTTCTTTTACTACCAATTCTGAAATATCAGTCAGATGTTCTTTTAATGGTTCGGGATTATGAGGAAAATGTCCGTTTGGTTCGCAATATAATTTTACTACTTCAACGCCCATTAATTCCAATAATTTTGGAATAATAATTCCACCAGATGAGTTTACTCCATCAACAACAACCTTGAATTTTGCTGCTTTTACGGCTTCAACATCAACCAAAGGCAAATTCAAAACCTCGTCGATGTGAATATCCATATACGCATCATTTACAGTGATTTCACCTAAATTATCTACGTCAGAGAAATCGAAAGCTTCAGCATCTGCGATTTCAAGAATTTTTGCACCTTCAGCTCCACTTAAAAACTCTCCTTTTTCATTCAATAATTTCAACGCATTCCACTGTTTTGGATTATGAGAAGCCGTTAAAATAATTCCGCCATCCGCTTTTTCCAAAGGGACTGCTATTTCTACAGTTGGAGTTGTTGAAAGTCCTAAATCAATTACATTAATTCCTAAACCTATTAACGTATTTACAACCAGATTATGAATCATTGGCCCGGAAATCCTGGCATCACGACCTATTACTACAGTTAATTTTTCTTTAGAAGTATTATTTTTTAGAAAGGTTCCGTATGCCGATGCAAATTTTACAGCATCAACAGGAGTCAGGTTATCTCCCACTTTTCCACCGATAGTTCCCCGTATACCTGAAATAGATTTTATTAAAGTCATTTTTGTGAATTATGGTTATTTATTTACAAATATAGAAAAGTTGCTGAGATGCTAAGGTTCTAAGTGGCTAAGATTTTTTAAAAAGTGGTTAAGGAGCTAAGTTCGAAAGACTCTAATAGTTTAAGTATTAAGTTTAAAGTTATCTAACATTCTTTAAAAACGATTTCAAAAAGTTTTCATACTTTTACTAAAATAACCCAAGTTTACTTAGTATCTCACTCGTGAAACTTTGGGATTACACCCTTAAAACGTAGTACCTTACATATCTCAACCTTAGCAACTCTAAAAGAAATGAACTTCCTGGCCCATATATATCTTTCAGATGAAAATGACTTGATCAAAATCGGCAATTTTATGGCCGATGGAATTCGTGGGAAACAGTTTGAACATTTTCCGGAAGATGTACAAAAAGGAATTATTTTACATCGTTTTATTGACACGTACACCGATTCTCACGATATTTTTAGGCAAAGCACCAAACGGCTGCATGAAAAATATCATCATTATGCAGGTGTCATTGTAGATATTTTTTACGATCATTTTTTAGCCAAAAACTGGACGAAATATTCTGATGAAAAATTAGAAGATTTTATTAATCGTTTTTATAATTCTCTTCATAAAAATTATGACATTTTAACCGAAAAAACGCAAGATTTAATGCCTTATATGATTGAAAGAAACTGGCTTTTGAGTTATCGGACTGTCGAAGGCATTCATCAAATTTTAACACAAATGGATCGAAGGTCGAAAAACACTTCTAAAATGCAGTTTGCCAGCGAAGAATTAAAAGAATTTTATGTTGAATTTGAAGAGGAATTCACTGCATTTTTCGAACAAATACAGCAACAAGCCAAACAAAAACTGCTATCCCTATAAATCAGGACGATTTTACAAAAAAATATATTCTGATATGAAAAAAAATACATTTTTATATTGTTTTATTTCCGCTTTTAGTTTTGCACAGCAAAATCCAACAGGATTAGTTACTTCAAAAGCTATGGTGGTTTCGGCCAGAGCAGAAGCTTCTAAGATTGGTGCAGACATCATGAAGAATGGCGGAAATGCTTTTGATGCGATGGTAGGTACTGAACTGGCTTTGGCAGTCGCTTTTCCGTTTGCAGGAAATATTGGGGGAGGCGGATTTATGGTATATCGAAAAGCTAACGGAGAAGTTGGATCTTTAGATTATCGTGAAAAAGCGCCAATGGCCGCTACCAAAGATATGTTTTTAGACAAAGACGGAAACGTAATTAAAGGAAAAAGTACCGAAACCGCACTCGCAATTGGTGTTCCCGGAACAGTAGCCGGAGTTTTTGCCGTTCATAAAAAATACGGTTCAATGCGGATGTCCGAAATTTTAAAACCTGTTATTGCTTTAGCTGAACGAGGTGTTGTGGTAACTCAAAAACAAGAAAAAAGGCTGAACGATTATCGTGATGCAATTGTGAAAATAAATGGTCCAACTACACTTTTAGCAGCTAATTTTAAGGAAAATGATACTATTAAATATTCCGCTCTTGCCAATACTTTAAGACGAATTGCAAAGAAGGGAAGGAATGAATTTTATAAAGGCGAAACAGCAAAAATTTTAGTTGATTATCTTCAGAAGAAAGGCGGAATCATTACGCTTGAAGACTTGGCAAAATATGAGGCAAAATGGAGAAAACCACTTCAATTTACCTATAAAGATTTAAAAATTACATCCATGTCTCCACCAAGCAGCGGCGGAATTTGTCTTGCGCAAATTCTAAAGATGATTACACCTTATGATTTAGCAAAAATGGGACATAATTCAGCAGAATCTATTCAGGTAATTGTTGAAGCTGAAAGAAGGGCTTATGCTGACAGAAGTCAGTTTTTAGGCGATCCGGATTTTGTAAAAATTCCTGTAAAAGGATTACTAGCTGATGATTATTTAAAAGATAGGATGTCAACTTTTAATGCCGATAAAGCCAGTTTATCTTCAGAAATAAAAGAAGGCAATGTAACGTATAATGAAAGTACCGAAACTACACATTATTCTATAGTTGACAAATTTGGAAACGCGATCGCAGCCACAACAACTTTAAACGACGGTTATGGTTCAAAATATTACTGTGAGGAGTTAGGTTTCTTTTTAAACAATGAAATGGATGATTTTAGTGCCAAACCAGGATCTCCAAATATGTTTGGATTAGTTGGAAATGAAGCCAATAGTATTGCACCACAAAAACGTATGCTAAGTTCGATGACACCAACAATTGTAGAGAAAAACGGAAAACTTTTTATGGTTTTAGGAACTCCCGGCGGTTCAACAATAATAACCTCAGTTTTACAAACTATCTTAAATGTCTACGAATATAAATTCAGCATGCAGGAGGCTGTAAATGCGCCTCGTTTTCATCATCAATGGTTACCGGATCTTGTGACTTTTGAACCAAATACATTTGAAGATAAAACCATCGACACACTTAAAGCAAAAGGATATTTAATCAGCGAAAAAACAACCCCTGTAATTGGTAAAGTTGATGCTATTTTAGTCCTGTCAAACAAAACTCTTGAAGCGGGAGCAGATTTTCGCGGTGATGATACTGCTGTAGGATTTTAAATTGAATAGATTTTTATTAAAAATTATACAATTTTGAATGTTAAAGGCTAAATTTGCAATATCCTCCTAATTTTTTTCAAACCCAAAATGCTAAAAAAATATTTTAAAAGACTAGAAAGCATTATTGCTTTGGCGCAATCTTTAATGACGACAAAGCAGTTTATTTTTTTATCAAGTGTTTTAATTGGGATTTCATGCTCTTTGGCAGTAATTGTTTTAAAAACTTTTGCCCACAGTGTTTTTTCCTTTGCTAATTATATTACCGGAATTTTAAAATGGAGTTTTATTACCAGTATTCTGCCAATTATCGGAATTGTGCTTACTGTTTTTGTTGTAAATCGAATATTAAACGGAAGCATTGAAAAAGGGACTTCTCAAATATTATATGCGGTAGCAAAAAAAGCCAGCATCATTCCTAAAAAACAAATGTATGCTCAAATCGTAACCAGTTCCCTTACAGTTGGCTTAGGAGGTTCTGCCGGTCTTGAAAGTCCAATTGTAATTACTGGTGCAGCATTTGGATCGAATTTCGCACAAAACTACAAATTACCTTATAAAGACAGAACTTTACTTATTGGCTGCGGCGTGGCTGCGGGAATTTCAGCAGCTTTTAACGCCCCAATCGCCGGAGTTCTTTTTGCTATTGAAGTTTTATTGGTAGATGTAAGTATCTCTGCCTTTACTCCTATTATGATTTCTGCTGCAACAGGTGCCTTGGTATCTGCAATTGTATTAGATGAAACCATTTTGTTATCTTTTAAAAAACAAGAAGTTTTTAATTACAACAACATCCTTTTTTATGTACTTTTAGGCGTATTGACAGGTTTTATGGCGGTTTATTATGCCAGAAATTTTCAAAGAGTCGAACATTATTTTTCTAAATTAAAAATGAATCCTTATAAAAAGGCTTTATTTGGTTCATCGCTTCTGGCATTACTGATTTTTGTTTTCCCTACCCTTTTTGGAGAGGGTTACGAAAGTATCAGAACTTTATCAGAAACTGATCCTGGTAAGCTATTAGACAATACGTTATTTGAAGATTTCAGAAATAATCAATGGATTTTACTTCTTTTTGTAGGATGCACTATGATGATCAAAGTATTTGCTTCAGGACTTACAATTGGAAGTGGCGGTAATGGCGGAAATTTTGCACCATCTTTATTTTTAGGTTCCTATTTAGGTTATTTCTTTTCAAAATTCATTACTCTTATTGGTTTATCAAAACTGCCGATTACTAATTTTACCATGGTTGGAATGGCAGGTATATTGAGCGGATTATTTCATGCCCCTTTGACAGCAATATTCTTAATTGCCGAAATAACAGGCGGATACAGTTTAATGATTCCACTAATGATTGTTTCCTCTATAAGTTTTGCAATTTCAAAACGTTTCGAGAAATATTCACTTGATGTAAAAGGTCTGGCTAAAAAAGGACATGCGTTTACGAGTAATAAAGATTCGAATATTCTTTCAACTTTAGATATTGAAACAATAATTCAATCGGATTATTTGACGGTTCATTCTGATGACAATTTAAGCAAACTAGTTGATCTTATATCGCATTCGAATCAGGTTGTTTTTGCCGTTGTAAACAATGAAAAAGATCTTATTGGCATTGTTCATTTTAATGATATTCGTGAAATTATCTTTAATGCTTATCGGGTTAAATACACTCAAATTAAAGATGTAATGAAGACTCCACCCGCTATTATTTATTCTTTTGACAGCATGGAAATAGTAATGAGTAAATTCGAAAAATCTAAATCCGCTTTTCTTCCCGTAATTCAAAATGGAAAATATTACGGATTCATATCCAAATCTATAGCGCTTGAAGCGTATAGAACCAAACTTCGTTCTATGACAATTGACTAAAATTCATATCAAATAGGCTAAATCTCTACTTATTCAACTTTATATTTGCTTGGGAATATGTTAAGTTTTTTAGCCCGAGCCGGCAAAATAGATGCTTACAAAGAAGGCAGAAACTGGCACACAACCAAAAAAGCCATTTAGGAATATGTCAACCCGAAAAAGAAAACGCTAACTTATTTTAGCGTTTTTTGTTACAATTTTTAACATAAACTTCTATACTCTAGTCTTAAAAGAACAAATCAAAGTGGTAACTTTGCGTTTTGCTCAAATTTATGCTAGATAAAGACAATACTATTGAAGTTCTTGGTGCAAGAGTTCATAATCTAAAAAATATCGATATTTCTATTCCGCGTGAGAAACTTGTAGTCATTACAGGGCTTTCCGGTTCGGGAAAATCATCTTTGGCGTTTGACACCATTTATGCTGAAGGACAGCGTCGTTATGTGGAGACTTTTTCGGCGTATGCCAGACAGTTTCTTGGTGGTTTGGAGCGTCCGGATGTTGACAAGATCGACGGACTTTCACCCGTAATTGCAATTGAACAAAAAACAACCAGTAAAAGTCCACGTTCAACTGTTGGAACTATTACTGAAATTTATGATTTCTTAAGACTTTTATATGCGCGTGGTGCTGATGCTTACAGTTACAACACCGGCGAAAAAATGGTTTCATATTCTGATGAGCAAATTAAAGATTTGATCATGCAGGATTTTAACGGAAAACGTATTAATATTCTCGCCCCGATCATTCGTGCCAGAAAAGGACATTATGCCGAATTATTTCAACAAATTACCAAACAGGGATTTTTGAAAGTCCGTGTGAATGGTGAAGTTCAGGATTTAGTTTCAGGAATGAAACTGGATCGTTATAAAACCCACGACATTGAAATTGTAGTCGACAGAATGTTGATTGAAGATACAGAAGACAATCAAAAAAGATTGGCTGAAAGTATCAATACAGCAATGCATCATGGCGAAAATGTGTTGATGATTTTAGATCAGGACACCAATGAAGTACGCTATTTCAGTAGAAATTTAATGTGTCCGACAACCGGAATTTCCTATCAAAATCCGGAACCTAATTTGTTTTCTTTTAATTCTCCAAAAGGAGCTTGTCCGCATTGTAATGGTTTGGGAACGGTGCATGAAATCAACATCAAGAAAATTATTCCAAATCCAAAATTATCAATTAAGGCGGGTGGTTTTGCTCCGCTTGGCGAATATAAATCATCGTGGATTTTTAAGCAATTAGAAGTTATTGGAGAAAAATTCGGATTTAAAATAACCGATGCGATTGAGAAAATTCCGGAAGAAGCTATGACCATGATTTTACATGGCGGAAAAGATAAATTCGTTGTAAATTCTAAAGATCTTGGTGTTACCCGTGATTATAAAATTGATTTTGAAGGAATTTCGCATTTCATCAAAAATCAATATGATGAAAGCGCTTCGACGACTATCAAACGCTGGGCAAAAGATTTTATGGACGAAGTAAATTGTCCGGTTTGCGAAGGTTCTCGTTTAAAAAAAGAATCACAGTTTTTTAGAGTAAATGGCAAAAATATCACCGAATTGTGTGATATGGATATTTCTGATTTAACAATCTGGTTTAAGGATTTAAACAATCATTTATCAGACAAACAACTTTTAATTGCTTCTGAAGTGGTTAAAGAAATTAAAGATCGTCTGAACTTTTTGATGAATGTTGGTTTAAATTATTTGGCTTTAAGCCGAAGTTCAAAATCTCTTTCGGGTGGTGAAGCGCAGCGTATTCGTCTGGCAACACAAATTGGTTCGCAATTGGTTGGCGTTTTATATATTTTGGATGAGCCAAGTATTGGTTTACACCAAAGGGATAATGAAAAACTAATTCATTCATTAGAACAATTACGAGATATTGGAAATTCAGTTATTGTAGTAGAACATGATAAAGACATGATAGAACGTGCTGATTACGTAATTGATATCGGTCCAAAAGCCGGAAAATATGGTGGAGAAATTATCAGTATTGGAACTCCGGCTGAAACTCTAAAATCGAACACCATTACTGCTCAATATTTGAATGGTAAAATGAAACTGGAAATTCCGAAAGAACGCAGAAAAGGAAATGGAAAGTTTCTAAAACTAAGCGGGGCAACAGGAAACAACTTGAAAAATGTTTCTATCGAATTACCTCTAGGACAGTTAATTTGTGTGACAGGGGTTTCCGGAAGTGGAAAATCGACTTTAATAAACGAGACGCTTTACCCTATTTTGAACGCTTATTATTTTAATGGTGTAAAAAAACCACAGCCTTATAAAAAAATTGAAGGTTTAGAGCATATTGACAAAGTAATTGATATTGACCAAAGTCCGATTGGGAGAACACCACGTTCGAATCCGGCAACGTATACGGAAGTTTTTACAGAAATCAGGAACTTGTTTACGATGACTTCTGAAAGTATGATTCGTGGTTACAAAGCCGGACGTTTTAGTTTTAACGTAAAAGGCGGACGCTGCGAAACCTGTGAAGGTTCTGGTGTAAGAACTATAGAAATGAACTTTCTGCCAGATGTTTATGTAGAATGTGAAACCTGTCAGGGAAAACGTTTTAACAGAGAAACGCTGGAAATTAGATACAAAGGAAAATCAATTTCAGATGTTTTGAATATGACGGTGGATGAAGCAGTCCCATTTTTTGAAAACATTCCGAAGATTTACAGAAAAGTAAAAACAATTCAGGATGTTGGTTTAGGCTATATTACGCTTGGTCAGCAAAGTACAACTCTTTCGGGCGGTGAAGCGCAGCGTATCAAACTAGCCGGTGAATTGTCTAAAAAAGACACAGGAAATACATTTTATATCCTGGATGAACCTACAACCGGTTTGCATTTTGAAGACATTCGTGTTTTAATGGATGTAATCAACAAACTGGTCGATAAAGGAAACACCATTTTAGTAATCGAACACAATATGGATGTTATCAAACTTGCCGATTATATTATCGATATTGGTCCCGAAGGTGGAAAAGGCGGTGGACAATTAATTGCCAAAGGAACTCCTGAAGAAGTGGCAAAAAATAAAAAAAGCTACACGGCTAAGTTTTTGAAAAAAGAGTTATCATAACTCGTTGAGTGTAATTATTCATAAAAAAAGCAACTCTTTGAAAGTTGCTTTTTTATGAATCGGCCGAGTTACAAGGGCTAAATATGTAAGTATAAACAAAGCCTTTAACCATAATTATATTTAAATAACCATAGTTCTTTCGGCTTGTTTTATATTCGCAGTTACAAAATTATTATTTTGCCTGCTTTTCTGAAGGACCTGAGTATGTAGCACCATCTTTAGCACTTTCACCAGGGCCACTACCTGTTCCTGTACCTCCCTTATCTGTTCCGGACGATCCTTTGTCACTTTTATTTGTTGTACTCAAACCACTTACTTCTGTTGTGTCAGATACCGTTTCAGTTTTAGAAGTGTCCTCCGCCTGCAGCGTTTCAATCTTATCACTGTACCCATCTTGCTCATTGTTTTTACACGAAAATAAAATTCCTGTTACCGCTACGGCAAAAACAAATATTATTGTTGATTTAAATAGAGTTTTCATAATAGTATTTTTTTTGTTCGACTGTTTCAAATTTAAAATTATGAATCAAATTCCTTCTTACATAATTATACTTTTCTTTTATACATCTATTCTAAGAATAATTTGTTCGTGTCACTTTTAATGTAATTCAACACTTGCAGAGAGTTCTAAATTATTGTAATTTTTATAAAAGATTGCAAGTTTATCTTGCTTAATTTAGTAGTAATTCTTTTTACTAGAAAATTTATTTTAAAAACTCATTAAACCATGTCGGAATACTCCAAAAACAATCCTACCAAATTACAATTCTCCTATTATCTAAATACGGATGTTCTTTTTCTGGCGAAAGATTTGTTGGGGAAAGTACTTTTTACTCAGATAAACGGAGAAATAACAGCAGGTGTAATTATAGAAACTGAAGCCTATTTTGGGGTTAAGGATAAAGCTTCGCATGCTTATGGCGGAAGACGCACTAACAGAACCGAAACGCTATACAGTGAAGGAGGTATTTCGTATGTTTATCTATGTTATGGGATTCATCACCTTTTTAATGTTGTCAGTTCTGTGGAAGGCGAACCTCATGCCGTATTGATACGAGGCATTGAACCGCTTATAGGAAAAGACATTATGGAACTCAGACGTAATATGCCTGCTACAAAGTCTGCCATTTCTTCAGGTCCCGGATCTGCAGCTAAAGCGCTGGGAATTGATCGTTCTTTTAATCAAAAAGATTTAACGGGAGAAGAAATCTGGATTGAGGATCATGGTATTCGATATAATACAGACGAAATTGTCTCAACTCCTCGTGTAGGTGTAGGATACGCGCAGGAAGATGCATTATTACCGTGGAGATTTTTTATTAAAGGCAATAAATATGTTAGTAGACCTAATAAAATATAGTCTGAATAATGGTCTAATCCAAAAGTGTATCCAAAGGATCACATGGAAAAAAAATAGTCACATTAGTACCTTCTCCCGGTTTTCCTTCTGCATGAATAGTTCCTCCCAGTGTCTGCATAATCTTTTTACATAATGCCAGGCCAACTCCCGATCCGGCATATTTTTCCTGACTGTGCAATCTTCCAAAAACTTTAAAAATGGTCTCTGAATATTGCTGTTCAAAACCAATTCCATTATCTGAAAAACGAACCCAGTTACAATAAATTTTATTCGAATACGGTACTAATTCAGGCTCGACAGAAGCAGTAATTTTAATAATTGGAGTCCTATCCGAAGAGGCAAATTTCAAGGAATTCTGTATTATGTTAGAAAACAATTGGCGCATTAAAAAGTTAACAGCATGAACTTCGGGAAGATTTTCATATTCAATTACGGCATTATTCTCAGCAATAGTTTCTTTCATTTCTTCCATTGTTGCATCCAAAATATCATTCAGATCCATTTTTTGTAAAGCCTCTCTCGTATACTTAATTCTTGAAAACTTAAGAATATCATCCAGTAAAGTTCTCATTCTACTGGCTGAATTGGATACGCGATGCAATGAATTGGAAACTGATTCTAACTGTATAACATCAGGCTCGGCAAGCATTTTAGAAGTGAACAACTGGATTTTACGTAGCGGTTCCTGCAAATCATGTGTACTGATCCAATTCAGATTTTCAAGTTCAGAATTTGTCTCTTTTAATATCTCACTCTGAGTGCGGTATTTCTCTTCTTCTTCGCTCAAAATAATCATCATTAACTGATTATGAAGAATATGAGCATATTGCAACGCCCCATTTATCTCGTACTCTTTCCAAGGGCTGCTTTGGTTTTTTATAATCTGCTTCCAAATATTAAATGAATTTCTTGGATGTAAACCATTACTATCTTTTACAATAGTTTTTTCGGGATCACCTGCCCAATTAATTTCTGATATTGTTTCAGGTCTGTACCAGATTACGTAATCATCACTTCCCAGCGAATGAAAAATAATACCCGCAAAATCAGAAAATTGTCCAAACTCAGGAAAATAATCACTGAGTTTATTGGTAATAAATATTTTTTCTGCAACTTGGTTGTTAATTTGAGCTATTAACTTACCTATTTGCT
>Ga0247810_10001229_pt1 | contig 16973 bp, 17 predicted proteins | sample UWRJL119311C1_FD_179918 | JGI IMG/M metagenome (GOLD analysis project Ga0247810, IMG submission 179918) | Plant litter microbial communities from Arlington Agricultural Research Station in Wisconsin, United States - UWRJ-L119-311C-1 | ecosystem: Environmental > Terrestrial > Plant litter >...
TCATAAGGAGAGGTAAAAGGGTAAGTTCTATTTAAAGACAAGATGGGCGGGAAGAAAGTTTTAAATAATTCAAATACTGAGCCGTTACTATGCTTAAGATGGATTTTGATCCTGATTTGTTATTTTACTATGTATGGTACCTTATCATCCGTTTAAAAGGTATAGAAACCACTGTACTTATGCCTTTATAATTTAAGCTCAAAATTGTTATGTCAGTTATTACAATTCCCTCATGAATTAAATGGTCAGCTAAGTTGAGATTGTTTTGGGTATGTGCTTTATTTAGCTTTTTTAAAACATTGTTTTCAAGGCCTGACGCTCATAAACTCATTCCATTATTCAAATTATAATTTAGGTTTTCGATAATGAGTTTTAGATAATTTGAATGGAATAGTGGCTAAACGTAAGTTAAGTATTGGAACAAATAATTCGTGAAGTCTCCTTTACCTCTTTATAAAATTCCCTCAAAAAATTAAATAGAAATTTCATATCAATAGCGTCGTTCTATCAAGGATGGTTGTACCCTCCAAATTATGTACGAGCTAAACGGTGTTTATTCATAGTTGCGAAAAAAGCACACGCTAAAGGGATTTACAGTTTTGCGTGCATAATTGCTATGGGAGTTATCCATTGTAAGGGGATCAACTTAAAAATAGTCGGTTACGTCGTATTCTTGATCCCGATTTTCTGTGCGAATTGCAATCGTATAGAAGAGATTTTTTCTCGTCAGCTATTTCTTTTGAGATGCATTTCTAACTGGGTTTTGTGACTCATATTATATTATTTACTGCAAAATAAATATGCATGCTACACTACTATAGGGGGGATAAGCGCTCATAATCTATACAAACTAAATGCGTTATGTAGTTTACTGGCATGACGGCTCCTAGTTTTTAAAGTTGAGGCAAATACTGGTTAGGTCATTGAAAAAAAACGCAGCTATTCCATTTGCCAAACTTATAATGGTTTACTAGTTATCAGGCTAGCTTTGCATTCAGCAAATGTGGTTTGTCCACGCTTCTACGGGTTCAGCTGCCTTGCAATTTTTCTCAATAGCACGTGGATGTCAAAGGGCTTGGTTACATATTCTTCAGCCGTACAAGCACGGGTCATTTGTGGCAGATCTGCATGTGCACTCATCATTAGTATAGGGATGTTTTTTGTTGCCTCATCTGATTTTAAAAGTTGACAGACTTCCAGACCATTCCCGTCAGGAAGCATCACATCCAGGATAAATAGGTCTGGACTAGAACCCTTTCTTGAGAAGAAGTCATGTACTTTGCTGTAGGATTCAACCTTGTACCCCTCTTCTAAAAGCAGTATCTCTATGATCTCGATAATGCCAGGTTCATCCTCCAGTACGCAAATGTTTTTCCCCATAATAAAAATAAAATTTCGTTTGAATAATCACTGGGAGATATTACCCTTTTTCCTCCTCAAGATCCTTACCTCCGCCCGCCTCATACCTTTTCTCTCCAAGCTCATCTTCGTGGACAATGAGTGAATTCGGCGTAGCGGAGGATGGGTTACTTCCAGTGCCTGATGTCTTTGGAATGGAGACTATTTCATTATTATTCTCTTCAGTGGACTGGAGAACTTGCTTATTTCCTAAAGCAGCCTGAGCCATTTTCTCTTGGTCCGTTAAGCCTTGTGATTGTTGCTTTTTAGTTTCTATGTTAGCCATAACTTCTTGTGTTTGTCTTAGTCAACAATATGAACAATTTAAAGTTTGACATATTTGAAATATTGATAGTCATCATATTGAATTAATACAACATTAAGCCATTCGATGTTGATCGATCGTCTTTAACTCAAGTCCATACGCCCAACGTTTGTCGACAGTGGTTATGAGTTTATGGGCGTTTTTTTGCTTTGATAATTGACCAGATTTCCATAATTAGAAGTCATCCTAAAAATCTGCTTATCACGGATTATTAATCATAAAGTTCTTTTTGGGGAGTTTGGCCCAGTTTTTTGCAGGAGAGGCACCATTTGTTTTCCTTCCTGGTGTATGCGACAATCTATTTGACATATGCCATGCGTGAAGGGGGTGGTAAATATTGAGCAAACATTCATCAGAGCGATCGACGAACATTGTTTAAAGAAAAATCATAACACTTTTATTACCCACCCAAAGTAAGCAAAATTATCCATGCTGATTCCTTTAAGGAACGCATGCCATATGCTCACCTACTCAAGTTAGGCTCGCGCAAAAATAATTACGTTTGTATTATATATCTTACAACTTATAGGTGTTTTTGTAAAATTTGGGTCTGTTTTTGTTTTAAGCTGAATATGAAACAATTAACTATCACCCTGATTCTCGTATCGATCGTTTTCTGTGGTTGTAAAAAGAAATTCTGTGGAAAAATCTCTATGATCAGCTCGGAAACTTCTACCGTGGATGGGGAGCCGTTATATAAAATATACTTGGAGAGTGGCGAAGTCGTGCAGATGAGAAGTCGAGGGAATTACCAGGTCGGGGAAGGATATTGCAATGATTAATGAACAATATGAAGATTTCACATTAGGCCATAGAATATTTAAAATACGATCCCACAAATTCAGAGAACTCCTCAATGCGATCGAACTTAATTTAAGTCAGGATTCTATTACCCTCTTCACAATAATCGAAAAATTACCTAAGGAGGTTGGAGCGATCTTTATCGAAAAATCAGCATTGGAAACAGCTTATGAGGAATTTATGAAGAAGGCAGAGGATTCTGAATAATTGCTGGTATTGGGTTGTCAGAATGTTTAGTACAACAATTTCTCGCTCATTCCCGATGTCTCCATTTACCTAAAAAAGTCTGGCTAATACGTAGCTCATCAGCTACTTCTTTTACAGATCCCTTGGTGTAAGAAAACTCTATAGCCATTTTTCTAAAGGATTCATCGAACACTCATTTGGACATATAATCAAATTTAAAAGTTTTTTTCTTACTCTGAGGATGAAAGTCCTCTAGCTAAATGTAGCAACTCCACCACCTGATTTACTTATGTGATTAAAAATTCAGCCATCGGTTTGAATATCTTTTGTCAATAAGGGAAAATCCACTGCACGCCCGTTGCGAATTAAGCTGTTATTTAAGTCTTCTCCGGGTTCCGCGTACGCTTTTGAGCGTCTCCGCTCTTACCCTTTTGTGTAATAATTATACGTGTTGTATGTAAGTGGTTGTAGATTAGTTATGTGATTTGGAGACACAACAGCTCAACAAACTAAGATCTGTATATCTTCAGATATTTTTTGAGTCCAAGTCTAGCCTGGCGGATATAGGTTTTAACAGTGCCTATGGGAAGCTTCAATTCAGCCGCTATTTCATCATATTTATATCCTTCGAAATACTTTTTGAAAGGAACAATATATTCCGGCTTGATAGAAGCCATTGCCTTATTGATGTCTTCCATTGCAAATGTACTCTCTCCTGTGTTTTTTGTGGCACTTATCGCCAATTGTCCACTGGTAAGTTCATCATCCACCATAACAAGGGCCTTGCGTTTTGTTGCCCTGTTGAAATCATTGATATAGGTATTTTTCATGATAACATATAACCATCCTTTAACATTAGTACCTTTGTCAAAGGTATCTGCAAATCGAAGTCCCTTGATCAATGTTTCCTGCAAAAGGTCTTTGGCATCATCTTCATCTCGGGTGAATTTCAAAGCGTGCGACATTAACTGATCAGCGTGAGCGCAAATCTCAGATGTGAATTTGGTGTGGTTCATAATTCTTATCTTTTTTGTTAAAGTTCAGTCTGGATTTTTCTGTATTTAAATTAAACAGATCGACACAATTTTGGTTTCGTATTCACGGAAAACAGGTAGAACTCCTTACTTTCAAGTATTAACAGCTGTAAAGTACGTAAGGGTTGGATAAAAGAATATTTTATCTCCTTTTTGATAAACATATGAAATACAGGATTTGGCGAATATTGCTGTTTTCATCTTCTCACTACATAAGAAATTTATAAGTATTACAGTGGCCAAGTTGATGGCGGTACAATGCGTTATGGTTGTTGATGGTCGAAGCAAAATTACATCTTAAGGCTTGTTGGCATTCCATTCCATAAAGCTGGCTGCGATCGTATTGAAGATTTTCATATTGGCTTAATTGTTAATCACTTTTTTTGGTGCCTTTTCATGAAATTTTCAGGTGAATTAATGTTATCATGTTTGATTAACCGCTAAGTGATGGTGAAAATGTTCGATTGATATTTACTTCATTTCACTTTTTAATATTTGATTAACAGATTCAATAAACTTTTCAAATGGTATGGGTTTGACTAAAAATTTATCTGCATGGACGCTGAAAGCATCTAATGCATACTCTGGATGGCCAGTTATCAATATGATGAATTTAACCACATCACGAAATATCTTTGCTATATCTAATCCAGAGATAGGCATATTGATATCTAAAAATAGGAAATCAATCTTTTCGAGATTTTTTATTTCAGTAACGGCTACACTTGGACTCAGATAACTCTTTACTAAGGTCAACTTAGGCGTCAGAGATATATATTCTTTCAAAATGTTGATGGAGCTAAAGTCATCATCAATTATAATGCATCGATATTTTTTATCTGAATGTTTCATATATATTATACGCTTAAAATGTTATAAATGTTTGGATCACAACATTTTGGGATTTAAATGTTGTCCGTTTACAGGGAAATTGAGGTTCTTTTGAGGAATGAATAAGTTGTTTATAAGAAAATCAAGTCAGCTAGACGATTTAGAAATAATTTCTTGTAATTGCAAAGAGCATTTACCCCTCACTTTTTATAGACCGCAATGCTGATTTAATTCGGCTAGAAAACCAGATTACCAGTTATATGGGCCGAATTATCCGTGGGGACGGAAAAATAGCGGGCTACCGCGAGCTTTGGAACCAAGTTTGGATAATGGATGCTCGGTTCCAACCTCGATTGGCTTAAGTTGCCAAACTAATTTGTTTATTTAATACCTGACGCCAAGTTCATAACGTGCAGGCAAGAGAATCTTGCAAAAATGTTCTCTAAAGAAACTATAGATTCATTCTTCGCTCCCCTCGTTAAGGTTAGGCGCTGTCGACCAGATTTAAAGTTAAAAAAATTAAACAACTAACATGTTTTTTGATTAAACGACAGTTTTCTCCGTTTCAACGAATACTTACCTAGTACTTGCATATAGATAAATATGTTTGTTTCATCAAATCAACTATTAACCACCTTTTGATTTAAAATCAAAAATTATGAAAACAACAAAGCTCAAGTTAAATGGTTATCGAAACAGGAAAGGCATTCAAGAGAAAGAGAGTGACGCAAAACGCGCAGTTGTAAAACCGATTCAACTCCTCCAAAACATAGGTCGGATATTTGGATGGATCACCCACGATAAATCGGAAAACCTAAGCTTTACTCAAGCTGCACTTAGGGCATCTGCTGTGATATCAATGCCTCTGATTTTATCTGCAATTGACTGGTCGTTCCATATCGATATTTTGATTTTTATTATACCAGTAATGTTTTATTTTGAAGTAACAGCCTTTACGATGTATTGTCCAATAAAGGCGATTTTTACTAATTATAAACTGCCTAAGCAGTATAATTAATAGGAGATCAAATGGAATCGGTAGTCGTACGGTTTTCTCCTGAAAAACAAACAGATACTTTAAGATTGTTAATAAATCAAAGATCATGAAAGTAACAATAGTTGGAGGTTCGATTGGGAGCCTTGTCACCGGATTATCAATGCTCAAAAGGGGTTTGGATGTAAACATATTCGAGCGGTCGCCATCCGAGATGCAAGGCAGGGGAGCAGGCCTTGTAATACAACCAGGACTCAAGGATTTTATCGTAGACAATGGGCTTTCTACTGAAAACCTTTTTGGCATATCTGCCGATGAAAGACAGATTTTAAATTTTCATGGCGATGTGATTTCCAGATATAATAACGAGGGATCCTTTTCTTCCTGGAGTCACCTTTGGAAACAGTTAAAGAATTTCTTTCCAGATGAACGTTACCACTATGGTAATAAAATGGAATCGTTCAAACAAGTTGGGGAACAGGTTTTTGCAACCTTTGATACGGGATGGATCGAGCAGTCTGATCTGCTGGTAGGCGCCGATGGCTATAATTCCCAGACCAGAAGTCAATTTCTTCCGCAGATAAAGCCTGTGTACGCTGGCTATATAGCCTACCGAGGCCTAATCGATGAAAAGGATCTCAGCGACAGCGAAATAAATTTCTTCGATAGACGATTTACCTTTTTTCCTTATGAGCACTCACATTTGCTTTCTTATCTGGTTCCAGGACGGAATGGAGAAGTCCATAAGGGTCATCGCAGGCTGAACTGGGTATGGTTCGTAAACAAGTCTAAGTCAGAGTTGCAATTGGTAATGACTGATAAGAACGGCATAAAACGAGACTTTAGTATGCCCTCGGGTTATATTAGTGAACAAAGCAGAAGCGAACTTCATATCCGGGCTAAAAGAGAGCTGCCCGCTGTATTAGCCGACCGTGTATTGCAAACTACCGATCCATTTGTACAGGCTATAATTGATATGGAAGTCCCAAGGATGTATGACGGTCGTGTTGCACTCATTGGCGATGCAGCCTTCCTGCTCCGACCACATACCGCCGCTGGTACAGTAAAGGCATACGAGGATGGAGTCTCACTTTCAGCAGCGCTGTCTAATAAAATATCCATTGAGCAGGCCCTTGGTCATTGGAACCAGGTGCAGATGGATTATGCAAAAAAACTGGTGCATTATGGAAAAGTGCTTGCTGCACAAAGTGGTTTAGGGTATCTGAGATAAACTTTAGCATCACACATAGATGAACGTTTATCCTTTTGGAAATGATTATCGCAGGTTATAATAATGGTTGCACTTAGAGATTTACCATCAGAAGGTATTCCGATTTTAAAATATAGAAACCCATCGAAGTATTTCTGGAAGGGTTTGTTATCGATTGCTTATATCGGTTTGAAGGTGAATCCGAAACAGATGATAAGACAAATCGTAAACGCGATTTCCTTTAATGGCCATACCAACAATGGAATGCTCGTGGGTGGATTTGAGCATTCTGCCGATGCACAGCAACTCATTGTTGCCCCCTTGATGTTTTAATTATTAATTCGATAAAAAAATACAATGAACAAGCTCAGACTTTACGGCAAGCCAGACTCCCCGGAAATTTACCCCATAAGGGATTTTTTAAGAAGAAGTGTTGTCGATTTCGACCTTATCGATATATCAAATGATTTAGGTTCGGGCGAGGGGATCCCCCGTTTTGATAACCCCATTAAACTTCCCGTTGTGGAGTTTCCCGATGGAAGAATTATCGTTGATCCCACACTCGAGCAGATTGCTACCTGTCTTGGATGGATCACACAACCCAGGTATTCTGAATACGATGTTTCGATATTTGGAGCAGGACCTGCCGGATTGAGCGCTGCGGTTTATGCGGCCTCCGAGGGTTTGAAGACTATTCTCATTGAACGAGAGGCAATTGGCGGACAGGCGGGCACAAGTTCCTTAATAGAAAACTACCTGGGTTTTCCCGAAGGTATATCCGGAGCCAATCTTGCCGAAAGAGCCAGGCAACAGGCCTTAAAGTTTGGGGTAGAGATAATGATATTGAAAGAGGGTATAAAGGGTATTTTTTATGGCAATCGCATACATGCAACATTATCCAGTGGAGAAGAACTTGTAGCCAAGGCCAATATTTGTGCTACGGGTGTCGAATATAAACGACTAGACCTTGATGGTGAGGAGCGGTTTTTTCATAAGGGCGTGTACTACGGTGCTGGGGCAAGCGAAGCATTCTTCTGTCAGGATAAGGATATTTATATCGTTGGAGGCGGAAACTCAGCAGGACAAGCAGCAGTTTACTTTTCCGGATTTGCAAAGTGCGTGTTCATGGTGATCAGGAAAGGGACCCTATCCGATACACTGTCTGACTATCTTGTACAAAGAATTGCTAAGATCGATAATATCACTGTACTATATCATTCACAGGTAGATGCACTTGAAGGTGATGACTACCTGCAAAGAATAAAGATTTTGGACAGTCAAAAAGGTGAGGAGCGCTGGTGTGATACCGCTAAGCTGTTCATCTGCATCGGGGGAAAACCGAACACCGAATGGGCATCCCAAACGGCAATCTGTAGAGATAAGAATGGTTATCTTTATACCGGTAATGACCTGGTCAGCCTCGAGTCGTATAAAAACTGCTGGCAGCTCGACCGTTTGCCTTATGGTTTGGAAACGAGTGTTCCAGGTTCATTTGCCGCAGGAGACGTAAGAGTCAATTCAGTAAAGCGTGTCGCCTCCGCAGTTGGTGAGGGAGCAATGGCCGTAACTCAGGTTCATCAATATTTATCAAAATTATGATTATGGAAAATACCAATACCTGCAATGAAATAATTGCAATCAAAGAATTAAAACTGGCGCAAGTCGATGTCTGTGAGCAATGTGTAAAGATGGGCACACAATGGGTTCATCTCCGTACCTGCCAAAGCTGTGGCCATACGCTGTGTTGTGACTCCTCACCAGAGCAGCATATGTCCCATCACTGCAGATCATCTGGCCATCCGGTGGTTATCTCGTCCGAGCCAGGGGAAAGATGGCTGTATTGTTATGTGCATGACCTGGTTCAGGAGTATTAAAATAACCCCATTCAACGATCTGTTTTGCCGATTCATCGAAAGCAAATTCACTCTTCGTAAATTCATGAGGATCTTTGGGCAAGAAAGAAAGCAATACTGCTTAAAAAAAATCATAAATCATGAAAAAAGCTAACATTGGAATTACCGAAAAAAACACAGATGCCGTGGCTTTAGAGTTGTCTAAATTACTGGCTGACGAATTTTTGCTATACACTAAAACCAGAAATGCGCATTGGAATGTTACTGGCGATAATTTCCATGCCAACCACATCTTCTTTGAAAACCAATACAAACAGTTGGATGAGATAGTTGATAGCGTGGCAGAACGCATGCGCAAGATCGGCCATTTCGCTCCTGCTACAATGAGGTCCTACCTTGAACTTGCTCACCTAACAGAATATAGCGAGAGAACAAATGATGGACTGGGTTATATGAAGGATTTACTGGAAGACCATGAAAGTATCATCGAATTCTTGAGGGGAAATATTACGCCCTTTGCTGAGAAATTTAAAGATTACGGCACGAGCGATTTTATTACTGGGTTAATGGAGACGCACGAGGAGATGGCATGGATGATCCGTTCTTATTTTAGATAATATGTTTTCGGCCGCTTCAGAAAATAAATAAGAGTAGTTATATTTGTTCATCACCAATTTAACTACTCTTATGAAAGCGCTCATAGTTGATGACAATGATATTGCAAGGACAACCCTGGCCCACCTTGCCAGACAGATTCCAAACCTTACGATAGTAAATGAATATTGCAATGCAATGGACGCTTATAACCATCTTCAGTCGTCGCAGATAGATCTGCTTTTTCTTGATATTGAAATGCCAGAGATGACGGGTATTGAATTGACCCGGAATCTTTTGGGGAAAGATATCATGATCATATTTACGTCGAGTAAAAAAGAGTATGCATTAGAGGCCTTCGAGCTGAATATAGCAGACTATCTTCTCAAGCCCTTTACCCAGTCGCGATTTTTACAGGCCGTGGGCAAGGCGAAGGCGATATTTGATAGTAGGCAGGAAAATTTACAATTTTCGAAGGATGAGTTTTTATTCGTCAGGGATTCAAATGTTACCCGGCGGTTGAAGTTGGATGATATCTGTTATGCCGAAGCTATGGGCGATTACGTAAAGTTCTTTACCAAAGATAAAATGTATGCCATTCATGGCACCATGAAAGCCGCCGAGGAACGCCTGTTAAAAGACAAATTCCTTAGGGTTCATCGGTCTTATATCGTGGCGGTAGGTAAGATAGATACTTTGCAGGATGGTGGAATTATAATCAACGGAACATTTATTCCTGTTGCCGATCCTTACCGAAAGGCACTTAATTCCAGGCTGAACGTTTTTTGATCGATATGGGCCCTGCACTTTTAAGGTTCTGCTGAATATGGGATGGCACTCCCGATTAATATTTTATATCTAAGTTATGATCAATATTTCCACGGTTATGGGCAATAAACGCTTTGCTTATTTAATTGTGCTCACCTTTATTGCCGATTCGATATTATTGATCGGCGTACAACTGAACTCAGCGAAAAACACCACTGAGCTTATCAAGAACAATAATGCCCTTTTGCACGAACTGAAATCCAGTAATCATTTGCGGGAGATTGATCGTGATATTTTAGGTGTAGAAGCTCGAATACGGGCATCAATTGCAACAAACGACACCACCCATCTGGAGGGCGTTGACAAAAAAATAAGCCAGATCGAAAATTTCCTGGATTCCCTTTCCAGGGATAACACTGATGTGAAAGAAGAAGAACTCATCCGCAGGCTCAGTAGTCTGGCAATGGATAAGGAAATCATTAAGAATAAGTTATTGCATAGATATGCTATAATGGGAAATATGGATGATCAAACCTCGATTGCCAATCCCCGTGCCAGACAGATTTCAAATGAGATTACCTCCATCACTGCCAGGATTTATCAGAGCAGGCAATTGCGTATGAATGAGCTGAGCCGGTTAAGCGAGGAAATGGGAAGAAAATCCCGTCTGTATAATATTTATCTGATGATTTTGTTGGTGGCAAGTGGTGCGATAATCGGTTATCATATCATTCGCCAGTTTCGCAGACAGCATTTGCTAATCAAAGAATTGGATCTCGCTGAAAAGCAAGCATCTGTAGCGGTACAGACCAAAGAAAATTTCCTGGCCAATATGAGTCACGAGATAAGGACGCCTTTAAGCGGCATACTTGGTTTTACAAATTTATTGCAAAAACGATCGCTGGATGCGACCTCTGCAGAATTTGTATCCGCAATCCAGCAGTCTGGCGAGAACTTGATTACCATCGTAAACGACATTCTCGATCTCTCTAAAATTGAAGCGGGTATGATGCGTATTACTCCGGGAATATTTAGCATCAATGGATTGATAAATTCTGTTGAAACTCTTTTCTCGGAGCGTGTTAAGGAAAAAGGGTTGGGTATTACCAGTACCGTTGACCCCGCTATTCCAGATACCTTAAAGGGAGATGCGACACGGCTCACCCAAATTCTGGTAAACCTTATTGGCAATGCCATTAAGTTTACCCAGCAGGGTGAGATTAATATAGCGGTGTATAGCAAGTCCCGGACAGACGGTAAGATCACACTTGGTTTTGATATCACCGATTCCGGAATTGGGATCGAAAAGGAAAAACTCGCCGAGGTGTTTGAACGATTTAATCAGGGGGAGGATTCTACAACGAGAAATTATGGCGGAACTGGCCTGGGTTTATCCATTGTCAAAAATTTAATCCAGTTGCAAAATGGAGATATCAAGGTTCGCAGTGAACAGGGCAAGGGAAGTACTTTCATCTTTTTCATTCCCTATGATATTTCCGAACAGCAACTCAACACACCTCTTTCGATACCCGCAAACTATTACAGGGATAAATCCAAAAAGGCCTTACGCATTCTGGTAGTGGATGATAATGCCATTAACCAAAGTTTGATGAATCATCTATTACTACAATGGAACATAGATTTTAATATCGTATCCAATGGTATGGAAGCGGTTGAAAAGCTTGGTAATAAGGTTTACGATCTGATATTAATGGATTTGCAAATGCCTCAAATGGATGGCTATGCGGCGACTCAGCACATACGGGAAGTAATGAAGCTGGACATTCCGATCATTGCGATGACAGCACATGCATTAGCTGGAGAACGGGAAAAATGTTTGAGCAGGGGGATGAACGAGTATATATCCAAGCCTATCAAAGAGCAGGAACTATTTGATCTGATCTCCCAATTTGGTCTAGGAGAGGAACAGAAAGACGTTGCAAATGAACTCCAGAACTCCCAATTTCAATACCTGGATCTTACCTATATGCGTTCCCTTAGTGCGGGAAATACAGGTTTTGAAAAAACAGTAACCGAGCAATTTATCTTCAATCTACCTACCCATTTATCTGAACTGAAGAGCGCATATGAAAATAATGATTTTGCACTGGTCAGATTAATTGCACATGATCTGAAGACCACTGTCTCCATTATGGGTTTTTTACCTCTTGTTGAAGAACGCTTAGATCTTGTGGAAACCTCGACTCAAAAGAGTATAGAATTAAATAAAGTCCTGGATGAATTGAGTGATCTATTCGCGATAGCCTTAAATGAGGCAAAAACAGTCTTACAAAAATTTTAACCTTAAAAAATGAACTTATTCTCACCGATAAACCTTCGGGATCTTACCTTAAAAAATAGAATAGTCGTATCGCCAATGCAGCAATATAGCGCTAAAGACGGAATACCTGGCCTTTGGCATTTGGTACATTTGGGCAGTCGGGCAGTGGGTGGAGCAGGGCTAATCATAACCGAATGCACCGCTGTTTCTCCCGATGGTCTTGCAACTTTAAGTGATGTAGGGATATGGAATGATGAACAAATGGCAGGCTGGAAAACAATTGTAAATTTTGTTCATGAACAAGATTCCAAAATCGGTATCCAACTGTGGCATTCAGGGGGAAAAGGAAGTCTCTCCCATCCGAATATGGGCATGAAACCGCTTTCCCATCAGGAAGGGGGATGGACGGTTAAATCTTGCTCTGCAACGATAATGAATGGTGTAACTCCTCAGGAATTGACTGTTGGTGAAATTCTGGAGCTGCAAACCAAATTTGTGGAAGCGGCACTTCGTTCTGTTGAAGCGGGATTTGATACCATTGAACTACACGCTGGTCACGGATATTTGTTCCATCAGTTTTATTCTGCACTTATCAATAAGAGGACGGATAAATATGGAGGCTCTCTGGAGAACAGAATTCGCTTTTTGGTTGAGACTGTTCAGGCAGTAAGAAACGCGATGCCACAGGGAATGCCGCTTTTAGTAAGGATTTCTGCAGTAGATTATGTGGACGGGCCTGATGGATGGAAGTTGGATGATAGTATAGTGCTTTCAGAAATTCTGAAAGAAAATGGAGTCGATTTTATTACAGCTTCAGGTGGAGGATTTACAAATGTTAGCAAAGACAAGGTTCACCCGGGTTATCAGGTACCGTTTGCCACAGCCATAAAAGAGAAAGTTGGGGTGATGACAGGTGCAGTGGGCATGATTACGGACGCCGTGCAGGCAAACGATATCATAGCTAATGGATATGCCGATCTGACCATTATTGCCAGAGCACACTTGCGGGATCCTTATTTTGCAATCCACTCAGCGAAAGAACTGGATATCGAAACCGCTATTCCATGGCAATATAAAAGAGGTTTTTAATTAATAGGATAATTGTATGGACGAACAAGGGGCATCTGTTGTTATTACCCATCACATTTTGGAGGGTAAACAGAAAGAATATGAGAAATGGCTGGATGAAATCGTACCCATGTCGAAACATTCTCGCGGGTTTATCGATCTTCAGATTGTAAGGCCTATTCCCAATTTGACATTTGTTTATACCGTGATCATCCGATACGATACTATTGATAATCTAAAAGAGTGGATGGAATCACCAAATAGGGAGGTGCTTATTGAAAAGGCAAGTCCCTTTTTCAGAAAACACGATAGATATCAGGTAAAATCCGGTCTGGATTTTCTTTTCAATACAGAGAATGAGGGTGCAAAGGTTCCCCTCCGCTGGAAACAGTATTTGGTAACTTGGTCTGCCATCTATCCGTTAAGCATATTGATTCCTTTATTGTTTTTTCCCATTCTCCACGGCATTCATTTTTATGCTAATCATTATTTTGATGCGCTGGTTAGCTCAGGAGTTATCGTCTTTCTAATGGTTTATGTTGTTATGCCCAATTATACCAGGCTCATAAGAAAATGGCTTTATAAATAACAGCTGTTTTTATATTCACAATTTTTTTTGACTTCATCATCGAATCACCGCACCAAAATACGGTGATTTCGCGTTTATCCACGCTGTAATTTAAAAAAGGGTTGTTGGTTCCGACTTGAACAAATAATATTATCTATTGTATTTTTCCCTCTATCGACTGGTTATGCCTTTTCATCGAAAGTTGCATCAAAACCCCGTCACTCCTCAATAGATTTACAGTACGAAAACAAAACAATCACTTGTCAAAACAAAAAACATAGTTATGAATCCATCAGCATTAAGTTTCAAGTATGAATTAGAAAAAAAAGAACCACGTACCAATGACGGTGGGACTACCCGAGGTGCTTCGGTTAAGGATTTTCCTTCATCAATTGGTATCGCAGGGGTATCAATGAGATTACAGCCAGGAAGCATGAGGGAGCTTCATTGGCATGCCAATGCCGCTGAATGGGCATACATGATTTCAGGAACAGTTCGTACCACGATTATCCATCCGGATGGCAACAGTTATGTCGATAATTTCGAACCGGGAGATGTGTGGTATTTTCCAAAAGGTTATGGACATTCTATACAGGCCACTGGAAATGAGGAATGCCATTTCATTTTAATTTTCGACAATGGCAATTTTTCTGAAGACCATACTTTCAGTGTTACCGATTTTGTTTCCTGTATGCCCCCGGAAATCGTTGCACAAAATTTAGGGCTAAGCGTTGAAGAAGTAGCGGGCCTACCTAAAAAGGAAGCCTATTTTGCAGCTGGAATCGTTCCTGATGAATTATCCCGGAATGCTGCTGCAAGGCCTGGAGAATCGGATATTGAACTGGTCAGTCTGCACAGATACCCCTTACATTCGCAACAGCCCAGAATAGTTCCAGGTGGCGGACTTCAGAGACTGGTGACCTGCAAGGAATTTCCAATCAGCAGCACCATGTCCGGATCAATTATAGAGTTGCTGCCTGGGGCAATGAGGGAGATGCACTGGCACCCAAATGCCGATGAATGGCAGTATTATATTTCTGGGAAAGCAGAAATGTCTGTATTTCTGGCAGAGGCCACTGTGGTTACCGAACAGTTTAACGCTGGTGATGTGGGGTATGTACCGATGGGCGCAGGGCACTATATTAAAAATACCGGCGATACGGTCTGTAAGATACTCATAGGATTCAATAGCGGAGTTTACCAGTCAATAGATCTTAGTGCATGGCTGGCAGGTAACCCTAAAGACGTGGTAACCACAAACTTTAACTTGAAGCCAGGAGAGGTTGAAAAACTCCCTACAAACAAGATTTTTATTCAACCCAAATAGTAACCTATTCATTTATTAATCCATTAGCTCATTATTATGATTATTATAAAAATTAAAAAAGTAGCATGCATTGCCTTATTTGCATCAATGCTCATTTCAGCACCACAATTATCGTTTGCGCAGACAACGATACAAACAGCCGCTGTAAACACGTCGAAAATCTGGGGAAAAGTGGATGGTATCGCCATCGAAGGAATGGTACAAGGGCCTTCAACTGAAACTACTCAATTGCAAATCGCATGTGTTTTTGAATATACTGAAGGTGATATTTTTAACTCGCCACCCGCTTTGCCCGAAGCCGTTAATGGAATGGTTCATCTGGATAAAAGTTTAAATGGACTCATCACAGACCTTAGAAAATCAGGAAAATTTGAAGGCCATTCGTTACAAACGCTATTAATTACACCTCCTGCAGGAACCATTAGCGCAAAAAAATTGCTGCTCATCGGACTTGGCGACCGTGACAAATTTACACCCCAAATAATGCAGCAGGTTGCAACTGTCGGTATGGAAGAAGCTTTGCGCCTTGGAGTTACAGAATATGCCTTTGCCTCTGATCTGAAAGATGCCGGGATAGATTCACCAACCGCAGAAGTTGCAGGTTACGGTGTTACTGGAGCAATCAACGCCTACCGTACCCATATTTATTTGAAGGGAAAAAAGATGTCAAACTTCAAACCAATAAGGAAAATAACTTTACTAGCTGGACCTTCCTTCTTCACTACCGCTGGCGAAGGAATTACAAAAGCAATTGCAGCTTTTAAAAATTAAAATTGTTCATCAGCCAGAATAACTAATCGTCCAATTTCTTCAAAATGGAACAGTCAATAATTCCCACATTAGGCGTACCCGATTCCTCTGACTCCATGAGGATTCAGGAGCGGTTCGCCATATTGCTTGCTCTGATTGCAGGATACATAGATGCAACCGGGCTCATTAAATGGAAAACTTATGTATCCTTTATGAGTGGGAACACGACACAACTTGGCGCCGCACTGGCTAAAGGCAATTCAGGAATTATCTTCACATCACTAACTGCAATAGCGTCTTTTGTCCTGGGAGTTTATGCAGGTACCTGCCTGTCCTTGTGGAAAAGAAACCGAAGGAAAAGTTTACCTTTTTTTATTGTTTCAGGATTACTGGCCTTTTATACAATATTTACTTTTTACCACACCATCAACGTTGGCCAATCCATAGGGATCATTGCTTTTTCAATGGGAATTATGAATACGATCGTAACTTCAGTAGGCAACCAAAAGGTAAACACGGATTTTGTTACAGGTACATTGAATAGCTTGGCTAGAAATATAGCCATATGGAGTATGACCACGAGCGAAATTGAAAGAAAAATAAGCAAATCCAGCTCAATTCTTTTATTGCTTTTGTGGGCGGGATTTTTATCAGGTGCAGCTGGCGCTACTTTTCTGTTTCCCTTTTTAGCAAAATGGACGCTTCTTCTTCCCGCATCTTTGTTGCTCTTCAGTTCAGTTATTATCCCAACCCAATTATTAAATACCAAATCTTTAGTAAAACAAAATAATTATGTCACTAAAACCAGCGGTTAGCAATACTGACCATGCACAAGGCAATTTAAATGCCGATCTTGTAATTGTAGAATACGGAGATTACCAATGCCCATATTGTGGCGCCGCTTATCCTGTCCTCAAAGAATTAATAAGCCAATTTGGAAGCCAGATTAAATTCGTATTCAGGAATTTTCCATTATCTGAGATGC
>Ga0247810_10001230_pt1 | contig 16966 bp, 14 predicted proteins | sample UWRJL119311C1_FD_179918 | JGI IMG/M metagenome (GOLD analysis project Ga0247810, IMG submission 179918) | Plant litter microbial communities from Arlington Agricultural Research Station in Wisconsin, United States - UWRJ-L119-311C-1 | ecosystem: Environmental > Terrestrial > Plant litter >...
CACCGCCCAACAGCTCGCGGTGTATCGCATCGTGCAGGAATCGCTGACGAATGCACTGCGTCACGGCGACACCGGCGAGGAGGTCGTGGTCTCCTTCGACTGGGGCCACCACGCCCTCGTCGTCCGGGTCACCAACGCGCTCGGCACCGTGCCGGGCGATCGACGGAAAGCAGGTCACGGTATCGACGGCATGAGAGAACGAGCCATCCTCGCCGGGGGCAACCTCGAGACGAGTGCGGAGAACGGTGTCTTCACCGTCACCGCGACGATCCCTGTCGTGGTGACGGCGCCGATGGCGGTGATCGGCGCATGAGCGCCCGGATCCGCGTCGCCCTCGTCGACGACCAGGCGCTCTTCCGGGCGGGGATCCGGATGCTGGTCTCGAGCCAGCCGGACCTCGAGTTCGTGGGGGAGGCCGGCGACGGTGCCGAGGGTGCCTCACTCGCCGCCGCCACGAGTCCCGACGTCGTGCTGATGGACATCAGGATGCCGATCATGGACGGCATCGAGTCGACGCGCCGTATCCTCGCGGAGGCCGAGGCGCGGGGAGGCAAGATCCCTCGAGTGGTCGTCCTCACGACCTTCGACCTCGATGAGGCCGCCGCGCGCGCGATCCGCAGCGGCGCGAGCGGGTTCGTCCTCAAGGACGCCGAGCCGGAGTTCCTCCTCGCCGCGATCCGCACCGTTCACGCCGGATCCTCCGTCATCGCCGCCGGCCAGACCCGCGAGTTGTTCGAGCACTTCGGGACGGCAGGCGGTCGTCAGGGGGTCCCACCCCAGTTCGAGGAGCTCACCTCCCGCGAGCGCGAGATCTTCGCTCTCGCCGCTCGTGGTCTCAGTAATGCCGAGATCGCCTCCACCGAGTTCCTCAGCGAGGCGACCGTGAAGACCCACATCAGCCGAGTGCTGGCCAAGCTGGGTCTGCGCGACCGTGTGCAGCTCGTCGTCTTCGCCTACGAGCACGGCCTCACCGGCTGAATCATCCGAGCGATGTAGGGGCGGCGCGACTCGCGCCCGATCCGCCGCCCGCTGTGGCTCCCTAGCGTGGAGACATGGACATGACCACGACCGACCCGGGCCTCGTCGCCCGGGTGGCGAACCTCAGCAAGCACTACGGAACCGGCCCGAACCGGGTCACCGCCCTCGGCGACGTCTCGATCGGCATCCGTCGCGGCGAGTTCACCGCGATCATGGGACCGAGCGGGTCGGGCAAGTCCACGCTCATGCACATCATGGCTGGTCTGGATTCACCGACCTCGGGTCACGCGTGGTTGGGCGACACGGACATCACCGGACTCGACGACACCGAGCTCACGGTCCTGCGTCGTCGCCGTGTCGGATTCGTGTTCCAGAGCTTCAACCTCGTCCCGACCCTGGACGTCCTCGGCAACATCGAGCTGCCGTTCGAACTCGACGGTCGTCGCCCGGACACCGCGGAGACGGCCTGGATCGACGAGTTGATCGACACGCTCGGCCTGACCGACCGACTCGACCACCGCCCGCACGAACTGTCCGGTGGGCAGCAGCAACGGGTGGCCATCGCCCGCGCACTCGGTACCCGACCCGATCTCGTCTTCGCCGACGAGCCGACCGGCAATCTCGACTCCCGCACCGGACGGGAGGTCCTCGGCCTGTTGGCCGCCGCGAGCTCCGGCTACGGACAGTCGATCGCCATGGTGACGCACGACCCGGTCGCGGCCAGCTACGCGGATCGCATCATCTTCCTCGCGGATGGCAACGTCGTCCAGGATCTCGGCCGCTCCAGTGCCGAGGAGATCAGCACGCTCATGCTCGGGATGGAGTCGCGCGCATGAGGGGGACAGGTCTCCGGGAGCATCTCCCGAGCGTCCTGGTAGCCGGTCTGAGCAGCGCCTTCGGTGTCGCGCTCATGCTCATCATCGGCGTCCTCGACCTCGTGATCCGCAATGACGAGTTCGCGAGTTCCAGTTCCCAGACACTGCCACTCATGCTCGGGATCGTCGCCCTCGTGTTCACCACCATCGCGGTGTACGTGGGCGGCGTGGTGACCGCCAACACCTTCGGCACGATCATCGCCGGCCGCACCCGGACGATCGCGCTCCTGCGCCTGATCGGGTCAAGCGCGGCTGCCCAGCGCCGCGCGGTCGGTCGTGAGGGTCTTCTCATCGGCGTCCTCGGCTCGCTGGCGGGAGCCGTCATCGGCACCGGTCTCGTGGCGCTGTCGGTCGCCATCCTCATCGCGATCGGGGTCATCCCCTCGTTGTCCTACGCCTTCTTCCACCCCGCGACGCTCCTTCCGATCATCGCCGTCTTCCTCACCACCTGGGCGGCCTCCTGGGTCGGCTCCCGTCGCGTCCTCGTCGTCACCCCGATGCAGGCGCTCGGGTCGTCGGTGGCGCAGGGCTTCGAGGAGGTGGCGTCGCGTCGTGGGCGCAACAGGCTCGCGCTCGTGCTGCTGGTGGTCGGCGCGGCCTTCCTCGCCTTGGGGATCGCGGTCGGCATGGTGAACCCGGCCGGCGTGCTCATCGGGCTCGTCGGGGGCATCCTGTCCTTCTCCGGCGTCGTCGCCGGTGCCCATCTGGTCATGCCGCCTGCCCTCCGGTTGGTCGGACGCCTGATGGGACGCACCGCTGCAGCCCGCATCGCCTCAGAGAACGCCATGCGCTACCCGGAGCGGAGCGCACGTACGACCATCGGGCTCGTCATCGGCGTCACCCTCGTGACTATGTTCGGCGTCGCGATGGAGAGCTACCAGCAGATGCTCTACGCCGCCCAGGAGAACGACCCCGAGCTTTACGGCGGCATGGACACGATCCTTCTCATCACGGTGATCGTTTTCTCGGTGCTCCTCGGCTTCAGCGCGGTGATCGCCGCCGTGGGTATGGTCAACAACCTGTCCCTTAGCGTGCTGCAGCGGACCCGTGAGCTGGGCCTCCTGCGCGCTCTCGGCTTCACCGCCCGACAGGTGCGTTCGATGATCGTGACCGAGAGCGCCCAGTTGACGGTCGCGGCCGTGCTGGTCGGGCTCGTCCTCGGCATCTTCTACGGCTGGGCCGGTGCGCAGTCCCTGCTCGGGTCCATCAGCGGCAGCCCGGGTCTCATCGCGCCGGCAGTCCCGATCCCCCTCCTGCTCGTGTTGATCGTGGCCTCATTGGGCCTGACCATCGCCGCAGCGGTCTCTCCGGCTCGTCGTGCCACCCGGGTCAGTCCGGTCGTGGCCCTGGCGGTGGAGTAGGGCTGATCGCCTACTCTCGAAGGCATGCCCGTCGTCGAGAGCAGTGTGGTCGTCCCCATCCCTCCGGACCTCGCCTTCGCGGTATCCCAGACCAGCGGCGAGGTCCGGATGCGGTGGGACACCTTCATCCGCTCGCAGCACCATCTCGACGGTGCCACCCGGGCGGCGAAGGGGGTGCGCACGGTCACGGTGTCCCGTCGCGGGGCGCGCATGACGAGTGAGTACGTCTCCTTCAACCCGCCCTCGAATGTCGGGATGAAGGTGCTCGACGGGCCGTGGTTCTTCGAGAAGCTCGGGGGAGGATGGCGTTTCTCGCCTCACCCGGACGGGACGCTGGCTGTCTGGAAGTACAACTTCACCTGTCGACCGGCGATCATCCGGCCGATCGCCGAGTGGATCGGGGTGCGTGTCACCCAGCGCGACATCGACCGCCGCATCGCGGGTTTCGCGCGCGGCTGTACTGATCCGGTGGTCATCGCTGCCGCCCGCGAGCTCGCCCAACGGTGGTAACCTGACTCCGTGCTTTCCGGTCTGCTCCTTCTTAGCTGCCGCGACGAGTCCTGATCTGAGGCCTCACTCGTCGCGGAGTTCGTCGTCGGCCCGACCATCCGTAGCGAAGTGAAAGACCCAGGACCATGATCAACACCCAGAAGCCTTCGGGCATGCCGATCCACAAGTACCAGCCGTTCCACGAGCAGATCGTCGTCGACCTGCCCGACCGCACCTGGCCCTCGAAGCGCATCACCGAGGCACCGCGCTGGTGCGCGGTCGACCTCCGTGACGGCAATCAGGCCCTCATCGACCCGATGAGCCCCGAGCGCAAGCGCATCATGTTCGACCTGCTCGTGCGCATGGGCTACAAGGAGATCGAGGTCGGCTTCCCGTCCGCTTCGCAGACCGACTTCGATTTCGTCCGCTCCCTCATCGAGGAGGGCCTCATCCCGGACGACGTCACCATCCAGGTGTTGACGCAGGCCCGCGAGAACCTCATCAACCGCACATACGAGTCGATCAAGGGCGCGAAGCGTGCGATCGTCCACCTGTACAACTCGACGAGCGTTCTGCAGCGTGACGTGGTCTTCCGCACCGACAAGCAGGGGATCATCGACATCGCCCTCGAGGGGGCGCGACTCTGCAAGGCGGCGGAGGTCATGGTTCCCGAGGTCGACGTGCACTACGAGTACTCGCCGGAGAGCTACACCGGAACCGAGCTCGAGTTCGCGGTGGACGTCTGCAACCAGGTCGTGGATGCGCTCGGCGGCACGCCGGAGCGCCCCGTCATCATCAACCTGCCCGCCACGGTCGAGATGGCCACGCCGAACGTGTACGCCGATTCGATCGAGTGGATGCACCGCAACTTCGCGCGCCGCGACAGCATCATCCTCTCCCTCCACCCGCACAACGACCGCGGCACGGGCGTCGCGGCGGCCGAGCTGGGCTACCTGGCCGGTGCCGACCGCATCGAGGGCTGCCTCTTCGGCAACGGCGAGCGCACCGGCAACGTGGACCTCGTCGCGCTCGGGATCAACCTGTTCACCCAGGGCATCGACCCGCAGATCGACTTCAGCGACCTCGACGAGGTCAAGCGCACCGCCGAGTACTGCAACCAGCTGCCCGTGCCGGAGCGCAGCCCCTGGGCCGGTGACTTGGTCTACACCGCTTTCAGCGGATCCCACCAGGATGCGATCAAGAAGGGTTTCGAGGCGATGGAGGCCCGTGCCGCCGAGCAGGGCGTCACCGTCGACGACCTCATCTGGGCGGTCCCGTACCTGCCTGTCGACCCGAAGGACCTCGGCCGCAGCTACGAGGCCGTCATCCGGGTCAACTCTCAATCGGGCAAGGGCGGTGTCGCCTACCTATTGAAGACCGACCACGCTCTCGACCTGCCGCGCAAGCTGCAGATCGAGTTCAGCGGTGTGGTGCAGGCGAAGACCGACGCCGAGGGCGGCGAGGTCACCAGCTCGCAGATCTGGACTGTCTTCCAGGACGAGTACCTTCCGGCGGCGCACAGCGACGACAAGTGGGGCCGCTACGAGCTGCTGTCCACCCGCACCGCGAGCGAGCTCGACGGCGTCGTCTCGCTCGACATCCGCTGGCGGGTGGGCGACGACGTGAGCGACGCGCGTGGCGAGGGGAACGGGCCGGTCGCCGCGTTCCTCGGCATCCTGGCCGCGCAGGGCCTCGAGGTGAAGCTCTACGACTATGTCGAGCACGCCCTCTCCGCCTCGGGCGACGCGCAGGCGGCTGCGTATGTCGACCTGCAGGTGGGCGACAAGCGTCTCTGGGGCGTCGGCATCGACGCGGACATCTCCACGGCCTCCCTCAAGGCTGTCGTCTCCGCGGTCAACCGCGCGATCCGCACCGAGGTGCCGGCGGAGCTCATCGGCGCCTGACCCGTCCCTCGCGAAGCCCCGCCCCTCCTGCGCTCCTTTCGGAAACTCAGGAACGGGCGGGGTTTTCACGTGCCAGAGTCCTGGTTTGCTGCCGTCGGAAGGCGCGGATCCTGAGTTTCCGAAGGCAACGGTCAGCGGCGCCAGCGGAGGCGTATACGGTCGATGCCGCGCTGCTCCGGGAGGCTCCAGTTGAAGAGCACCGCGAGGATGCGCAGGCCGAAGGTCACCACGACGCAGACGACAGCGGCGAGGAAGACGTCCACACCGGCGGCGACCAGAGCAACCAGGCTGGAGGCGCCGACCATGGCGGCGACGGCGTACAGGGAGCCGACCTGCATGATCGCGATCGGCAGGGTGAGCAGCAGGTCTCGGAGGATCGATCCTCCGACGGCCGCCATCGCACCGACGAAGACCGCGGGAACCGGGGGCAGGCCGAGGGAGAGCGCCTTGGTCGTGCCGATGGCCCCGAACAGGCCGATCGTCAGGGCGTCGAGAGCCGTGATGACTCCGCCGAGTCGGCTGAACAGGCGCTGGGCGAGCATGCCGACGATCGCCGACGCGGTGGCGACCGGCAGGTACCAGTTGCTCTGCAGAGCGGCCGGCACCTCGGAGATGAGGAGGTCGCGGAGGAGACCGCCGCCGAAACCGGTGGCGATCCCGATGATCGCCACGCCGAGCCAGTCGAGACGTCGGTCGTGGAACCGGGCGGCGAACAGCGCTCCCTGCAGGCTGCCGACGCCCACGGCGAGAAGGTCTGCCCAGAGGGGGATGGTGAATGCTGCGCTGGTCACGGTCCCATTCTCCCGCTCGGGTGATTCGACGGGTGGACCCGCGCCGACGACCTTGCGCGCGATGCCCTGCCCCGTTAGGGGGCGTAGGCCGGGCGAGCGGGTTAATGCAAGGGTGAACCCACCCGCCGCGTCTCGCACGGCGCCGCCCGCTCCGGCCCTGCTGACGCAGGATGGGGACTCCGCACCGTCGCCGCCGCACTCTCGCGTCACCCCGTGACGCGGGCGACCGGTGCGCGGCGATGTTCCGTCGATCGAATGGATCCGAAGTGACCGCGCACCTCCCCGGGAGTCATCGGCAGGAGCCGGTGCGATGGGGAGTTCCCCTGCTCCCGCCGCACTCCGTGGTCATGCCGACCGTGCGCCACGTCCTCGACGAGTGGTTGTCCGGATCCTCCACGCTCGTGGTGGAGGCGCCACCGGGGTTCGGGAAGACGACCCAGATCGCGGCCTACGTGAACGGTCTCCCGGAGTCGACCCGGGTGATCTGGATCGGTGGAAGCGGTCTCGTGCACAGCTGGGAGCAGGTGTTGTCCCTGCTCCTCAGCGCCCTGGCCGACGTCGGGCTCGCGGGCGAGCCGAACTGGTCGACGACGGATGTCGTGCGTGAGACCTATGTCGTCCTCCAGCGCCTCACCGATCCGCTCATCCTCGTGTTCGACGACGCCCACGCGCTCGAGCCGCTTGTCGACATCGCGACATTCGAGCGCGAGGCCCATCGGTTCCCCCAGGTGCACGGCATCCTGATCTCCTCCGTCCCGCTTGGCGACGACCGGCGCACGGCCGACCCGCATCGGGTGCGGCTCACCCGTCGTGAACTCGCGTGGACTGCTGGCTACGCCAGGTCCGTCCTCGGTCTCCAGCCCACGTCGCATCCGCGGGGGACCCTCAGCCTCGAAGAGGCGGTCGCGGTCACGGAGGGTCGTCCGAGCGCGCTCGTCGGCTATCGCGAGGACGTGGCGGCCGGACCTGTCCCCGGCCACGCCGACGATCATCGCCGGGCCTGGATTCTCGAGCGTGCGGCGCTCCTCTATCCGGATGGGCGGGTGACCGACCTGCTTCGTGTGCTCTCCCTCTGCGTGTGGGCCCCGCTGTCGCTGCTCGCGGAACTCGGGTTCCAAGAGGTGCCGGCCATGGTGGCCCGGATGCGCGGGGAGGGCCTCGGTGTGACCTTCGGCGACCATCACGCCCCGCTCGACCTCCGGCTGGATCCGCGTGACCGTGACGTCCTGGCCGCCGGCGCAGAGGGCCCGGGCGCGCAAGCCGATGTGCGGGTCCACGAGGCCGCTATCGAGCACTTCGTCCGCTCCGGTCGCAACTCCTTCGCCGCGTTCCACCTCGCGGCTCTCGGGCGCCACGAGGAGGCGATCGCGCTTCTCAGCGGATCGACCCTCATCGACGAGGGCGCCCAGGCGGTCGAGGCGATCCGCGACGCGACGCGCCTCATGCCGATGGATGTCCTCCGCTCCCGCCCCGCGGCACTCGCCACGGCGGTTCTCAGCGCACACGTCTCCCCGGCCCACGTCGACGGGATGGTGGCCGAGTACGGGGCCGAGTTGCTGCGCATCCCGCAGTCGGAGCTCGCATCGCTTCCGCTTCGTGATCGTGTTCTGGTCGCGACGGCCGCACTGTTGGTCCTCTTCCATCGGAACCGGACGAAGGAGGCGTTGCGTCGTGCAGCGACCGTCATGGAGGAGCTCGGGAGCGCGCCGTGGGCGTCGCTCCGGGAACTCGGCGGTGTTCCCGCGCTCTTCTGGACCGTGCTCGCCGAGACCCAGCTGCTGGACGCGGACTGCCGCGCCGCCCTCACCAGCGCTCGCCTGGCCGTGGAGTGGAGTCGCGAGTCCGGCCACGCCGTCTCGATCCACCGCGCCAAGCTCGCCCTCGCCGCAGCCTTGGGGATGGAGGGTGAGGCAGGCGAGTCGCTGGTGCAGGTCCACCGGGCGCGCGAGGTCCGCGGAGGGGAGAACTGGGACGGCGAGGGTGCTTTCACCGAGGCGATCACACAGCTCTTCGATGCCGTCGCCCGAATGAACCCGGATGCCGCTGCTGCTGCAGGACTCGCCTTCCGCCGCATCGGTCTCGTCCATCCGGAGTGGAATGTCGCGGCCGATGTCGCCGAGGGCACCTCCTTCTTCCTCGCCGGCGACCTGCCCGGGGCCTACGCGCTGACCCGCACCGCCCTCCACGGCGCGCGGACGCGGGAGGTCAACCCCTTCATCCGCCACCTCGCCACCTCGTCCCACGCGGACATGCTGACGGCGAGCGGTCGCCCCGGCTCGGCCCTCCAGCTGCTGGAGCGGGTGGATGAGGCTCGGGATCATGCGTTCTGCTACGGCACCCGACGCGCGCGCGCCCACCTCGCGCTCGGCGAGCCGCAGAAGGCCCTCGCTGCGACCGCGGACTGTGTCGACGTGCGACTGCATCACACCCTGCGCGGGCACACGGCGGCGCTGCTGGTCCGTGCCGAAGCGGAGGAGCTTCTCGGTCTGGAGCACGACGCGGACATGACCTTCCTCGAGGCGATCTCCCTCCTGCGCACGCGTCCGAGGCCGTCGGCTTTCGCCCGAGCGGATACGGACATCCTCGACGTCCTCTGGTCGCGGGTGGACGATGTCGCCCTGCGTGCCGCCACCGAGCCCATGTCGGCGGCCTGGCTCGCACTCAGCTCCTCCGTGCCGCGCAATGAGACCCCGGAGAGCCTGAGCATCCGGGAGATCGAGGTCCTCAGTCGCCTCGTCGACGGGCTCAGTTACCGGCAGATCGGCGACGAACTCTTCCTGTCGCCGAACACGATCAAGAGCCACGTCAGCCGCATCTACCGCAAGCTCAACGCGCAGTCCCGCACCGAGGCGACTGACCGCGCCCTCAACCTCGGCATCGTCGCCCGCTCCTCCTAGCGGTCGAAGCCGCGCAGCTTCTCCGGGTTGAGGACGAAGAGGATGCGCGTCGCGCCCTCGGACGTGACGTCGAAGGTCGTCAGCGCCGCCGGTCTGCCGTCGCGAAGGCCGAGCAGCGCGAGCTCGCCGTTCGCCATGACCGGGACGTGCACGAGGTCGTGCGCGAACTTCTCGATGACGCCGAAGACGAACTGTGCGACCTTCGCCGGGCCCTCGACGATCCGGCGCGCGGCGGACACGACGCCCCCGCCATCCGAGACCACGGCGACGGAGGAGGCGAGCAGCCGCTCGAAGGACGAGAGGTCGCCGGCTTCGGCCGCCTTCTGGAACGCGGCGATGAACGCCTCGCGGTCGCCTGCGCCGACGACGGCTCCTCGCTCCTCGGCGAGATGCGCGCGGGCCCGGCTCGCCAGCTTCCGGGCGTTCGTCTCGCTGATCTCCAACACCCCGGCGATGTCGCGGAAGGAGTACGCGAACGCCTCCCGCAACACATAGGCGGCCCGCTCGGCCGGACTCAACCGCTCCAGGAGCAGGAGGACGGCCAAGGACAGGGCCTCGGCGCGTTCGGCACCCAACAGGGGATCGGCCGCGGTGTCGACGGGCTCCGGCAGCCACGGCCCGATGTAGGTCTCGCGGCGGTGGCGCGCCGAGTCCAGCGCCGTGAGTGCGAGCCGGGTCGTGATCGTCGTGAGGTAGGCCGTGGGATTCTCCACCGTCTCCGTCACCCGTTCCCAGCGCAGCCATGCGTCCTGGACGACGTCCTCGGCCTCGGTGGCGGACCCGAGCATGCGGTACGCGACGCCGAAGAGTCGGGGCCGGGCCAGCTGGAAGTCGTGGAGTGCGCCTGTCGTCACAGCGTACTGTCTATCGCACAGCGGATAATGGGGGAGTGCCGACCTACCGTGACGAAGCCGTTGTGCTGCGCACCCACAAGCTGGGTGAGGCCGACCGCATCGTGACGATGCTGTCCCGCAACCACGGCAAGATCCGTGCTGTGGCAAAGGGAGTGCGTCGTACTGCCTCCCGATTCGGCTCCCGGCTCGAGCCCTTCATGGTGGTCGACGTGCAGTGCTACATCGGCCGCAGCCTCGATATCGTGCAGCAGGCGGACATGCTCGGCTCCTACGGGTCCGACATCACCTCCGACTACACCGCGTACACGGCGGCGAGCGTGATGGTCGAAACGGCCGACAAGGTGACGGACGACGACGGCAGCCTCCAGCAGTACCTGCTGCTGGTGGGCGCCCTGCGTTCGCTCTCGCGCAAGGACCATCCCGTCTCCCTCACCCTCGACTCGTACCTGCTCCGCGCCCTCTCGATCGCCGGCTGGGCCCCCAGCTTCGGCGACTGCGCCGTCACCGGCGAGCCGGGGCCGCACTCGGTGTTCGTGGCGCAGCTCGGTGGCGTCGTCGCCGACCACGTGGCACCCCCCGGGTCGCCCCGTCTGGACGCACAGACCATCGCGCTGCTCGGTGCGCTGCTCAGCGGGGACTGGGAGCTGGCGGAGGCGAGCGAGGCCCGTCACCAGTCGCAGGCGAGCGGCATCGTGGCTGCGTACACGCAGTTCCACCTCGAGCGGGCGCTGCGTTCGCTGCCGCACGTGGAGCGCACCGCATGAGCTTCGTCAACAAGACACACAAGGACGCTGTCGACTTCAAGCCCATCGACTGGACCGGTATCCACCCTCCGCACTTCCCGAAGGTGCCCGCGCACGTGGCGATCGTCATGGACGGCAACGGCCGCTGGGCGAACCGCCAGGGGCTGACCAGGACGCAGGGTCACCAGGCCGGCGAGGCGGCGCTGCTCGACGTGGTCGCCGGGGCGATCCAGGCGGGCGTCAAGCACCTCTCCGTCTATGCCTTCTCGACCGAGAACTGGAAGCGCTCGCCCGACGAGGTGCGCTTCCTCATGGGCTTCAACCGCGATGTCCTCCACCGCCGCCGTGACCAGCTCAACGATTGGGGTGTCCGCGTCCGCTGGGCGGGACGCAAGCCCCGCCTGTGGCGTTCGGTCATCGACGAGCTACAGTTCGCCGAACGACTGACGGCCGGCAACTCGACGCTCACCCTGACGATGTGCGTCAACTACGGAGGTCGACAGGAGCTGGTCGACGCCGTGCGCCGGATGGTCGAGACCGGTGCTCCCATCACCGAGAAGTCGATCCAGAAGCACCTGTACACCGCGGATCTGCCCGACGTCGACCTCTTCGTCCGCAGCTCGGGGGAGCAGCGCACCAGCAACTTCCTCCTGTGGCAGTCGGCGTATGCGGAGATGGTCTTCCTCGACCAGCTCTGGCCCGACTTCACCCGCACCGACCTGTGGGAGGCGATGGACCGGTTCAACGGACGCAGCCGCAGGTTCGGGGGAGCAGTCGACGCTCCAGGTGCCTAGAACGGGGACCTGACCGGTCTGTTCATCGCCGCTACCGTGTCGGTGTGACCTCCGCACGGCATCCCGGCCCGACACGCCTGTCGAACAGTCTCGACTACGCGGCATTCCGAGTTCCCCGCTCAGACCGGTCCCGGGTCAGCCGTTTGATCGACAATGCGACGGCTCCCGGATACTTGGGTCTGGTGGGGGTGGGAATCGGGTTCGGCTCGGGGGCCTTGGGCGTCCTCGCTCTCACATTCTTCGTCTGGCCGGCTGAGCGCATCGTTCCGTTCGTCGGTGCGGTCATCGTCGTGCTCATCGCCCTGGTGGTCGCGTTCGCGGTCGCCGCTGCACACTGGACAGACGAGAACCGCGTGTTCGTCGACTCGTACACCGATGTCCTTCCGGCCTTCTCTGCGGCCAACGGATTCGAGTACCACGAGTACTCACGTGTTCCCCGCTTCGCGGGTGGTCTCTTCTCTGGCTCCGAAGAGGGCTACGCGATGGATCGACTGGTGTGGCCGCGGAGCCCGCGCTTCGAGATCGGTACTCTCCCGGAGAGTGCCTTCAGGATCGCCGATTGGGGCTACGTGGCGATCGAACTGGATAGTGTACTCCCGCACCTGCTGCTGGAATCGGTCCGGGGCGACGAGCCCGGCTGGGGTCTCCCGTTCGCCCAGGATGATGCCCAGGCCGTCGAGTTGGAAGGCGACCTCTGGCGCCATTATCGCGTCTACACGACTCCGGGTCGGGAGACGGAGGCCCTCTACATCTTCACCCCGGATCTCCTGGCCCTCCTCATCGACGAGATCGACGGGTTCCATGTCGAGATCGTGGAGAATTGGCTATTCCTCTACTCGCGCCTCGGGTTCGCTGGACGGGACGAGCTCGGCTATCGGCGATTGTTCGAGATCGTCGACCTCGTGCAGAGGAGCGCGGCAAGACGCGCACAACTACTGCGTCCCGCGTTGAGTGAGTCGGCTGTGGGGCGTCGGGGACCCCATCGGCTCGCTCCCGGCAACACCATGCGGTTTGCGCGTATCGGGGGAGTCGTCGTCGCGGGCATCATCAGCGCGATCGTCGGCGCGGGCATCGCCGTCGCGACGATGCTCGCCTGAGCGTGAGCGTGAGACCGGGCGGCGAAGCGAGCCGAGCGGTCGATAACCCGGGTGCCCAGTACGGGGACGTGACCGGTCTGTGCATCATCGCTACCGTGGAGGTGTGAACCGAGTTCGCGACTTCAGTCCTCTGTCCGACTCGGGTATTCCGCTGGGTGACAATCTGGTCCGGTTCGAGGGCAACCCGCAGGTACTCCCGGCCATAGCAATGGCCGTCGTTGGCCTGTCCGTCGGCGGGGCCGGGGTTCTTATCGCGGCATGTGGCCCCGATGGAGCCGTCGTCGCGCTTGTCGTCGTCCTGATCGGAGCAGGACTCGTCCTTCTGATCACGCCTCTCGTGCGCATGGCGTCACAGGTCCGTGTGGTGCGTTCTCTCTCACCCCGACTCCCGGGCTTCGCCGCCACGAACGGCATGGACCACGTTCCATTCGCGAGCGCCCACGACTACCCGGGGACCCTCTTCCGGCAGGGCGGGGACAGCGGTCGTGTGCTCGACCTGCTCCGCAGTCGCCACGACGCGTCGTTCTCCATCGGCACCTACGTCTATCAGCCATCCGGGAGTGAGCGGGAACGATTCTGGGGCTTCGTCGCCGTCCGCTTGGTGGGCGATGTCCCGCACATGGTGCTCCAGTCACAGCGGTTGAGGTTCACCGTGCTCGGGTCGCTTCCCATGGACATGGTTGCGAACCAGCGGCTCGACCTGGAAGGAGACTTTCCGTCCCATTTCAGTCTCTTCGTCGCGCCGGGTGGCGAACGCGAGGCTCTCTATCTCTTCACACCGGATCTGATGGCACTTTTCGTCGATGAGATCGCGGACCTGCACGTGGAGACCGTTGGCAATTGGCTGTTCGTCTACGTACCGTGCGATCTGCGCGGCGTGAGTCCCGCGGCCTACGAACGCTTGTTCGGCATCGCTGATCACGTTCTCGCACGATTCGCTGACCGAGCGGAGAGTCTCGTCGCGTCCATTCGCCTTCCAGATCGCGTCCGGCGAGGTCGCCTGCACTTCCTGTCCGACGCCGATTGGTTGATGCCCCGCATGGTGCTCGCCGTCGCAGTGGTTGCTGCGGTGATCACCACCAGCCTGCACCTGGCGTGGTGAGCAACGCAGCGCGAACCGAGACGGTCGCACCCTCCAGGATCTGGAAACTCAGGAGAAATGGCCCTACCGGGGAAGCGTTGCCGGACGGTGACCGTCGGATGTCGGCAAACTCCTGAGTTTCCGAATGGTCGGTTTGGGTGCGGGTGACTTTAAGGGCTAGGATGCCTTCAGGTCGATTTGACCTTTACTAGAGACGGCAAGCGATGAACGCGATGCGCACGGACGACGGGGTCACCCTCGCGGTGTCGACCGTCATCTTCGCGCTCGGTGAGCGGGGCCTTCGAATTCCTCTGGTCCGTCGCATTCGCGAACCCTTCGACGGGCGCTGGGCCCTGCCCGGCGGCCCGATCCTCGTCGAGGAGGGGCTCGAGTCGGCCGCGCGCCGCAACCTTCTCGCGACGACCGGCGTCCGCTCGACCTATCTCGAGCAGCTGTACTGCTTCGGGGATCCGGACAGGTCGCCGAACGAGCGGGTCATCTCGATCGTCTACTGGGCGCTGGTGCGGTCGGATGAGGCGGCCCTCGCCGCCGAGAACGAGAACGTCCGCTGGTTCCCGGCCGACGACCTCCCCGAGCTCGCCTTCGACCACAACGTGATCGTCGCCTACGCGCTCTCGCGGCTCCGCACGAAGATGGAGTACAGCCAGATCGCGCACGCCTTCCTCGGCCCCACCTTCACCCTCGCCGAACTCCGCGAGGTGTACGAGGCCGTGCTGAGCCGGCCGCTCGACCCCGCCAACTTCCGCCGCCAGGTGGAGAAGAGCCTCATCGACACGGGGGAGCGTCTCACCGGCGCCCGCCACCGTCCGCCCCGGCTCTACCGTTACGACGCATCACCCGCTACGAAGGACGAGGCATCCCATGTCGTCAGTTGACACCACCATCAAGGGCATCGTCTCCGGGATCACGAACGGCGCGGTCTGCACGACCGAGCTGGCCGAGGGCCCCTGGGTGATCGACGCCCAGCCGATGCCCGGTTACGGGCCCGGGGCGTCGATGGGCGACGTCATCCCGGTCGGCACGCCGCGCCAGGGCCAGCTGCCGCTCGAATACCAGCAGGCCACCAACGACCAGCTGCACGACCGCATCCGCGTCGCCAAACAGGTGCTCGGCGAGAAGGTGGTCATCCTCGGCCACTTCTACCAGCGCGACGAGATCGTGCAGCACGCCGACTTCCTCGGCGACTCCTTCCAGCTGGCGAACGCCGCCCAGACGGTCCCGGACGCGGAGGCGATCGTCTTCTGCGGTGTGCACTTCATGGCCGAGACGGCGGACATCCTCGCGCAGGAGGACCAGCGCGTGATCCTGCCGAACCTCGCCGCCGGGTGCTCGATGGCCGACATGGCCGACATCGACTCGGTCGAGGAGGCCTGGGCCCAGCTCGAGGCGATCTACGGCACCGAGCCCGACGCCGACGGTCGCGTGCCGATCATCCCGGTCACCTACATGAACTCCTCGGCGGCGCTCAAGGGCTTCTGCGGGCGCCACGGCGGCATCGTCTGCACGTCGTCGAACGCGGCGACCGTCATGGAGTGGGCGCTCGAGCGCGGCCAGCGGGTACTGTTCTTCCCCGACCAGCACCTCGGTCGCAACACCTCGAAGGCGATGGGCATCCCGGTCGAGCTCATGCCGATGTGGAACCCCCGCAAGCCCCTCGGAGGCAACGACGAGCAGGCGATCCGCGACGCGAAGGTCGTGCTCTGGCACGGTTTCTGCAGCGTGCACAAGCGTTTCACGGTCGCCCAGATCGAGCGCGCACGGGCCGAGTTCCCCGGCGTCCGCGTCGTGGTCCACCCGGAATGCCCGATGGAGGTCGTCGACGCGGCGGACGAGGCCGGCTCGACCGACTACATCCGCAAGGCGGTCATCGCCGCGACGGAGCCGACGACCTTCGCGATCGGCACCGAGATCAACATGGTCAACCGCCTCGCGGCCGAGTTCCCGCAGCACACGATCTTCTGCCTCGACGACGTGGTCTGCCCCTGCTCCACCATGTACCGCATCCACCCGGGCTACCTCGCCTGGGTGCTCGAGGAGCTCGTGGCCGGCCGGGTCGTCAACCAGATCATCGTGGACGAGGACGTGAAGGCGAACGCCCGTATCGCCCTCGAGCGCATGCTCGCTGCGAAGCCGGCCTGACCATGGCGCACGTCGTCGTCGTCGGAACCGGGATCGCCGGTCTCATCACCGCCCTCGAGGCCTCCCGCACCCACGACGTCACCCTGGTGACGAAGGCGGAGCTGGCGGAGAGCAACACCAAGTACGCGCAGGGCGGGATCGCCGCCGCGATGTTCCCGGACGACTCGGTCGAGAGCCACATCGAGGACACTCTCCGCGCCGGGGCCGGGCTCAACGACCGACACGCGGTCGAGATCCTTTGCTCAGAGGGCCCGCAGCGCATCCGCGACCTCATCGAGATCGGCGTCGCCTTCGACCGCGAGAACGGCGAGCTGGCTCGGGGGCACGAGGCGGCGCACAGCAACCGTCGCGTCCTGCACGCGGGCGGCGACGCGACCGGCCTGCACATCGAGCTCGCCCTCGTCGAGGCCGTCCGGCGGGTGGCCGTCGAGGTGCACGAGCACACGTTCATGGTCGACCTCGTCGTCGAGGACGGTCGCGTCCGCGGCGTCGACCTCCTCCTGCCGGGTGATGTCGAGCGTCGCGTGGACGCCGACTTCGTCGTCCTCGCTTCCGGCGGCGCTGGCCAGCTCTACCGGCACACCACCAACCCCGCGGTGACGACGGGCGACGGTGTCGCGGCGGCCTGGCGCGCCGGTGCGGTGCTCAGCGACGTCGAGTTCTATCAGTTCCACCCCACCTCCCTCGCCGTCGCCGGCAACCCGCTCGTGTCCGAGGCGGTCCGTGGCGAGGGCGCGACCCTGCTCGACGCGGGCGGCCGTCGCTTCATGTTCGACGTCCACCCGGACGGCGAGCTCGCCCCGCGCGACGTCGTCGCCCGCGGTATCGCGACCCAGATGGCGAAGCAGGGCGGTGCTCCCGTTCTGCTCGATGCAACGGCTCTCGGGTCGGCCTTCCTCGCCGAACGCTTCCCGGGCATTACGCGGGTCGTGGAGGAGCACG
>Ga0247810_10001233_pt1 | contig 16940 bp, 9 predicted proteins | sample UWRJL119311C1_FD_179918 | JGI IMG/M metagenome (GOLD analysis project Ga0247810, IMG submission 179918) | Plant litter microbial communities from Arlington Agricultural Research Station in Wisconsin, United States - UWRJ-L119-311C-1 | ecosystem: Environmental > Terrestrial > Plant litter >...
GCATCTTATTTGTTATCTGCAAATTATACAGATCAGGAAGGTTTTATCATTAATGATGTAAGCAAAAGAACTACCGTTAGAGCCAATATAGATGTTAATTTGAAAAAATGGTGGACAATAGGGATGCAGTCTTTTGCAACATTTGCTGATTACAGCGGAGAAGAGCCAACGCTAAGTGGTATCATCCGTCAGACTCCTTTGACAGTGCCTTATGACGAGAATGGTGAATTGATTCCGTTTCCAACCGGAACCATATATTCAAATCCTTTTATGACTTATCATGTGGATAATCTGGATAAAACGACCAACCTCTTCGGAAATTTTTATTCGGAAATAAAAATCCCTTTTATAAAAGGTTTAAGCTACCGTATCAATTTCGGAAACAACTACAGATTAGGCTATCAGTATGGAGCAAGTAAATATGGTGCCGGACAAACTGGTTCAGCTTATAAAAACAACAGTTCAAGATACGATTATACTTTTGATAACATTGTAACTTATAAAAGAACCTTTGCAAAAGACCATGATCTGGAAGCAACGTTTTTATATGGAGCATCGGAAAGACAAGCCGATGATACCGCTGCCTCTGGCGAAGGTTTTACGGATTTGACTTTAAGCTGGAATTCTTTGGAACAAGCTACAAAACAAGTGGTATCCTCTGGAGGATGGCACGAAGCACTGAACTATCAGATGGGAAGGGTTAATTATAAGTTTAGAGATAAATATCTATTAACTGCTACAGTAAGAAGAGATGGTTTCTCAGGTTTTGCAGAAAATGAAAAATGGGGTGTTTTCCCTTCAGCGGCAGTTGGATGGGTTATTACTAAAGAAAATTTCTTTAAATCTAATGTAATTGACTTCCTGAAGTTGAGAGCAGGATACGGATCAAACGGAAATCTTACAAGCCGATATTTTTCACTTTCAAGAATTAGCAGAGGAGCATCGTATGTATATGGCGAAGGTGGATCAACAGAGTTTGCACAGCAGTTAAATACTTTGGCGAATGCAAACCTGCAGTGGGAATCTACAGGCGGGATAAACGCAGGTTTGGATTTTAGACTTTTCAAAGGAAGAATTTCAGGAAATGTCGAATATTATAAAACCGAAACCAAGAATCAGTTGTTTGCAAGATCGGTTCCGGCCATTAGCGGGGTGACTTCTGTAAATGTGAATTTGGGGAACATCGAAAATTCAGGTGTTGAATTTTCGATTACATCCAATAACATCCAAAATGATAATTTTTCATGGAGTACAACAGTGAACTTCTCCAAGAATGACAATAAAATTTTATCGCTGACAGGTCTTGATCAGGATGGTGACGGAAAAGAAGATGATATTGTAGCAGACAACAGATTTATTGGTAAATCAGTGGGTACGATATTCAATTATGAGGCGGGAGATATATATCAGGTGGGGGATGTTATCCCAGCAGGATATTACCCTGGAACACGCAGGGTTATAGATCAGAATGAGGATGGTGTTATCGATTCTAAAGATAAAGTGTTTCAGGGAAGATCAGAACCTGCTTTCAGGGCCGGATTGCTAAATACGTTTTCTTATAAAGACCTGACGCTAAACATTTTCTTAAATACAGTTCAGGGAGGTAAAGACGGTAACTTAAGTACCAATGAACCTAATTACGGAGGAAGACAGGACGAAAAAGATAACTTGTTTAATTACCTTAAAAGCACCGATTTCTGGACACCATCAAACCCTAACGGAATTAATTCACGTTACGTAACAGCTCCAAAAGTAGTAGCACCCGTATATTATAATCGTGATTTTGTACGTCTTCAGGATATTTCATTGTCTTATAACTTTCCTAAAAAGCTGATGGGTGATATCGGGTTGAGTTCTTTGAGACTTTTTGTAAGCGGAAAAAACCTGATTACATGGACCGACTGGAAAGGATGGGATCCCGAAACAGGGCAAGGTCTTTCAGATGACGGCCGTCCGGTTCTTAAAGGATATTCTATGGGATTAAATGTAACTTTTTAAAATTATTATCATGAAATTAAAATATATACTTTCTTGTGCTGCTCTGGGAATATTGTTATCCTGCAGTGATGAGTTTTTAGACGAAACACCGGTAGATTTTATATCTGCTGAAAATGCATTCCGAACTTATGAGGATTTCAGTCTTTCCATAAACGGACTGCATTCCAGGGTAAGAGCCGAGTTTTACAGTAAAGACGGAAATTTTCCTTTTGATTATATTTATGGTACTGATTTAGTATTTGACGGTGAACCAAATGCAAGACGCTGGACACCTTATACTTCTGTAATGCAGCCATCGGGCGGTAACAAAGTTCCTGAAACCCATTGGAATGATCTTTATAAAATGATCTCCGAATCAAATATGGTGATTTCAAGGCTTAAAAGTGTCGAACTAACTCCTGCTCAGGAAACTAAAATAGAAGCACAGGCGCGTTTCTTCAGAGCTCTTGCTTACAGGACTTTAGCCTATTTGTATGGAGGAGTGCCAATTAGCTTGGAAGAAATTAAAGAGCCTAAATACGATTTTGTCAGAGCTACCAAAAAAGAGGTTTTAGATCAGTGTGCTATAGATTTGACTTTTGCAGCGGATAATCTTCCTGGGATTACTGTGGCAAGAAGCGGAGAAATTAATGCGCTGGCAGCGAGTCACCTTTTAGCAGAAGTTTATATAGCCAATAATGAACCTAAAAAAGCCATTATAGCGGCATCCAGAGTAATTGATGATCCAAATACCGATTTGATGACAAAGCGTTTCGGAAGCCGTGCAACCGAATTTGGTAAAGATCCTTATTGGGATTTATACAGAAAGAATAATCAAAACAGAACTTCAGGAAATACGGAAGCTCTTTGGGTAATACAGTATGAAACAGATGTACCTGGAGGAGGAACTATCTCTACAACAAAAGATGGATCCTATTTTATGGAAAGACATCACGCACCCAACATAGGAGCGTTGAAATTAGGAACTGTTGTACCATTTTTATGGCCTGTAAGCGACTATACAGGAGGAAGAGGAATTGGATGGGCAATTTCTACAGTGTATTTCAGTAATACTATTTGGGCTAGTGATTTTAATAACGATATGCGAAATGCCAATCATAATTTCATGAGAGTATTTACGTATAACAACGCTAAAGTTTCGCAGTATTATGGAAAAACGATTTCTACAGAAAATCCACCGGCGGGTATAACGGTTCCAACCAGAAACTTTTATGCTTATCAGACCAAAGTAACCACTCCGGGTGATCATCCAACAAATTTATTTATTGATAGTGCAACCGGTCTTTTAAGTACAAATGCCGGAGGAACTTATGCAGATCAGTATATGTTCAGACTGGCAGAAACGTATTTATTGAGAGCTGAAGCGTATATGAATGATAATCAGCTGCAACTTGCGGCAAATGACATTAACGTTGTTCGTAAGAGAGCTAACGCAAGTGAAGTTGCTCCTGGAGCTGTAAACATCAACTACATCCTGGATGAAAGAATGAGAGAGCTGGGTATGGAAGAAAAAAGAAGACTGACCCTTATGCGTCTGGGATTATTGTATGACCGTGTAAGCAAATACAATACTTACTATAAGGAAATTCAGGAATTTCATAATCTTTGGCCTATTCCATTTACAGAAATAGAACGCAATACTGGGGCTGTTTTAGAACAAAATACAGGATACGTTAATTAATTTTAGTTTTTTTTTAATCAAATTGCTTGTCACAGTCTATTTTTACTGTGATAGGCAATTTTTAATTTAATCTATGAAAGTCTTAAAAAAAAGCTTTTTAATAATTTTATTTCTGACAGGTATTTCCGCTGTTAATGCTCAGGAAAAGAAACCGGTTGCAGCATTTTATTTTGGTACAAAAACTAATTCAGATAGAGGAACTTTACTAAAAAAGGGAGATTTATATACTGATAATCTTGGCTATGGTTTTGATCTGCAGTCTGAAAACAATGCAATATTTGAGAGGGAATTTTTCAAAGCTGAAAAATCTGTTTATTTTTCGGTAAAACTTCCTGAAGGAAATTATAAAGTTGAGGTAGTCATCGGTGGAATAAATAACGCGACAACAACAGTAAAAGCAGAATCCAGAAGATTGATGCTGCGGGAAATCAAAACAGCTAAAAAAGAAACCAAAACAGAGCGTTTTATAATCAATGTCAGAACCGCAAAATTTGGCGAAAACAATAGTATTCGTCTTAAGCCGGGTGAACTTAAAGGTTTGAATTGGGATGATAAACTGACATTGGAATTTTCGGAAGGTTCTGTTGTTCAAAGTATCAAAATCACGCCTATTTCAAAAATTAAGACCCTTTTTATAGCCGGAGATTCTACCGTTACCGATCAGGATTTGGAGCCGTGGGCATCCTGGGGACAGTATTTTAGCAATTATTTTTCTACAGATGTTGTAGTTGCCAATTACGCCTGTTCAGGTTTGGCACTCAGCTCTTTTAAATCAGGAAACCGCCTGGAGAAAATTTTGCATATCATCCAGCCGGGAGATTATCTTTTTATCGAATTTGGACATAATGACGAAAAGGCCAAAGGCGAAGGAAAAGGAGCGTGGGGAGAATACACGACTTTGTTAAAAGAGTATGTCACAAGTACCAGAGAAAAAGGCGGAATTCCAGTATTGATTACACCAACACAAAGACGTCGTTTTAATGATAATGGAACGTTAAATCCAACACATGGCGAGTTTCCGGATGCGATGCGAAAAGTGGCTCAGGAGCTGCAAGTGCCATTAATTGATGTTACTAATATGACGACAGCTATGTATGAAAGCTGGGATGATGAACTATCAAAAAAAGCATTTGTGTTTTATCCTGCCAATACCTTTCCGGGACAAACAAAAGCCTTGGCGGATAACACGCATTTTGGTAGTTTTGGAGCTAATGAAGTAGCTAAATGCGTGGTTCAGGGAATTAGGGATTTAAATTTGGATATTGCTAAAAATATAAAACCTACAGTTCCTGTTTATAATCCAAAAAATCCTGACAAACCAAGTGACTGGACCGTGCCAATGAGTTCCAGATTTGAAACAACTAAGCCCGATGGTAATTAAATTTAAATTTTAAAAAAGCTTTTAATTAAAGTGATATAACCGCTGAATTGTATTTCGACCTAAATTATGAAATTAAAAAACACGTTAATAATAGTAATAAACCTGCTTGGGATAATCTTTCATTCGTATAGCCAGACAGTCATTCCGGATAAACCTCTTGAATTATATCTGCTTATAGGACAGTCCAACATGGCAGGACGAGGGGCTCTTGATACCAAAATCAATACTGTAAACGAGGATATTTTAATGCTTGATAAATCCGGTAATTGGGTGATTGCCAAAGATCCTCTTCACTTTGACAAACCAAGTGCCGGAGTTGGCCCGGGTCTTAGTTTTGCCCAAACAATATTAAATGAGAATAAAAATATTCAAATAGGACTGATACCTTGTGCATGGGGAGGTTCTCCTATAAAAGTTTGGTCACCGGGTTCAAAATATTTTGATAATTTTCCTTATGATGAAGCGATTGCAAGGGCCAAAATAGCGATGCACAAAGGTGTTTTAAAAGGCATTCTCTGGCATCAGGGAGAGTCGGATAATACGCCTGAAAAAGCATTGGTTTATCTTGAAAAGCTCAAACAGTTGATTTCAAATTTAAGAAAAGATTTAAACCAGCCGAATCTGCCTTTCTTAGCGGGCGAAATAGGCTATTTTAATAAATCAGACAATATTAATTCAGTTATTAATAAGCTACCTGAAGAAGTAAAAAATACAGCGGTGGTTTCTGCAAAAGACTTAAAAGACAAGGGAGATCATTTGCATTTTGATACTGCTTCTGCGCGTGAACTAGGTGTCAGATATGCAGCTGCAATGAAAAAACTAAAATCTGAAACTTTAAATAAAACTGAAAACCCTTCTGTTGTACTCACTTTTGATGATGCCGAAATTAGCCATTATAACAATGTAGCACCTTTATTATTGAAATTCGGTTTTAAAGCAACATTTTTTGTGTGTGAATTTCCACTTCATAACCCTGAGGAGAAAAAAGAATACATGAGTTGGAACCAGATTGCCGAGCTGTCTAAAAAGGGATTTGAAATTGGCAATCACACCGGACATCACAGAAATGTTACGAAACTGAAGCCTAATGAAATTGAAGACGAATTACAATATATAGAAGCAAAATGTAAAGAATATGATATTCCCAAGCCTGTTTCCTTTGCCTATCCGGGAAATCGAAATGATTCAATATCTCAAACTATTCTAAAACAAAGAGGATATAAATACGCCCGTGCCGGAGGAAGCATTTTATATAATAAGCAAAAAGATTCTCCATTGGTAATTCCAAGTTACACGGTTACAGATTCTGATAAAATTAAAAATCGTGTTATGTCAGCTTTAAAAAGTTTGGAACCTAATCAAATTTTAGTGCTTACTTTTCACGGAGTTCCTGATATTGTTCATCCGGATTATTCCACATCAACAGAATTTCTTTCAGAGATTTTACAGTTACTAAAAGACAGGCAGTATAATGTACTTGCTATGAAAGATCTTTAAAAAAATTAGTAAAACAACTAATATACTTCTTACTCCATTTCATATAATATTAAAAAAACTGTCTTTTAAAATTTATGTTTTAAAGACAGTTTTTTGTTTTATTCCGCAGGTAAAATATTTTCAATTTACTTTTTGGCTTTGTTATTTGTCATAATTATAAATTTTTTAGATAATAAAAACGTACTACATAAAAATAAATCTGTTTTTGTCAATATTTGATTTGTAATGGCTGTTTTTGATAAGGTTATTTTATAGCCAGAGCTATAAGTTTGTTACTACTAACAACCAACCTTAAATTAATAGTATGAAAAACATTACCAGATTAATTTTTATAATTTGTTGCGTCCTGATTTCAATCAGGGGAAATGCACAACGGATTGTGCAGGATTTAGACAGAGGTGTTGTTGCAATACATTCAGAAACAGCCAAGGCATTTGTTTCCTGGCGTTTATTTGCAACTGAACCTTCCAATACAGGTTTTAACCTTTACCGCTCTTCGGGTGGAGGAACACCTGTAAAATTAAATACTGCGGTTCTCACAGCAGGTACAAACTTCACAGATGCAACGGCAAATTTTACTGTTTCAAACGAGTATTTTGTAAAAGCTGTTGTAGACGGAATTGAGAAAGAAGCCAGCCGTTCCTTTATTATGCCGGCCAATACGCCTGTGCGTTCTTACATGAGTATTCCATTAAACCAAAATCTGGTTGGATATACGGCCAGATATGTAAGAGTGGGAGACCTTGACGGAGACGGCGATTATGATTATGTGATTGTCAGAAGCGGACCTGATGAAACAAAAACCATGATGCTCGAAGCTTACAAACAAGACGGAACTTATCTTTGGCAGCTAGACTGCGGTCCAAACAGCCTTGATCAGTATAATAATGAACCCGGATCTTCTACGCTCGATGTAGGTCATGGAGACAATGTTATGGTGTATGATATCAATCTGGATGGAAAAGCTGAGGTAATTGTACGTACTTCAAATGGCGTTAAATTCGGAAACGGAGCGACACTTCAATATCCTGATGATGTCCATCAATTTATTTCGGTATTAGATGGGCTTACCGGTGCTGAGATTTCCCGAACGGCTTATAATAATCCTTATATCGCCGAAGGTCCAATGAACGGACATTTTGGAATTGCCTATCTCGATGGTATTCATCCGAGTGTAGTCTGGGAAGCAAAAAACAGAACAGGAAGCGAAAATTTTAATGAAATGACAACTGCCTGGGACTGGAAAAATGGAACATTGGTTCAAAAATGGCAGTTTTTCTTAGATCAGTATCCGGCCGGCAATCAGCAGACAGGACATCAAATCCGTATTATAGATCTGGATGGTGACGGGAAAGATGAAATAGTTCCGCAGGGATTTGCGATCGACGATGACGGCTCACTGATGTACGCTCTTGCAGATCAGGATATTTTTCACGGAGACCGTTTTTTTGTTGGCGACTTAGATCCTGATCGTCCCGGTTTGGAAAATTATGGAATTCAGCAAGGATATAGCGTTTCAGGGATTATGTGGTATTACTGTGATGCTAAAACAGGGAAACTCTTATTGAATCAGAAGAATCCTGGAAATCTTGATTTGGGAAGAGGAAATGTAGGCGATTTTGATCCTCGCTTTTCGGGATATGAGTTTCATACTTTTGTAGATCATCTTTATAATGTTTCAGGCGCTCCGACATCGGTTGTCAATATGCCTGCATCTTATCCTAATTTTAAGATTTGGTGGGATGGTGATTTGCTGACTGAAAATCTGGACAATAAAAAAATGACTAAGTGGAATTATCTCGCAGACAAAGAAGACAGGATAAAAATTGATGGCAGTACCTCTTTTCCAAATGGGCATAATGTTGGACCAAACACACCCAGTTTTGCAGGAGATATTTTAGGAGACTGGCGTGAAGAGGTTATCTATGAATCTACAGATTTAAAATCTTTATTAATTTATACAACTCCTATTCCAACTACAGAACGTATCTACACGCTTTCTCAAAATCCGGCCTATCTCGCTTGTATGAGCGTTAGAGGGTATTATCAGGGTAACATGACCGATTTTTATTTAGGACATGGAATGCAGGAACCTCCGGTTTCTCCAATTCAAAAAGCAGATAAATACTGGAAAGGTGATGCTAGTTTAACATGGGATCTTACTTCTTCAAACTGGGAATCTAATTCGGATGGTATTTACAAAAATGGTGATGTGGTTATGTTTGATTTCCGAGGGAATAACACATCACCAATAGTATTAAATGCTGATTTTGCTCCTGCAAAAGTATGGGCAATGAATCCACTAGGAAAAGATTATACTTTTTCAGGAACAGGAAAGCTTACCGGAGCTATGGACTTTGTAAAATCACAGTCGGGACTGGTAACTTTTAACGGAAATTATGATTACACAGGTAAAACGGAAATATCTGAAGGAGGATTAAACATAAACGGAAGCCTTACCAGTAAAGTTTATATTAAGCCAAAAGGCGCTTTAGGCGGAACAGGTACATTAAAAGGCGGAGTAGTTTTAGAAAAAGGCTTTAATATCGATGGAGGCCGATTTAATCCAGGAAATGGTAACACCGAAGAACTGATTGGATCTTTGGTTATTGATGGCGATCTTGACGTTCCGGGCAACAATAATTTTTCTTTTGATATTGTTCCGGGTTCTGCAAAAATAAATGACTCTTTTGTTGTTAATGGAAAATTGAAATTTTCTAATAAAAATACCATTATCATTAAATTTAAGGATGACGCTGTTGAAGGAGGGACTTATTTCCTGATCAAATCAACGGGAGTTCTTACGGCTGTAAAAGAAGATTTTAAAATTGAAGGATTAGATGGTATTCCAAATGAACTGATCATCGAAAATAATCAAATCAGCTTGAAGATTTTAAAACTTCGTGATCCGGCATTAATTACATGGAAAGGTTCTGTTGATAATAATTGGGATTCGGCCAAAGAAAATTTTGACTTAAACGGAACTCCGGTTGCTTTTACTCCAAAAGACATTGTATTGTTTGATGATAGTGCATTGCAAAAAAACGTTCAGCTTTCTGTTATTGCGAATAATTCAGGTTTAAATTTTAATGCCGTTAACGACTATACAATCATTGGCACAGGAGTTTTGGACGGTACGGGTGATTTAATCAAATCGAATACTAATAAAGTAACAATAGAATCTGCTGTAAATACTTTTACAGGAAAAACGATTATTAACGGGGGAACTTTGGCAGTATCTTCTATAAATAATGGAGGAGAAGCTTCTTCTTTAGGAACGACAGAAAAAACAGAAGGAAATCTTATAATTAATAATGCTGTATTGCAGATCAATCATAATTCTACAACAAACCGAATTTTGACCATTACAGGAACTTCTACGATTAATACTGCTTCAGCAAATGAGTATGCTATTTTTTCAGGAGACATTACAGGTTCAGGCAGCCTGGTTAAAGAAGGTCCCGGAGCACTTTATTTGCTGTATAACAATTCCTATTCAGGTGAAACGATCTTAAAAAACGGATCTATCTATTTAAGAGGAGAATTTGGAAATAACAACGGATTAGGTTCACTGGGAAAATTAACCATTGAGTCAGGTTCCCTTATTATGGAAGACAGAAGAGTTCATGACGCGCCATCTTGGAATATTGACGTTCCCGAAGGTAAAACCGGCTCATTTACACCAGATGGAAGATGTACCATCAACGGTGCTTTAACGGGAGCAGGGACTTTAAATTTAACCATGCCATTTATTCGAAGTGAGTTTAGAGGTAATTGGTCTGCTTTTTCAGGTACACTTAACGTGAATGGTGATTTTAGGCTGGGTAATACTTTTGGATATGCCAATTCAGCCATTAACTTAAACGGTGTGATTTATTCTTTGGCTAAAGCAAGAATCGCTATTGGAGAACTAAACGGAAATGTAACAAGTTCTATTTATGATGCCGATTGGGAAATTGGAGCCAAAAATACCAATTCGGTTTTTAACGGAAACATAACCGGAATGTCACTGACTAAGGTTGGAACAGGATCATTAACGCTTACCGGAAATAATTCCTATATCGGAACAACGGATATAAATAACGGAAAATTGATCGTCAACAATACTACAGGAACCGGAGCCGGAACCGGAGTTCTTACGGTGAATAATAGTGGTATTTTGTCCGGAAAAGGTATTTTATCTAATGCAGTAGTGATTGCAAGCGGAGGTACTTTGGCTCCGGGTGATCCGTTATTAGGAAAACTTACAGTCAATAACAGCGTAACATTGCTCGAAGGAAGCAGCTACGAAAGTGACGTATATACAGAAAATGATGAAGCTGATCTTTTGACAACAGGAACAAATCAGCTGATTTTGGGAGGAAAACTGGTCATTAAAAACAGAAGTACTGGTGGATATTCCAACGGAGATTCGTTTAAGATTTTTGAAGGAAACAATGTTACAGGAGACTTTTCAGAAATTATTCCGAACAAACCGGAGAGTTCACTAGTCTGGGATACGTCAAGACTGAAAACAGAAGGAATTATTTCAGTGACCAGCACACTTGATGTCATCAAAAACAAATGGGCTAATATGAGATTGTATCCAAATCCGGTACAAGATGTCTGCATTATTGAACTTGATGAAGCATTTAAAGGCGGAGTTATAGAATTGTACGACGTTACCGGAAAAAAAATAAAATCATTTTTAAGTACTGAAACTGTGGGCGACAAGGTTACAGTTAATATGAAAGGAAAAGCTGCAGGTATTTACATTGCAAAATTCAAAAAAGACGGCGAAACTTTCAGCGAGAAAATAATCAAAGAGTAAACTTTGAGAGTGATTGAAATAAATTTAAGTATATCAAAATGAGAAAAATAATTTTACTGATTGTACTTTTTATAACCGCAAATAGTATCCATGCACACGACTGTCATAAACAATTGGTCAAATGTCCGATTGATAATACTGAAATTGAATTTTGTGTGGTAACAGGTTCGATAGCGTATGGCAATTATACTGATTTTCAACAGCAGGTTGATATGGATGATTTTTATGAGGGGCAGATTAAAAGCTGCCCCAAATGCCATTTTTCAGGATACTATTATGATTTTTCTGCCCTATATAATGAGAAAGAAAAGAAAGATGTTCTGGAAATCCTGTCAAAATATAATGATGTTAAGATTGATGATGCAAAAGAATGTGAAATTGCCGGAACTATAAAAGAGTTTTTTAAGGAAGCCAATGATAAAATTGCAAACTGTTATTTGATAGGATCTTATGTGTTGAAAAAGAAATCCAAAAAAGCAGTTTACAGAAAAGAACTTCAGAAAAAAGCAGCCTATTTTTTAATAAAAGCCGTCAACAATCAGGAATATGCAGATCAGGCTGAAACAATTGCTATCAATTATCTCATTGCAGAAATGTACCGAAGAACCGGTGATTTTAAAAATGCTTTAAAATATTATGATGAAGTCCTTACCAGCAAAAAAATAACTGCGTGGCTGGAGGAAATGACGCCCATTCAAAAGGAACTTGCCAAAGGAAAAGACGATACTAACGATATTTAGAAACTCTTGTCTACAAAATTTAGAAAGAATTCTTTGAACTTGCTTGATTTGTTTTTTGACTGCCTGAAGATGACATTCTGAAGGCAGTTTTTAATTTGTTATCCAATATTACAAATCATTAAATTATTTATATACTAGGAATTATGATGAAAGAACATGCAATTATTGATCTTAAAATTAAAAAACGTTCGATTATACCCAAATACATTCAGATTGCTGATAGCATCACGAATGACATTGCAAGTGGAAAAATCAATCATGAAGAGCGTATTCCTTCCATAAATGTGCTTAGTGAAAAGAACCAGGTTTCCAGAGATACTATTGAGAAAGCTTATAAAATTCTACGTCAGCGTAATTTGATTTTTTCAGTTAACGGTCTTGGTAATTTTGTTAATAACAAAATTGCTGAATCTAGAACGAAAATCATTTTTCTTGTCAATAAGTCAAGTTCTTACAAGATAGAAGTGTATAATGCCTTTGCCAATTCAATCGGGAACGCTGCCTATGTCAATATGTATCTCTACAATTGTGATGAGTCTCTTTTTATTGATTTTCTGAAAAAAAATTCCAGCAATTATAATTACTTTGTAATTATGCCACATTTTAAAGATGGGGATGATAAACATGTCAATTATACGCCAAATGTCATTAGAGAAATCGAGAAAATTTCAAAAGACAAACTTATTATTCTGGACAATTCCTATTCTGAAATATCAGGTAATTTTACTGGACTTTATCAGGATTTCAGAAAAGATATTTTCGATGCTCTTGAGACTGGTTTGAAAAAGATTAGGGAATATAAAAAGATTATTCTCATATATCCGGAGAAATCTTTTTTTCCTTGTCCAAAAGGTGTTCAGCAGGGATTTAATGACTTTTGTGAAAAATATCAGTTTAAATTTGAAATTTTAGATGAAATTCATAATGGACTTGAATTAGAAAACAAGGAAATCTATATCACTGTAGAAGATAATGATCTGGTTCATTTAATGCAGCAGATCAAAGAAAAAAACAAAGTGATAGGCACAGATGTTGGCGTTATCTCATATAATGACACTCCACTAAAAGCACTTTTGGGAATTACGGTTATGAGCACTGATTTCAGGGGTATGGGAGAAAGTGCTGCCGATTGTATATTAAATAATAAGACAATGGTGTTTAAAAACCCATTTCATTACATAGAGCGTAATTCGCTTTAGAAATTCATTTCTGCTTTAAGCGGAGAAAACAACTCATTCGCTTACTTTTGTCAATTTTAGAATTTATTGACCTTTAATTATGATGAAATTATTACTTCTATTTGGAATTTTTATATGTTCTTTTTTTTCAGTTCAGGCACAATCGATTAGTGGAATTGTAAATGATGCAAACGGAAAACCGCTTACTGATGTTTTAATTCGTGATTTGGTTTCAAAAGCCCATTCACACACAGATTTCAATGGGAAATTTACCCTTGAAAATGCTAAAATCGAGGATAGCCTGCAAATTTCAAAACAGGGATTTATAACTCAAAAGATAAAAATTACCTCTTCTGATTTTTTAAAAATTTCCCTTTATACGAAACCTTTTTTGCTTGAAGAAGTTACGATAACCAATAATTTAAAATATCTGAATACCGTTTCTAAAATTGATTTAGAAATTCAGCCAATCTCGAATTCACAGGATTTAATGCGCAAGGTTCCGGGACTTTTTATAGGCCAGCATGCAGGCGGAGGAAAGTCTGAACAGATTTTTCTTAGAGGATTTGACTGTGACCACGGAACGGATATCAATGTAACTGTTGACGGTATGCCTGTAAATATGGTTTCGCATGCACATGGTCAGGGTTACGCTGATCTTCATTTTGTGATTCCGGAAACTGTTGATAAAATAGATTTTGACAAAGGGTCTTATTTTGCTGATAAAGGCGATTTTACAACCGCAGGATATATTGGTTTCAGTACCAAAAACGCATTAGAAAGCAGTTCCTTATCGTTTGAAGGAGGACAGTTTGATACTTTTAGAACGGTCGCTTTATTTAATTTATTGAATCAAGAAAACCAGTCGGCTTATTTTGCCGGAGAATACATGATGACCGATGGCTATTTTGATGCACCTCAGAACTTTAACCGAATTAATTTGTTTGCAAAATATTCGGCTAAAATTAAAAATGGAGATAAAATAGCGATTTCATTATCGCATTTTACAAGCCAGTGGGATGCCAGCGGACAAATTCCGGACCGTGCGGTAAACAGCGGATTGATTTCGCATTACGGCGCTATCGATTCTAATGAAGGCGGTAATACTGGAAGAACAAATTTTAATTTGCAATATGATTCCAAAATTGATGAGGTTTCCCAAATTAAAAACTCGGCTTATGTAAGCAAATACGATTTTGAATTGTATTCAAATTTTACTTTCTTTCTAAATGATCCTGTTAATGGCGATCAAATCAAACAGAAGGAAAACAGAACGATCATTGGTTTTCAGTCGGAATATGACCGAAAACTGAATGACAAATGGCTTTTTAAATTAGGTGCCGGATTACGAAACGACAATAATCAGGATGTTGAATTGTCGCATACCTTAAACCGAAAAACGGTTTTAGATTATTTGAGTTTAGGAAATGTAAACCAGACCAATCTTTTTGGCTACACGAGTATTGATTTTACATCAGGAAAATGGCTGATCAATTCGGGCGTGCGTCTGGATTATTTTAAATTTGGCTACGAAGATCAATTGGCGGAAACGTATACGAATCAAACACAAACCAAAGCAATTGCAAGTCCGAAACTGAATTTTTTATATACGCAGAATAATACTTTGCAATATTTCATAAAACTCGGAAAAGGTTTTCACAGCAACGACACTCGTGTTGTTGTAGCACAGAAAGGACAGGAAATATTACCTGAAACTTATGGTGGAGATTTAGGAATCAACTGGAAACCTTTTCCGAGAATGATTTTAAATTCGGCAATTTGGTATTTGTATCTGCAGCAGGAATTTGTGTATGTTGGCGATGAAGCTGTAGTAGAACCAAGCGGTCAGACCGAAAGAAAAGGTTTTGATGTTGGTTTCAGATATCAATTAACAAATTGGTTGTTTTGGAATACGGATTACACTTACACGCACGCACGCTCGATGGACGAACCAAAAGGAAATGATTATTTGCCTTTGGCACCAGTTCATACTTTAATGAACGGAATTTCTGTTAAGGATTTACATGGATTTTCCGGAAGTTTAAGAACCCGTTTTTTAGGAGACAGGCCTGCTAACGAGGATAATTCGGTTGTGGCAAAAGGATATTGCATCACCGATTTTTCTGTAAACTATCAAATCAAAAAAGTGTCGATAGGAGTGAACATCGATAATATTTTTGATACCCAATGGAAAGAAACACAATTCCTGACTGAATCAAGATTAGCAAACGAAACAGATTCTGTTGAAGAAATCCATTTTACAGCCGGAACGCCTTTTAACGCAAGACTTATTTTGAAATACAGCTGGTAAGTATTATGAAAAATTTATTTGTATGCAACATTTTTTTAATGCTTTTAGTATCTTGCTCAACTGATTCAAATACTGAATATTCTAAGCCACTATTAAATTCTGAAATACTAAAATTAAATATGTTTCGGATGATTCAGGGGGAAAAGACAGGGATTGGGAAAGTTCTGTGGGTAATTGACTTTAAAACCCTTTTTTGACTTACATAAAATTCAATTATCTCTATATTCGAACTCATTTGTTTTGCTTTATTTCCGATTCAATATAAAATAAAGTCAAACCAGCAGAGAGGGAGATAAGTAAATTATCAAAGACCGCGGAAACTTATGCAGAGTATTAACTGGATTTGGTATTAATTGTTATAAAATAGAACAGTATAATGTTGATGTGTATTTGTATTTTCTTTACTTTTATTCTTGATTAAAATATTGTTATTTAAAAAATGATAAAATGGAAAAGGCTGTAAAACTGCAGGTTCGTAAAGATTTAAATAACCACCAGCAGCAAAATGTAATTAAATTGAAAGGAAGTCTGATTTCTCGAGGATACACTGAGATAATTCACATTGCTGATCTGGACGATGAATTTCATATCAACTTTTTTGAAACTTCTATAGACACAAAAAATGAAGTCCGGGAATTCATAAATGCTTTTATAACTAAAGAAAATCTGGAAAATACCATAAAACTTTTCAGGTAGGGGTAAGTGATAATGTAATCAAAACTCTGTAATTGAATATATTGCAGAGTTTTTTATTTTAATAAGTTATGATATTCGGTTTTTTCTTTTCAGATAAAGTGATGCGGATTCACTCATCGTTATTAAAGATCCTCCAAGTATAACAATATCCTTAAGCACCAGCCTGCCTCGGCCCGATAAATATGGAAACCCAAAATGCTGATCTGTTAGATGAGGTACCCAGCTTTCCGGTGTAGTAATTAAAAAGGAAAGCGTTCCGATAGTAAGTATAAAAACAAGTATGCTGCCTATCATGCTCGCAAATGGTGCCCAATGGTGAATTGCTACCAAAAATGCGATGCCAACTAATAGGATACCCAGACCATTTGCAAAGCTATAAGTATTATTTTCAATATTCCATTGATGATTTTTAGCTATTAATTCACCTTCTTTATTGCTGTAATTCTTATATTCTTCCGGATTCTCATAGAAAAATGACATGAATGGACTGTTCGCTACAAACGGTACAATTCCGTCAGCTTCGTAAGTGAAAAATTTAAGGCCTCCAATCCATAGAAAAACAATTACGATACCAGTTCGGATTGCTTTTTTACCTAATGTATCCAGATTTGCTATTCTGTTCAAAATAATACTTCTCATTGTTTTTTT
>Ga0247810_10001234_pt1 | contig 16922 bp, 25 predicted proteins | sample UWRJL119311C1_FD_179918 | JGI IMG/M metagenome (GOLD analysis project Ga0247810, IMG submission 179918) | Plant litter microbial communities from Arlington Agricultural Research Station in Wisconsin, United States - UWRJ-L119-311C-1 | ecosystem: Environmental > Terrestrial > Plant litter >...
CGCCGGCGCGGCGAGGGCCTCGCGTCGCCGTTCCCGCAGCCCCGCGACCGTGCGCTCGAGGGCTGCCTCGATCACGGCGAAGTGCCGGTCGTCCGCCTCGATGAGGGCGGCTTCGGCTTTGGCGGCGAGACGGTCGGGCAGGGCGAAGGCGGTCATGGTCGTCGATCCTCGCTCACGACGGGGGTCTTGCCGCAAGCCCCGGGGTGCCTTATACCTTGAAGAAGGGAGAGGGGTTCTGCCCGCCTAGACGGACCCCGTCGGCAGCGCCGAGTGCTCCGGGTCCTTCGGCTTCGGGATGAACGCCGCGATCACGACGCAGACGACGGCGGCGCCGAGCCCCAGCCAGAGGGCCGTGATGAAGCCGGCCTCGCTCGGGCCGACGACGCCGCCGACCTCGGTGATCGACTGGGCGAGGACGGCACCGACGACGGCGGCCGCGATGCTGGTACCGAGCGACCGCATGAGGGCGTTGAGGCCGTTGGCCGCACCCGTCTCGTTGGCGGGAACGGCGCTCATGATGAGCGCCGGCATGGCCGCGTAGCCGAGCCCGATGCCCACCCCGAGCAGGATGTTGACGGCGAGGATCTGCCACGCCTCGGTGTGGAACAGCAGCGCCCCGCCGTACCCGAGGGCGATGACGGCGGCGCCCGCGACGAGCAGCGGCTTGGGCCCGCGAGAGCGCTGGATCCGGCCGGCGATCGGCGACATCGCCATCATCGCCAGACCGGAGGGCGCGAGGATGAGCGCCGCGACGACGAGCGAGAGGCCGAGGCCGATCCCCGTGGCGACAGGGAGTTCGAGCAGCTGCGGGAAGACGATGTTGGAGGAGAACAGCGCGAAGCCCATGGCGACCGAAGCGAGATTCGTGAGCAGGACGGCACCCCGCGCGCTGACCCGCAGGTCGACGAGCGGGTCGCGGGTGCGCAGCTCGAACACGCCCCACAGCAGGAGCACGACGACACCGCCGATGAGCAGGACGAGCGTGCGCGGGTCGGTCCAGCCCCACTGTCCGCCGCGCGAGACGGCGATGAGCACGCCGACGAGACCGATGGCGAGACCGATGATGCCGGGCACGTCGAGGCGGCCGGGGGTGCGCAGGGTGCTCACCGGCACGATCACGGCGTACAGGACGAAACAGGTGACCGCGATGCCGGCGGCGACCCAGAACAGGGCGTGCCAGTCGAGGTTCTCGGCGACGAAGGCGCTGATCGGCAGGCCGAGCGCGCCGCCGACGCCGAGCGTCGCACTGACCAGGGCGATGGCCGAGCCGAGCTTCTGCTTCGGCAGGACGTCACGCAGGATCGAGATGCCGAGCGGGATGACGCCGGCCGCCATGCCCTGCAGCACGCGGGCGATGATCATCGGCACGAGCGTGGAGGACAGCGCGGCGAGGATGGCGCCGACCGCCTGCAGCAGGAGGAGCGCCATGGCGATCCGTCGCTTGCCGTACATGTCGCCGAGGCGACCGGCGACCGGGGTGCAGACGGCGGCGGCCACGAGGGTCGCCGTGATGACCCAGGCGGTGTCGTCGCTGGAGGCGCTGAGCAGGCGGGGAAGCTCGGGCTGGATGGGGATGAGGATCGTCTGCATGAACGAGGCGCCCATACCGGCGAAGGCGAGGACGGCGACGATGAGGTTCGGTGACGGCGATTTCGTCAGACCGGCGCGTTCGTTGGACATCCCCACTCTTTCTTGAGACTCCGTCTCATTGGGTATACACCGTATCACTCCGTAGACTTGTCCCATGTCCACCGATGTCCGCGATCGCAGCCGCGAGATCCTGCGCGCCGAGCTGGCCGATGCGGCCGCCGACTACTGCGCGGAACACGGCTTCGACTCGGTCACGGCGGACGACATCGCGCACGCCATCGGCGTCTCCCGGGCGACCTTCTTCCGCTACTTCGGCTCGAAGGAGGACGCGGTCATCACCGCGATCCGCAGCGGGCGGGTCTCTCTCGCCGACGGCGTCCGCTCCCAGCCCGCGGGCGTGACGGCGCTCGCCGCTGTCCGCGCCGCGATCACCCCGACGATCGATGCCGTCCGCGCCGACCCGGATCGCCTGCGCGCCCGGCTCCTCATGATCAGCACCGTCGACGGCCTGCGGGCCCGCCTCTCCCTCGACCGCGCCACCAGCCGCGACGGCCTGGGCGCCGCCCTCGCGGAGCGCACCGGCGACCCCGACGCCGCGATGGCGGCGGCAGGCGCCGCGATGGCGGCCATCGATCTCGCCTGGATCCTCTGGGCGCGCAACACCGACGCCGATATCGCGGCGGAGTTCGACCGCGCCTTCGCGCTCGTCGGCGCGGCTGCTGAGCTGCGCCTGGAGCGCTAGCCCAGCACGCGGCTGACCCGCACGTGCACGGAAGCCGAGACGCCATCCGGCACCGCAGCGAGAATGGCCGCACTGACGGCGGCCGCGATGCGCGGCGCCTGCTCGTCTCCGCCGACGCCGATGCTCGCGATGATCTCCGCACCTTCGGCGTTCTCGCGCACCGAGACGAGCGACACGTCGCCCGCACCGGCGACCAGCTGGCGAGCAGAGGTCACGACCGCGGGGGCAGCCGAGTAGAGCGCGAGCACGCCGGGCACCGCACGCACGATGTCATCGAGATTCACGATGCGCTCCCCTCGTCGAGCCGTCGTCGGGGTTGGTGGACGTCGGTCACCGTCACGTCGATCCCCTCCACACTGAGCTCGGTGTGGGCGAGCACCGCCGTGAACACCCGCTGGCGCACCGTCTCGGCCAGCTCGCGCACCGGCCCGTTGAGCACGACGCTGATCGTCAGGGCGACCCGGACCGGGCTGCCGACCGCCATCACGTCCCCGTCGAGCGAGCACGATCCGACGACGACCCCGTCGACCGAGTCTCCGGCGGCGCGGACCAATTCGCGCACCGCCCCCTCGGTGACGGAGAGGGTCGCGCGGGGGTCGGGTGAGGTGAGTGGGATGTCGCGCCCGGCCCGGACCTCCTGCCCGATCGTGGCGAGCAGGGCGGCGATGCGTCCCTCGTCCACGGCCGGCTGTGCGGCCACGTCGTGCGCGAGGAGTTCCCGGCCGAAGGCCCCCACCCGCTCCATCGAGGCGAGCAGCGCCTGGCATTCGGCGTTGGTGTCGATCGCGGCGATCGCCGGCGTGCGCCCGCGGTCGAGGTACGCGCTCAGATCGTCGATCGTGTAGCCGGTGTCGCCGATGCCCATGGCATCCGGATCGTTCGTCATCGCCATGCCTCCATCTCCTTCACGACCGTCACTCGGGCCCTCGCCAGCTTGCCGCGAACGGTCGCGGGGGTGAGGTCGAGCCGGTCGGCGATCTCCTCATAGGTGTAGCCGCCCATCTCCTTGAGCACCCAGCACTGGCGTTGGCCCTCCGGGAGGGAGGCGAGAACGGCAGAGAGGGCGTCCATCCGTGACGAGGCGACGGCCTGCCTCTCCGGGCCGGCGTCGTCGTCGCCCGGGCGTTCGTCGTCCAGTTCATCGGCGGGCCGCCGGGATCTCAGCGCATCGGTGCCCTTCCGGGCCACGATGCTCGCCATCCACGCCCGTACCTTGCTCGTGTCCTCGAGGGTCGAGAGCTGTCGCCATGCGGCGATGAGCGCCTCCTGCACCGCGTCGTCGGCGTCGGCGATCGAGCCGGTGAGACGGATCGCGAAGGCACGGAGGTAGGGGCCGTGCCGGCGCACGAGCACCTCGAATGCGGTCGCGTCCCCGTCGGCGGCGCGCTGCGCGAGGATGCCGTCGCCCGCCTCCTCGAGAGCACTCACCCGGTACCCAGCTTTCTGACAGCAAACGCTCCGAATAGGAGCGTGACGATTCACGTGCGACGTGCGTCTGACTGATGACAACGATAACGGCCGATGCCTGAGGCAGAGCCGGGAACAAGAAGGAGAACACCATGCCCGAGAAGACCACCGTCATCACGACGGGAAGCCGCACCGCCACCCCCGGCACCGAGACCGCATCCGCGACCGGCACCACCGTCATCGTCGACCCGGTGATCGCGAAGATCGCCGGCATCGCGGCCCGCGAGGTCCCCGGTGTCTTCGCCCTCGGTGGCGGAGCAGCCCGCGCCCTCGGCGCCATCCGTGACGCCATCGGCAACACCGACCTGGCCCAGGGCATCCGCGTCGAGGTCGGCGAGACCCAGGTCGCCGTCGACATCACCATCGTCGTGGAGTACCCGCTCCCGCTGCACGTCGTGGCCGGTCAGGTGCGCACGGCCGTCGCCGCGGCCATCGTCCAGCTGGTCGGCATGGAGGTCGCCGAGATCAACGTGACCGTCTCCGATGTCCACATCCCCGGTGAGGACACCGTCGAGCCCGAGGCCCGCGTCTCGTGAACGGCGCACTGACCGGCGGGATCATCGGCGGGGTGCTCGCCATCGTGGGGCTGATGTTCGGCTTCTGGGGCTTCCTCCTCGTGGTGGTCCTCGGTGCCATCGGCGCCGTGATCGGTGCGATCGCCAGCGGTCGCCTCGACATCCGCGCCGTGGCCGACGCCGCTCGTGGACGGAGCCGGGCGTGACCATCCCCGGGCGCGTCTCCATCTCCCCGCGAGCGCTCGAGAGCCTCGCGACGGGGGTGGCGGCCGAGCACCTCGGCGTCGCCGCCAAGCATGTGACCGTCCGCCTGTCGGACACCGAGGGCCGGCTGGCGGTGAGCGTCGCGGCGCCGCTGCGCACCCCGGCCCTCGGAGCCCAGGGCGACGCCCCCGGCCTCATTGCCCGCTCCCAGCAGGCGCGGGCGGACATCGCCCGCGACCTCGCCGCCACGAGCGGCGCACAGGTAGGAACCGTCGCCCTCCGGGTGACGGGCATCGAGATCGAAACCCCGAGGAGGGTGTCATGACGGAGCAGAAGGTGAAGCGACGCGTGCTGCGGCGCGAGCGGTACCGCTCCCGCTCGCTCGCGGTGGTCATCGCGCTGTCGCTCGTGAGCCTCGGCGCTGCCTATGCCGGAACCGAGGCCGTGCTGGCCGCACTCGGGCTCACTCCGCTGCTGATCGCCCCAGTCGACGCCCTCGCCGCGGTCGACGACCCGACCCAGCCGGTGATCGCCGGAGCGGCTGTCGCGGTCCTCCTCGGCCTCGTGGCCGTGCTCGTCGCGGTCGCCCCCGGGCGCCGCAGTCGGCACGTGATCGCCCACGACCGGCTGGCGATCCTCGTCGATGACGAGGTCCTCGCCGGCTCCTTCGGTCGCACCGCACGGGTCGTCGCGGGTGTCCCCGCCGACCGGGTACACACCACGGTCACCCCGCGTCGGGTCGGCATCGCCGTCACCCCGTCGAGCGGGTTCCCGGTCGACCAGCCGTCCGTCGCCGAGGCGGCCCGACAGTTGGCGACCGAACTCGCCACCACCCCGTCCGTGCGGGTCGGTGCTCGCGTCTCCACGAGTGGGGTGGTCGGCTCATGACCTCGACGAACCGTTTCGGCAACCGCCTCCTCCTGCTCCTGGTGGGGCTCGTGACGATGGCGGTCGGCGCATGGGCGCTTCTGCGGGCCTACCCGCAGTGGGTCACGCTCCCCGACGTCGGTGTCGAGCCGACCCCGACGGCTCTCTGGATCGCCGCGGCCGGTGCGCTCCTCGTGATCGTGCTCTCGCTGGCCTGGATCCTCACCCGCGGCCGGGGGCGCACCCACCAGGTGGTGCTCGACCCCTCGGACGACGGCAGCGTCGAGGTGGACGTCCGGGTGGCCCGCGACCTGCTGGCCGCCGCGCTTGAGGCGGCCCACGACATCCGCTCCGTCCGTGTGGCGGCCTACCGGGTCGGACGCTCCCCGGCGCTCAACGTGACCGTGGTCGCCGAGCCGGCCTGCGACCTCCCGCGCCTGCGGGACGACGTCGCAACCGCCGTTGGACAGCTCGACCAGGCGCTCGAACGAAGGATTCCGGTGTTGCTCCACGTGACATCCGGTCTGCGCGCACGCCGTGCGCGCGAACAACGCGTCACCTGACCGGTGGCGCACCCGACAAAGAGAAGAAGGAACACATCATGGGTGCAGACGACAAGATCAAGAACGCCGCTGAGGACCTGCTCGGTAAGGGCAAGGAGACCGTCGGCAAGCTGACCAACAACGACGAGCTCGTCGCCGAGGGCAAGGCCGACCAGGCCAAGGCCGCGGCGAAGGACAAGGTCGAGGACGTCAAGGACGTCTTCAAGAAGTAGTGCAGCTGACGAAGGCCCCGGCGTTGCGCCGGGGCCTTCGTGCGTCTACAGGTCCGCGAGGATGTCGGAGGTCGCGGTCGTCTCGGCCAGCACGGGGAACACGCGGGTCACGCTGTTCTCATGCGATTCGGCACGGAGGTCGGTGACGGCGTCCGTCACGACGAGGACGGAGTAGCCGAGGTCGTAGGCGGCACGAGCGGTCGACTCGACCCCGAAGCTCGTGGCGACGCCGACGAGCACGACCTGCGTCACTCCGGCGGCCCTGAGGGTCTCGTCGAGGGCGGTGCCCGCGAAGGCGCTCCAGGTGGAGCGTGCCACGCGGATGTCCGACTCCTGCGCGCCGAGGTCGGGTGTGACGGCGGTGAGCTCCGCCGGGTACTCGCGTGCGCCTCCGCCGTAGGTCGTCCGCCCCGCGGGAGTTCCGGTGACCGTCGCCAGGACGACAAGCCGTCCCGAGGCGCGGAAGCCGTCAGCGAGAGCGCGGGCGTTCGCGACGATATCCGCGACCGGGTGCACGGTCGGGTTGGCGAGGGTCGCCTGCTGCAGGTCGATCACGAGGAGGGCGGAGCGTTCGTCGAGGGACATGGGTGCCTTTCGCGGGTGCATGGGTGTGCTCAGGTGAGGGTGGTCAGTGCTCGTGTCATCGCTGCGATGAGCCCGGAACGCAACTCGTCGTCGGTGCCCTCGAAGCCCGGGATCGCGCCGAGTGCCATGATCCCGCCGCCGGCGAAGGCGAGCGCGAGTCGGCGCTCGACGGTCGGCTCGGCGCCGAGGAGGATGGCGTCGATGCGCGAGATCTGGCGCGTGTAGGCGGGGTGGCCGTCGAGCAGCTGGGCCATCGCCGGGTCGCGGCGCAGCACGGCGCTGGTCCAGCGGTGGGCGATGGCGAGGTCGACGAGGCCGGCGACGACGGAGGCGCGCGCCTCGGCCTCGGGCAGGGTCTCCGCCTCATCGGCGATGCGCTGGAGAACGGTGATGACCGGCTCGGCCACGGCGATGACGATCTCGTCCTTCGAGGCGAACTGGTGGTAGACGGCGGCCTTGGTGACGCCGAGGCGGTCGGCGATCGACTGCAACGAGGTGCCGCTGACGCCGTTCTCGGCGAAGAGCTCCCCCGCCGCCTCGAGCAGCCGGGCCCGGCCTTGGCCGCGCGGTGCGCGGGTTCGCGTGGGGGCTGGTGTTGCCATCGTCATCGCCTATCATCCTTAACTAGCCGATCGGCTACTTAACTCTACCCCACGCATCAGGAGCGCCGCATGCCCACCATGAGATCGGTCGTCGTCACGGCAGCCACCCGAACCGAGGTCCTCGCCATCGAGGCCCCGACCATCACGTCCGCCGACGTGCTGCTGCGCGTCAAGGCCTGCGGTGTCTGCGGCTCGGACACCTTCTACATCCATATCGGCGGGGTTCCGCCCCGTCAGGGCCGCACCCCGCTCGGACACGAGATCGCGGCCGAGGTCGTGGCGGTCGGCGACCAGGTCGTCGGCATCACCGTCGGTGACCATGTCGTCGTGAATCCGATGGCCGCGCCGAGCGGCATCATCGGCAACGGCGGTGCGACCGGCGGTCTCTCCGAATTCCTCCTCATCGAGAACGCGGTGCTCGGCGAGAGCCTTGCGATCGTGCCGGACCACATCCCGTGGGAGGTCGCGGCACTCAACGAGCCGATGGCTGTCGCCCGCCATGCGGTCAACCGCGCGAACCCGGCCAGCGGCGAGAAGGCCGTCATCTTCGGGGCGGGGCCGATCGGTCTCGGCGCCCTCATCGACCTGACCCTCCGCGGCGTCGACACCGTCGTGATCGACGTGCAGCCGACCCGCCTGGCCAAGGCGCTGGAGATCGGGGCCTCAGCCGTCATCGACTCGTCGACCGAGGACGTGGCCGCCCGTCTCATCGCCCTCCACGGCGACAGCCCGGTGCGCCCCGGTGACTCCCGACCCGGCACCGACATCTACATCGACGCGGCCGGCGTGCCCGCCGTCATCGAGACCGTGCAGCGGATCGCCAAGCACGGCGCGCGCCTCAGCATCCCGGCCGTGCACAAGAAGCCGGTCGAGGTCGACTTCGGCGCCCTGCTCTCCACCGAGCTCACCATCACCCTGTCGCGCGGCTACCCGACGGAGATCTTCGAGGTGACGCAGGACATCATCGCGGCGTGGGAGCGATACGCGCTCATCATCAGCGACACGCTCCCCTTCGACCGCGTCCAGGAGGCGCTCGATCTCGCCGCGACGCCGGGGGCCGCCGACAAGGTCGTCGTCACCTTCTAGCTGCGAACTCCTTCAGCAACCGGAATCCGACCGAGTCGACCGACCGCTCGGTCGCAGAAAGCACGACGGCACCGACCCCCGCCTCGCGATCCACCCCGATCCAGGTACGGAAGCCGCCGGTACCGCCGTTGTGCCACGCGACCGGACGGCCGGCGCGGGTGACCGTGATCCATCCGGCGCCGATCCGCATGATCCCCTGGAACGACTCGACCGGGTCGAGGGCGGCCATGCCTGGCGCCGTGCCCGCGAGCACGGTTGCGGTGAAGTCGCGCATGGTGCCGATCGTCGCGCGGATTCCGCCGGCCGGCGCGAGCGCCTCCCCGACCCACGCTGCGCGCGGTCGGCCGTGTGCCGTGGTGCCGAGGATGTCCGTCGGCACCAGGTCGGCCTCGGTGGCGGGCACCCGGTAGGCGGCCCCGAACCGCTCGCGGAGGAGGGCCTCGTAGGAGAGCCCCGACGCGGCGGCGGCGGCATGGCCCAGCAGCTGGAACCCGAGGTTGGAGTACGCCGATCGCGGTCGACCGACGCTGATCCCGCGCGCCTGCTCGAGCAGTTCGGCCAGGGTGTCGCCGTAGGGGTTCTCGCCGTGCCGCCAGAGGCGCCAGGTGCGACGCCATGGCTGCATCGCGGGCGGGAGGCTCGGCAGACCGGAGCGGTGGACGGAGAGGGACTGCAGCGCGACGGAGCTGATGTCGCCGTGCCCGTCGAGGGGAAACAGCTCGCCCAACGTCGTCGAGCCGGAGACCAGGCCCTGCTCACGCGCCTCGCAGAAGAGCATGCCGGTGAAGGCCTTGGAGATGGAGCCGATCTCGAACCCGGCATCCTCCGGCACACCATGCCGGGCGACCATCGAACCGCTCGACGTCACGACCGCGACAGCGGCCACCGGGTGCCGGGAACCGAGAATCCTCCCCGCTGCAGCGGCCAGGTCGTCGTCGCCATCCCAGGAGCTCATCCCTCCACCCTTGCGGACGATCCGGCCGATTTCAAACGCCCTACGATGGCCGCATGGCGAACTACCGCAAGGCGACCGAGCGCCGCGAGGAAATCGTCGACCGCGCCATGCGGTTGTTCGCCGAGCAGGGGGTGGGGGCATCGCTCCGCGCGATCGCCGATTCGATCGGCGTGACGCACGCCGCCCTGCGCTACTACTTCGCCTCCCGCGACGAGCTCGTCGTGGAGGTCTACCGGGCCCACGAGTCGATCCGCCTCGAGACCCCCGGCCGCGATGAACTGCCGGCCGTCGGGCTGATGGAGCAGAGCATCGAGCGCAACCGCTCGATCCCCGGCCTGGTCGCCCTCTACCTCTCGCTGACCACCGACGCCCTGCAGGGCGACCGCTATCCGCTCACCCGCGACTTCGTCGTGCACCGCTTCGCCCGCGTGCGCGGTGAGTTGGCCGAGCGCGTCCGCGAGGGGCAGCGCGCGGGCACCATCGACGCGACGATCGACGCGGGCGCCGCGGCCGCGCTCGTCATCGCCGCGACCGACGGGCTCCAGCTGCAGCATCTGCTGGATCCGGACGCCGTCGACGTGGCCGCGTCGTTGGCGCTCCTCGAACGCCTGCTGCCGACCGTCTAGCTCGTCGGGTCCCAGCCCTCCGGAAGCGTCGGAACCGGGTCGAAGGTCGTGGCAACCTCCACGGGGCCGCCTGCCGCAGCCGCCTCGCCGATGCCGAGCATCACGTCCAGCACGTGGAGCGCCAGGGCTCCCGAGGCCCGTTCCGGCTCCCCCGCGCGGATCGATCGCACGAGGTCGATGACCCCTGCCCCGCGCCCGAAGGTCGGCTCTCCGGCCGCGAGGACGGTGGGCTCCTTGTCCCCAGCGCGCCACAGCGCACTGTCGCCGCCGAAGCCGTTGGGGTCGGGGAGGACGAGTGTGCCCTCCGTGCCGTTGATCTCGACAACTCCAGTGCGCACGAAGGCGTGTTGGAACGAGAAGACGGACTGCGCGGATCGCCCGCCCGCGTACTCGATGAGGGCCGCGTGGTGGCTGGGGACGAGCACCGGGAAGCTCTCACCGGCGCGCGGGCCCTTCGCGATGGTGCGCTCGGGACGCGCGGTCGACGCGACGGCGTGGACGCGGGTGGCCGGCCCGAGGGCGAGCGCGAGCGTCGTCAGGTAGTACGGCCCCATGTCGAGCAGGGGCCCGCCGCCGGGCGCGTAGAGGAAGTCGGGCGACGGATGCCAGCGCTCCGGCCCTGCGACGTGGAACATCGTCGTCGCCGTCAACGGCTCCCCGATGTCGCCTCGGTGGATCGCCCGCAGCGCCGTCTGGATGCCGGGGCCGAGCAGGGTGTCGGGCGCGCAGGCAACGCGCACGCCCGCCGCTTCGCCCGCGGCGAGCAGGTCGCGCGCGGAGTCGCGATCGAGGGCGAGCGGCTTCTCACTCCAGACGTGCTTGCCGGCGGCGACGATGCGGCGCCCGACCTCGGCGTGCGCGGCGGGGATCGTCAGGTTGACCACCACGTCCACGTCGTCGCGCTCGAGCAGCTGTTCGACGGTGCCGGAGTGCGGCACCCCGAAGGCCTGCGCCTGCGCCGCGGCACGCTCGGTGTCGAGGTCGGCGATGAACCGGACCTCGACCTCCGGCGACCGCGTGAGGTTTTCGAGGTAGGTGCCGGAGATGACCCCGGCCCCGATGATGCCGACGCCCATAGCGGTCATGAGGCGTCGTCCTCGGATGTGTCGTTCTCGGCCAGCCAGGCCAGCGACGCCGCGAGCCCCTCGAACACGTCGCCCGCGTAGTCGTCGAACTCGACGACCCGGACGGCCTGCGGGGCGGCGGCGAGGGCGGCGGCAACCTCGAGCTCGCCGCTACCGGCGGGCAGTTGCTTCGCGATGTCGCCGTCGCGGGTGCCGTCCTTGACGTGCAGCAGGCGCACGCGATCACCCCACTGACGGAGGAGGGCGGGGGTGTCGGCGCCGCCGATGGTCGACCAGCCGGCGTCGACCTCGAGCACGACGGCCGGGTCGAGTCGATCCACGAAGTGCTCGAGCGCGTGACGCCCGTCGATGACCGTCTCGAGCTCCCACGCGTGGTTGTGGTACCCGAACTCGAGGCCGCGCTGGGCGGCGAGGGCGGAGAGCTCGTTGGCCCGCTCGGCGATGAGGGAGATGCCGTCGATCGTCTCCCAGCGCTCGACCTTGATGCTCGGGTCGATGACCGTGTAGATGCCCAGTTCTGCCGCCGCGTCGAAGACCTGCTCGGGGGTCTCGGAGTCGATCACCGAGGCGTGACCGGAGGGGGCGGTGAGGCCGGTCTGGTCGAAGGCCAGCCGCAGGGCGGGCACGCGGGTATGGAAGGCGTAGGGCTCGACGTGGCGGAAGCCGAGGTCGACGAGGCGGGCGAGAGCCCTCTCCATGTCCTCATCGATGGCGTGACGGATGGACCAGAGCTGCACGGACGGCGTTGTCATTCTTACAGTGTAAGAAAACTGGCCGGGAGAAGGAAGCCGATGTGGAGGTGGCACACGACCCACCCCCAGCCGGCGGGCCTACCGTGGCCGGATGACCCTCACCCCCTCCCCCCGCGGCGTCGCCGTCGTCACCGGTGGCGCCGCCGGCCTCGGCCGCGCCATCGTCCGTGAACTCGCCTCGAACGGCTGGGACGTCGCCGTGCTCGCCCGCGGCCACGAGGGGCTGGCGGCGACCGTCGAGGATGCCCGCGAGCTCGGCGTCCGTGCCATGTCCGTGTCCGTCGACGTCGCCGACGGGAAGGCGGTGGACGACGCAGCGACCGAGGTCGAGGCGACGCTCGGCCCGATCGAGCTCTGGGTCAACGACGCGATGGTGGGGGTGTTCGGCGAGTTCCTCTCCACGGATCCGGCCGACTTCGAACGGGCCACCTTCGTCAACTACTTCGGTTTCGTGAACGGCACCCGCGCGGCGCTCAAGCGCATGGTTCCCCGCGATCGTGGGCACGTCATCCAGGTCGGGTCCGCGCTCGCCCACCGCGGCATCCCGTTGCAGGCCGCCTACTGCGGTGCGAAGCACGCCGTTCTCGGCTTCACCGAGTCCGTCATCACCGAGCTCATCCACAACGACAGCGCCGTGAAGGTGTCCATGGTGGACATGCCGGCGCTCAACACGATCCAGTTCAACTGGGTGCGGTCGCAGCTTCCGGATCACCCCATGCCGGTCGCCCCGATCTGGCAGCCCGAGGTCGGCGCGCGGGCGATCGCGGCCGTCGCCGACAAGCCGCGTCGCCGCACCTGGGTCGGCGAGTCCACGGTCGCCACCATCCTCGGCAACCGCTTCGTGGCGCCGTTCATGGACTGGTACCTCGCCAAGAGCGGATACGACGGTCAGCAGGCCCCGGAGAAGGACGAGCCGATGTGGCCGGACAACCTCTACTCGCCCATCGAGGGCGATCACGGCTCGCGCGGCATCTTCAGCGAACAGGCGCACGACTCGTCGCTGCAGGTCTGGGCGATCCGCAACCGGGGCATCGCGTATGCGGCTGGTGCCGCGATCGGAGCGCTCGGTGCCACCGCGGCCGTGCTGGCGCTGCGCAAGCGCTGACTAGCGCTTGCCGTCGGCGCGCCCCTCGGCGATGAAGGCCAGGCGGCGCAGGGTCTCGACATTGCGCACGTGGAGCCCCACGTCCAGGACGGATGACGGAACCCACGAGCCAGGGCCCTTGAGCGCCTTCTCCTGGATCCGGACGACGCAGCCGCTGCCCCGCGGCTTCGCGTCGATCGTCACGAGCGCCTCGCCGAGCGGCCACCCCGCGGGCTTGATCACCATGCGCCGCGGCGGGTCCCACTCGAGCACCGTCGTCTCGTCGTTGATGAGAGCCGGCCACACGCCGAAGGAGTGGCGCAGGTGGCTTCCCACCTGCGGCCAGTTCGCGTCGACATCGCGCATGCGCGAGGCGCCGACCACCCAGACCGGGAACACCCACCCGTCGGCGAGGATCGCGAAGACGTCCTCGGGCGTGCAGTCCATCTCTCGGACGTTGCTGGACATGATCTACCTTCCGGGGGCGAGGGACGGGGCTGCGGTGATGCCGAATTCGTGCCGAAGAGCGCTGCGCGCGGCGTAGTAGCCGGCCAGGCCGTGGACACCGGGGCCGGGCGGCGTGGACGACGAGCTGAGGTAGATACCCGCTGCGGGCGTCCGCCACGGGTCGAGGGAGAGGACCGGCCGCACGAGCAGTTGGACGAACCCGGCTGCCCCGCCCGCGATGTCGCCGCCGATGTAGTTGGGGTTCTCCGCCTCCATCTCGACGGCGGTGCGGCTGGCGGACGCCAGGACGAGATCGCGGAAGCCGGGGGCGAAGCGTTCGATCTGGCGCGTGACCGCCTCGGTCTGGTCGATGTCCGACCCGCTCGGGACGTGCGTGTACGCCCAGAGGACGTGCTGCCCGGCCGGCGCACGCCCCGGGTCGAGGACGGAGGGCTGCGCGACGAGCACGTAGGGATCGTCGCTGTGCCGGCCGGCCGCGATGCTCGCCTCGGCGCGGGAGATCGCTGCCCGCGTGCCGCCGACGTGGACCGTCCCGGCCTGCGCGAGCGCGGCGTTCGCCCACGGAACCGGGCCCGACAGCGCGAAGTCGACCTTCGCCACTCCGGAGCCGTAACGGAAGTTGCGCAAGCGACGCGCGTAGGAGGAGGGAAGCCGGTCCTCGGCGATCCGGGCCAGCGCGCGGGGCGTGACGTCGAACAGCACCGCCTTCGCCGGCGGCAGCTCGTCGATCGAACCGACCTCGGTGTCCGTCACGATCGACCCGCCGTGCGCACGGAAGTCGTCCGCCATGGCATCGACGATCGCCTGGCTCCCGCCGATCGGGACGGGCCAGCCGCGCGCGTGGGCGTAGGCGCCGAGGGAGAGCGCGGCGGCCGCGGTCTCCAGGCTCGGCATCGGGCGGATCGCGTGGGCCGCGAGCCCGGCGAGCATCGCGGGTGCGGTGGTCTCCACGAATCGGGCGTCCCAGGCGGGGCCGCCCTGCTCGAGCGCACGCAGGCCGAAGCGCAGCGTGGTGATCGGGTTCGGGGGGATCTGCAGCAAGGGGGAACCGGTGAAGCGCGCCACCTGGTCCGCGTGCTCCATCAGCGGACCCATGAGGCGGCGATAGGCCGCTCCGTCCCGTCCGAGCCCGTCGACAGTGCGGTCGAGGTCGTGCCAGGCGAGGCCTGCGTCCCCACCGTCGAGGGGGTGCCCGTAGGAGAGATCGGGGAGGGCGAGCTCGATGCGGCGCTCGAGACCGAAGCGCCGGAAGAAGCCGCTCGCGAGCGCCATCGGGTGGACAGCCGAACACACGTCGTGGTGGAAGCCGGGGAGTGTCAACTCGGCGGTCCGGGCACCGCCACCGATCGTGGGGGCCTTCTCGTAGACGCGCACCGCGAGCCCGGCTCGGGCGAGAGTGACGGCGGCGGCCAGCCCGTTGGGGCCAGAGCCCACGACTATCGCGTCCAGCTCGTCCATGCTCAGAGCGTAGGGGTCGAAGGTGGGGAGTGACCGAGCGGGTGGGGCCCTCTATCCCCTACCCGCACACACTGCTACCCTGCGGAGGTCGATAGTCGATGAGCGACCTACGCGCCATGAAGGCCGACGATGCCAGATCCGCGAATCCTCCGGACTCGACTGCATATCCTCGACGTCCTCCGCGACATGCTCTCTCGTCCCGGCGAGGCGATCACCTTCAGCTCAATCGCCATCGCGGCGCAGGTCTCCCGCCGCACGCTCTACACCCATTGGGGAAGCGTCGAGACCGCCGTCGCCGACGCGACCTACGGCTCGCAGGACAGTGTGGAGCGCGTCGGATTCCTTGCGGTCGCGAGCGACACGATGCGCAAACTGCCGGCAGTGCTGCGTGAGCTCGAGGAGCTGCGCGGGACGTCGCGCGAATAGTCCCCCCTGAGAACTCTGTCAACTCTTTTTCACGACCGGGGACGGATTCACCGCGGTCGGTACCTTCGGAGGACAAGCTCAGACCACCGGGTCGGCGCGCTATCGAAGGGGAATGTGATGACGGTAGTGGACATGGCTCCGGTGCGGATGATGAACCCGGTCGAATCCGTTGTGTGGATGAGCCCCGCCGATGACCTCTGGGTCGCGGCCCTCGGAGGCGAGTACCTCGGCATGGTGGAACTCGTCGGCGAGCGCTACGTGTCAACCGACGAGCGCGGCGAAAACGTCGGCACCTTCACCGACCTCATGAGCGCGCAGGTCAGCCTCGAACCCGGCAGCGAGCTCAACACGCAGGCCCGCGAGAACCGTATCGAGCGCGCGGCCCGCAACCTCACCGTGATCGTCATCGCCTCCTCGGTGGCCGCCCTCGGATTCCTCTTCGCCGGAGTCATGCAGTGAGCCTGCTCCACCCCTCGCAGAAGGGCAGCATCGTCTCGCTCTGGTTCGTCGCCGGCGACCCGGTTCGTCTCGTGCACGGCACCAAGCGTTACCGTGTCGTCGGGCAGCCGACGCCGGTCGCGACGGCTGAGCCGAACGCTGCGTGGGATCTCGCCGTCCGCGACGAGCGTGGCTTTGGCGCCCGCTTCGTCGTCCGCGAGGTCACCGAAGGCTCCTGGGAGCTCGAGAGCGCGTTCTAGGCAGCTCTACGCGGGAGGTCCTCCAGGTTCGGGAACCACCTGGAGGCCACCCGAGCTGTTGGCCGACTTCGTCAGCGCCTGCACCCACTCCACATTCAGCGAGGGCGTCCGGCTGCCGAAGTACTGGAAGCTCAGGGAGACGTTCGGGCTGATCCAGATCGACGTGCGGGCGTACCCGTTGCGGCCCGGGTCGTTCCACGAGAAGGAGAACTGCTCGCCCCGGCGCAGCTTCGCCCAGATGACCGCCTGCAGGTGCGCGAGGAGGCGGTCTTCGAAGGTCGCGGAGAGCTTCGAGTCGTAGGTCAAGGTGCCCATCGGACGATAGTACGTCCCGCGAAGGCGGTTCAGGCGCGAACGACGGTGACCGTGTCTTTGCCCGCTGCCTTCGAGGTGTACATCGCGCCGTCCGCGATGATGACGAGCTGATCGGCGGTGACCGCTGTCGTGTCGGCCGTATGCACGGCGACGCCGATGCTCGCCTGGACGCGGTAGGGGTGGTTGGGCCCCTCGATGGGGCGGGCGACCGCCTCTCGGACGCGCTCGGCGATCTCGGCGGCCTCCGCCGTGTCCGTCCTCCGCAGTACGATGACGAACTCGTCGCCGCCGAAACGCCCGATCGTGTCGCTCGCGCGGACGGCTTCGCGGAGTCTCTCGGCGGTGGCGCGCAGGACCACGTCCCCGGCTGCGTGGCCGCTCTCGTCGTTGATCTCCTTGAAGCCGTCGAGGTCGAGGAAGACGAGGGCCAGCGGCCCACCGCCCCGACGCACGGTCTCCACCTCGAACTCGAGCACCTCGTTGAGCAGGGCGCGATTGGCGAGCCCGGTGAGCTCGTCGTGGAAGGCCCGGTGCTCGAGCTCGGTCGCCAGCTGGATGCGGCCGAGGACGTTCTCGGCCTGGCGGGCCAGTGCCGACTGCAGTTCGAGGGCGGCCTGGTCGC
>Ga0247810_10001236_pt1 | contig 16918 bp, 13 predicted proteins | sample UWRJL119311C1_FD_179918 | JGI IMG/M metagenome (GOLD analysis project Ga0247810, IMG submission 179918) | Plant litter microbial communities from Arlington Agricultural Research Station in Wisconsin, United States - UWRJ-L119-311C-1 | ecosystem: Environmental > Terrestrial > Plant litter >...
CATAAAATGGAAGATTATGTTTATAATGGACGCCCGTCTTATATGAAAGTATTTGATGGGTTTTCCATTTCAGAAGTCAACCTCATACAGGAATTACGCGTCAACCCAAATGCAAACAATTACATTTAAATTGGCAACCTGTATGATTAAGTAACTTTTTTATTCTCCGTGATAGATTTTATGAAATATTTCTGCCAGTTTTGAAGGCTCTTCTTTCCATGCATTGAACATGCCCAATCCCATTTCGTCAGGTATAATTTCCAATTTGTCTAATTCTACATTATCCAATATTATTTTTGCAATACCTTTGGGTGCCGGCATTTCCCAAGCACTTCCTTTATTCATATCTGTATCAATAGCACCAGGGTTTACCATTTGCACAATAATTCCTTTTTTTGCTAATTCTGTACGAGCAGATAATGTTGCTGAGAAAAGGGCTGCTTTGGATGCTGCGTAGCCAGCAATAGATGGAAGTGGAGAATAGGCTGCAATTGATATTATATTTATAATTTTTGAAGGGGCGTTATTTTCTAATATTGGAGCAAATGCCCTCATCATATTTATGGTGCCATAATAGTTGGTTTTCATATCATATTGCATTCCACTAATTACTCCTTCTAAAATAGTTCCTTGATTAAATGTTCCCGCATTATTGATGAGGATTTGAACATCCTGAGTTTTTTCAATTATCAGGGAAATTTGTGAGTTATTGGTAATGTCTAATTCTAAAGCTACAACTCTTTCATCTCCAAAATCGGGTAGTTTTTTCAAATCGCGTGAAGTGGCATAAATTTTTCTGACACCTTTTTCCAACGCTGCTTCAACGAGTGATTTACCAATTCCTCTGTTTGCTCCTGTAATTAAGATTACTTTATCTTCCAATGTTTGCATATTTTTTTAATTAATAATTATTACGCAAAAATACATTGACCACTAAGCGTGTAAAATCTGAAACTTGCTGAATTGTGATTGAAAATTATTTTTTTGTATTTCTTAGGATTCAGATATTTATTTTTTCGCAACGATCTTAATATGGAATTCAATGGAATCCGACATAGTTTGATCTGCTAAAAGATCATAGAATTTTCCTGATTTATAACGAATACCCCATTTTGTTCGATCAATGACCAGCTTACTGTTCATTTTGACAATTCCGTCCTTAATTTCGATTTTGGCTGGAAAAGTAATTGGATGTGTGATTCCTTTAATAGTCAGATTTCCTGTAACTTTTGTGTGTTCATCATTTATTAATACGGCCTTTGTAAGTACAATTGTAGAAATTGGAAATTTTTTGACATCAAAAAAATCAGGATCTTTTAGGTGATTAATAAGTCCATTATCACTCCTATGTTTTTCATCTTCAATTGTATTCATATTGACCTCAGCCGTACCGCCCAAAAGTTGATCTTTTTCAATTATCAATTCTCCTTTTGAGATATAGACATACCCTGTATGACTGTTTGAACCAATTAACATAGAGCCTTTCCATGTTACAACACTTTTCTTAGTATCTATAGCATATTTTTCATTCCCAATAGATAATGATAAGGAGCTTGACAGTGCATTATTTTTATTTTCTTCTTTTACAGGTCCACGGCAACCGAAGAAAAATAAAGCAATAATTAAAATTGTTAGTTTGTTGTTCATAAGATATATACTTTAATGTACTTCTAAATTTATTACTTAGCAGCCGCCTTTTCGAGGGGCACGTTTATAAATTACTTTACTATCTCTTTCTACATAGTCCCCGGATATTATTGGATATGAATACTTGGGGGCGTACGATACGCTATGGCTTTTTAAAATTATTTTGTCATTAACTTTCAGGCTATGCAATTGCTTAAGTTGAGATTTTTCCGGTTCAAACCTAAGAATATAATTATCACCATTAATCCTGACCATCACTCCGAAACCTAATAATGATTCTGGCGGAAGAGAAAGAGAGGTTACAACACCCTCCATATTGGTAAAGGCACTTAAATGTTTCCTTATTTTAGCAGCACTGGCAAGCACTTTTTTACCCTGGGGAGACATCTTCCATTTTTTGTGCTTTATACCATCAGGAGTAGCTTCCCATTTTTTTAATTCGGTTTTCCTTTCGGCAGCAGAAAGTATCTTTGGGATTGGTTTCTTAGGAGTTTCATTTTTAATTTCGCAATTTGCAAACATTAGTCCAATTACCACAACCAGAGGTAAGATCAGCGCATAAATGATTTTTTTCATGTTTTTTATAGGTTTAATTTAAAATAGATCTATCTCCTGATAAATCTTGCTCATGTAAGGCATTCTTTTATTTTTCACATACTTTTAAGTTTGTGCAGCAAAATTACTTTGATATTTTTCGTCTTGGGAGATTTGAATTGTAAATAAAAATGTAAACTTTGTAAATATAATATTGACACTATGCATGTTAGTCGAAATCTCCTTTTTGAAAAGCGCAAATACTTATTCGCATTGATACTGCTCTCAATTATCTGTGTCATCTGCGCGGCTTTCAGTATGGAGGATAGTGAGGACTTTGATATTTCAAGAAGAGAAGTTTTGCTCCGCAGGATTGGACATGAACTACTTTTGCAGTCGGGCGATAGTACATCAAGAGTACTTCCTGTAAAAAAGATTGCCGAAAATGAATATCAGATCAGGTTTGAGAATGAGTTTACTTTTCTAACCGACTCTTTGGTGGATACAACGCTGCGTGTGTTGGCAAAAGATCCGCTCACAAGTGATTATGTTGTTAACGTTCTCAATTGTGGTAACTCTAGTGTTGCCTATGGATACGCTATATCCAAAAATAAAAAAGATGATATTGTAACATGCATAGGAAGAAAGCAACCCAGAGCATGTTACATGATTAACGTCAAATTCAAACCGACAGGAATCAATACACCAAAGAGTGGATATCTTCTGGGTGGCTTTTCATTTTTAGCATTTGTTGGTTTTATTTTTTTGAGATCTGTTAAGCCAAGAACAACCTTATCTGATAATCAGAATATTAATATGTTCACTTTAGGCTCGGTGTTGTTCGATGCTAAAAACAGGAAGCTCATCATAAATGAAAAGACCATAGAGCTGACTGGAACGGAAACCCGTGTATTGCTCATTTTTGCATTGTCTCCCAACGAAACCATAGAGAGAAGCCGACTGCAAAAAGAGATATGGGAGGATGAAGGTGTTATTGTAGGGCGCAGTCTGGATATGTTTATATCAAAACTTAGAAAAAAACTGGAATGTGATCCCAATATCAACATTGTGGTGATACGCGGAAAAGGATATAAACTTGAAATTAGCGCTTAAGAGATTCTTCCCGCTCGGAATTGTCTGTTCGAAGAAAGGTTTCCGAGAGTGGGTAACAATTAATAAAGTTGGTGTTTAGCTTTTTTAATCTTTCTTTTTAAATTCAAAATCAATTACCATCTCATCGCCGGAAACTGTAGCTTTAAATTTGTTGCCAATATTTTGATATTGAATAAGTTTTGGAAAGCTATTGTTTTTATTTTCAAAGGCAAATGATTTGTCATCAATTTTCGATAATTTGAATAGGATCGGATTTTTATCTTCTTTACCGGTCACAGCAAAATACCAGGTATTATTTGACTTACTCAATACAACATCTTCTTTCCAGATAGTGTCATTATTCTGTAATGTGTAACTGACTCCTAAAAATTTAGAATTGCTGCTCTTTGTCCAGCTTTCAAAAGTTTTTTTTCCGTCTTTTTCATTAGTTCGAATCCAACTTCCAACAAGCCAATCAAATTGCGTTTGATTTGAAGTAGTATTGTTTGTATCATTATGGTTAGTTTTCTTGCAGGATAGAAATGTGCTGAATATCAAAAATATAAGTAATCGCTTCATGTTTTTTTGGTTTGCTTATTAAACTTTTTTCAATCTATTTTAAATTTAAATATAGGGCAGAAGGGTTGTTCGTTATATCTCAAAAATAGCAAAAAAAGTGCGACGTCAGAGACGTTCGGATAACATTTATAAGAACAACTTTGTAGTTAGAAGATTTCTTCTAAATTACAAACCTAAATTAGGCAGCACAAAAGATTTAGTATTAGGATGTAACCTTATCCATAACCCTGGATTTGCATTTAATTGCAGTAATGCTTCTTCTTTATTAGAACTCAGGTTTGTGTTAAGCACATTTGCATAAGTTTGTATTTTAGCTGGAGCAGAATCGGCATCTACTACAGACTGAACGATCTTTTTGGCTTGTAATATCGCAGCCGGCCCTAAAGTGAGAATATACTCAGCAGATCGGCATTCCTTTTCATCACTTTCATTTACAAGGCTTCCACCAGCTTTAAATTTGCTAATGTGGTGCTCCAAAATGCTGCTGGATATTGGGATTATCCCCGCAATATGATGACTTTGGGCTCCCGAGAAAGGTTTAATATAGGCAAGGTGTGATGCCTGATTTTCTTCCGGGCCATGACCAATAAAAAAGATATCCAAGCCACCCAATTCTTCCAATTTAGTCAAATATTCTATAAGCGCAGATTCTAAATCTTTTGTATCTGTTCGCATTGGGGTAAAGCTTTTTATTTTTTTGAAAAAGGCATCACCTAAAATACGCTCAAAATCCCTAACAAAACTAAAACCATTATTCATGCTCAAAGGAGCGAGAGCATCCTGAGTAAACACATTCAGTCTGGCGAGCAGCTCATTCTGTTCTGTTGACTTCGCTAACTCTCCCAGCAAACGGTGTAACTCCTGAGCACCTCTGCCACCAAGAAGAGCAATATTAATATCACCTTCTTTTGATGCTGCGGTGCTGTAAAGCTCATTTAACATTGCATGACCAACCTCAGCTTCACTGGTAAGTATAGTTGGTGTTATGCTATAATCAGTAAAATTAAATTCCTGCTCGCTCTTTTGAGACAACCACACATTATTGCTGTCTTCATATCTTGTGAATTGTGATTTATTTAAATTCATTATAATTACTTATTTATTAATATCCTGTTTGGAATTTGCCACCCGAAAGATAGCGAACTTGGCAAAGCAAATTATCCCAGGTACAAAACTAACTTTCCATTAAGCCAATTGCGCAAATCCGTTGTGGCTGTTGTAAGCAGTTTTTATTCTTTTATTGGGTTTCTGTATTCAGTTTTAATTTCAGTAGGTGAATCACTAAATTTAATAGCTTTTAATTCAGTTTTTAAACTCAAAAGTGTTTCGACCATAAACTTATCTAAATCGGAAGGAATTTCCATTTTGCTATCTCTGAATTGTTTAATTAAAACATCTAAATAAGCTAAAATTGTTTTTTGTCCGTCAGCATCTAGAAACATTTCTTGAAGCCAATAATCCATTGTAGTCATTTTCATTTTTCCGTCCACTCCTTTTTCCCATAAAGCGATTTGTTCAGGATTCAGCCAATTCCATTTTTTTATTCGTACAAAATATTTCTCCTTTTCGGGGTATGATTTAATAAAGTTAAATTCTGGTAAATCTTTCTTCTTTTTTAAAAAACTAAACATATTAAATTCAGATTGATTTTGGTTTTTTTAAAATTGTTTGCGTTCCAGTTTTACAACCGTTTTGGGACTAAATTAAACCCATTCTCAATTCTGGTGCTCGTTTGCAACGAGTACCTACTTATTTAATGAACGAGAATAAAGCGTTTGCAACGCGACTTTATACAACATAATTTATGACTGCAATACTGGTAAAAGCTGTAAGAGTCTGTCGATGACTTTCAGGCATTTTTCTTTCAAATATATTGATTTAAGAAAAATGAAAAGTAAAAAAGCAAAAGTTAAGTTTTTTTAAGTTATCGCGTTTTAGCTAACCGCGTTGTAAACGCTACGGTTTATCTATTAATATAAATCGTACTTGATGTAATCAAGCACCAGAGTAGGATGATAAACGAGGGCTAGTGGTGGTTTCAAACTATTTGTTAAGTGAATTTTTATAAATAACTCCGTCTTTTATAATCAACAATAATGTTTTATTATAGTCTTCAAGTATATTCAAATTTGTAAGAGGGTTGCCCTCTACCAATAAAATATCGGCATAAGCACCTTCTTCTATAACTCCCAATTTGTTGGGATAAGGATTACGTGGGCCACTCATAGCAAGTAATTCTGCATTTGTAGAAGTAGCCATTTTTAATATTTCATAAGGCTTGTACCAGCGCAATAATTTTACAAGATCGCCTGCTCTTTTAGCCGAATGCTCAGGCTCAAACAGGCAATCTGTTCCAAATGCAGTTTTAATGTTATATTTTTTCGCAAAATTATAGGCTTTATCAGTACCGCTCATCATAATTTGCTGTTTGATACGGTTTGGTGAACCATCATCATAAAGGCTCTTGCCTTCATCTATAAAAGGCTGCAGACTTAACCATGCTTTTTTATCTGCCAGCATTTTTGCTGTTTCATCATCAATAAGCTGAGCATGATCTATACAAAGTACTCCCGCACGTAATGCAGTTTGAATGGCTCTTGGTGTATAAGCATGAACAGTAACATAAGTACCCCAGTTTTCTGCTGCATCAACAGCGGCTTTCATTTCTGCTTCTGTAAATTGTGATACATCTAAAGGGTCGTAAGTGGAAGAAACACCACCACCTGCTGCCAATTTTATTTGTGTGGCACCAAGACGAAGCTGCTCTCGTACACGTTTCAATACCTGATCTGCACCATCAGCTATTACACCGAAATTATTACGTTCGGTAAAATCCAGGCTTGCTGCGATATCTCTTGGAACAGCATTTGGAGGAAGAAAGTCACCATGACCACCGGTTTGGGAAATCATGGCACCTGAAGGATAAATACGCGGACCAATAATTAAACCTCTGTCTATTGCTTTTTGTAAACCGCCTGCAGGACCAGCAAGATCTCTGAAAGTTGTAAAGCCCTGCATCAGGTCTTTCTCTGCGGATTTAATAGCATTTGCAGTAATGTATTCTATATCGCTGTTCATCAGTTCTGTGATGTTCATTGATTCCATCATGATATGGGTGTGGGCATCAATAAGGCCTGGCATCAAAAATTTTCCTTTGCCATCAATAATGGTAATATTTTGGCTTGTATTCGTTGCAATTGGTGCTGTAGAAATTTTGCTAATCAGATTATTAACAATCAAAATATTTCCAGTGATTGTTTTTTCGTCTTTACCATTAAAAATTTGAACGTTGTTGATGAGGATCGTTTTTTGAGCCATTGCATAAAATGAACTCAGTAAAATTGCAATTGTGAATAATTTTAGTTTCATATTTATGAGGGGTGTAAAATTATAAAGTACTAATATAGTAAATCTTGCATTAAGTTATTGACTTGTACCTAAGCGTTTTAGTATGACAACTTAAATTATAGATGCGCGCTATAAAAGAATGATTGTAGACTCAAAATTGAGAATATTCTAGAAGGTTGTTCTTCAAAATATAAATAATAGTCACAAACATAAAGACCAGAAATCGTCTTTTTATTCTAAAGTTCTTAAGAGCGCGTGAAGGATGGCAGCAGGTTACCAAAGTAACGCGGACAGCCTGACAGCATCGCGATAAGCGGGCGAATAACCGTAATGTGAGTTTGCCCGCTTATTGGGATGGTGGCACGCCCAGATGATTATCGTTTCATGCTAAAATGTGCTTTGAATTCCTGGGATACTCCGTTTAGGGTATAAAAAACCTGAAACCAATAATCGGTAGAGGGAAGCGGGTCGCCATTGAAATTACCATCCCAACCCGGACCGGCTGGACTTATTTTCTTCAGAACTTTTCCGTAGCGGTCGAAGATATTGATGACGGCATCGGGCTGAAAAGCGAGATCGGGAATGTTCCAGGTGTCATTGTAGCCATCGTTGTTGGGAGTGAAAAATTTGGGATATTTAAGTACGTTGATAATTAAAATCTGGTCGTCGCAATTTCCTTTAACGTCTCTTACGGTAATAACATGCTCACCCGAATCGACATCAGGAAAAACATTGCTGGTTTGAAAACTGCCTTCATCGAGTTGGTACTCATAACTTCCAAAACCATTGTGCAGCGTTACGACAACATCGGTATTTTCCTGAAATGAGTCGGACATTTTGATGCTTGCCACTGCCGGACTAGATTTTTCGACTATAACTGTTGCGGGATTGTATCCGCAATCATTCCCAACATCGGGTGTGTTTTTGGTAATTTGGAGGGTATAAGTTCCTTCTTTCGTTGCCGTATAATCCGGACCTGTACTTAGTTTGTTGCCGTCTAAATACCAGTCGACAGTATAAATGGCCGTATTAAGTCCTGAACGCAATTGTGCCGAACGGACAGTAGTTCCTGTTTGAAAATCGACACAGATTATTTCATTTGGTAACAACAGATTTTTTAAAGGATACACCGTAATATTAAAATCATCCTGAGCATTACAATTAGGGTTTGTAGCTGCGGCAGCGTAGATATACATTTGCTGACTGGCGGTTATTTGCTGTCCTGCAGCATAACTTGTACCAGTTGCATTAGGTCCACTGTAATAATTTCCGACTGATAAAGGCGGTAATGTATAGCTTCCACAGATGATAACATCCTGAGTACTGGTTAATATAGGTGTTGCAGAAATGTTGATTAAAAAGTTTTTTTCACTTGAGCAGGTCAATCGGTTACCACTAATCGCGTAAACATAAATTCTCTGTGATGTAGTTAAAACAGTTCCAGCCGGAATAACGGTACCTTTTCCCCCAGGCTGTGTATAATAATTGCCTAATTGTAATTGAGGGAGGGTATAACTGTCGCAAACAGTAATGTCGGCAAAAGTTCCAACATCTATTCCGTTGTAATTTACTTTAAAAAAAGTTTCATTACTGCAATTGGTGAAATCTGTCCATTCATTATAGATGTAAATAGTTTGGGTTGTATTAATTAGGGTTCCTTCGGCAATTAGGGTTCCAGAACCATGCGGACCTCCTGTTGCGGTGTAATATTTTCCGTTTCTCAACATAGGAAGTTTAAAAGCGGTACACGTAACCACATCTGTAAAACTTTCAACCAGTGGGCGTTTTCTTATCTCGACAACAAAGCTGTGCTCGTTGCTACAATCTGTATTGGTGGCATACACATAAATGGTCTGGGTTGTAGTAATGATGTCTCCGGCTTTTAATCGAGATCCTCCGCCGTTGGTTTTGGTAAAATAGTTACCATTTACCAAGGCAGGCAATACATAACGTTCACATTCCAGTCTATTGACCGGTTTATCTACCAATGGAATTGTTTTTATGGTAATTTCGTATTTTAAGTTATCGGTACAATTTGGAGAAGTGGTAGTGGCGGCATAATAATAGACAGTTTGAGAAGTTGTAATACTGGTTCCCGGAGGAATGTTTTGACCCTGCCCACCCGAACTTGTATAATAACCGCCAACAGTAACGGGAGGCAAAATATAATGTCCGCATCGCGTAATGGGAACAAAAATCGAAGATTTAATAATATCAATTCTAAAGGAATGTTCATTGGTACATCTTCCATCATTTGCAAAAACATATACTGTTTGGCTTGAGGTTACATTGGCTCCGGCATTTAAACGAGTTCCTGCACCTCCGGTTGCGGTGTAATAATTTCCATTTGTCAAAGGAGGCAGGATATAGGAGTTACAAGTAACCACATTGCCGGGTTTATCTATCAAAGGCAAAGGATGAACAACAAAAGATACGGCTTCGTCCCGACAAACCGCCCCATTAATTACGGCATAATAATAAATAGTCTGATCTGTTGTAAATGATCTTCCTTGCGGAATTGCATTTCCTTTTCCGCCTGGCTCAGTAAAAAAACCACCGGCAGCTACTCTTGGAATTATGTATTCACCACAAGCTTCTTTACGGAAAGTGATTTCTTTAATAAGAATTAGGGTAAAACTATTCTGATTGGTACAATTGTTTTTTGACGTTGGTCCGCTGTAAATATAGTAGACTCCTGCTTTGGTAATGACATCTCCTGCATTGAGTCTGGTTCCGGTTCCATTTTGGCCTGTGTAATAATTCCCAAAGTTTAGAGGTGGTAATGTGTAGCTTTCGCATCTAATAACATTCGGAATATCATCGACATTGGGAAGCGAATTGATAATTATGTTGAAATTAACGGTTGCATAACAGCCTGAGTTCGGGACATTTTCAATTCGTACCCAGATTGTTTTTGGTGATTGCGACAGAGAAGTAATATAAACTTTTGGATCTTGTATGCTATTCGTTCCGCTGTTTGCTTCTGTTTGACCCGTATAGTAACTAATTTTATAATTGGAAGGATTTAATCCGTTCAAAATAGTACTTTCCTGGGCAGTCAGGTCAATAGTTACTCTTCCGGTATTATTGTCGCAAAAACTTAAGTCAGATGGTTTTACTACAGTGATAGGTTCCGTAACCAACAAATTAAAAGAAAGTGCATTGTTGCAATAGGTATTGTTATTGGAAACATGTACCGCTTTTATGTATATCGTCTCATTGCCTGCACTGGTGTAGGAACTCAATTGATTAGCGGGAATGTCTGGTCCGTTTGCATTGGCTGCTTGTAGAGAATTATAATAAGAAAGAGTATATTCTGCAGGATTGAGTTTCAATGCAGACAAATTATTCTGTGTAAGGTCGTATTGATAAGTTGGGTTTCCATTATAACAAGCGGTTATGTTTTTGGGAGCTGTAATGGCTAAATTCGTAATGATAACTTCGTCTTTTATGACACATCCCGAAAGTGTTGCCGTAACGCCATATCTTCCGGCTTGATTAAGTGTTAAAGTGCTGCTTGTTTCCCCCGGAATTACAGCACCATTACGTGTCCAGACATAATCATAATTCCCCACAAGTCCGGATTGCAGTGTGAAAGTTTCTCCTTCGCAAATGATTCTGTCCGGACCTAAATCCATTGTGGTTATAAAACTGCCTCCTTTTATAAAAACTGCCGAATCATAATTACTGTCGTTATAATCGCCAATGGCCAGTTTTATGCTGTAAGTTCGATTTGGAATCACAGTTGAAGATGCAGTCAAAACTTTGGTTTCCCCTCTCATGTTGATCGCTGACCCAACCTGATTGGTTACGTTGTAACGGTCAAATAAATTGGCATTGGCAGACAGACAGGAAGAATTGTACTGCTGATCCCGAATATTTTTAACCGAAACGGGTGTTGCTGTTCCCGGAACGACGGCAAGATTTTTGGAAACTCCTGTTGTTAAATCGGTCAGGATAAAGGCAAAAACATCGCTGAAACCACATTGAAATTCTCCATATTCATTAGAAGCAAAAAGAAAATCAAAACTAAAATTACTCGACAAAGGCGTAAAATCAAACTGAATAAAACTCACATCCGTAACAGGAACAATTTGTCCGTTCTCATTACTGACATTCTGCAAATCGCTATCACTCGAAGTATTTAACTGACTGCTTTCATTGGTGCCTGTATAGGGACCTTCGGTGTATTTCGCGATTCCATTCCGAATAATAATTCCGTGTGAAATGGGGAAATTAGGATTGGTGTTTGTGAATTTTCCAATACCCAATTGTGACGAAAATTGGAAGTTGCTTTCATTAGCGCATGCATTTTGCATTAACTCCTCGCGAATTAGTTCAGGAATGGTCAAGGTTGTATTGTCGACAATGATTCCCTGTGAAGAAGAAATAGCCGAATAAAACAATAAAAGTAGAAGTAGAGGTATTCTCATATTCCTGATTTTATTTATTAATCTCTTAAAGATACGAATGATTTTTCTTTCAATAGTATGAATTCCAGTATATTATATTGTTAAAATTGTTTTATGATTAATTATTGAAGAAAATTGATTGCCGAATCTAATTTTAGTAAATTGCAGTTAAAGTCTTAACAGTGCTTAATAAAAACCATTTATTAAAGAAGAAAAAAATGAAAATACATGATATAGTAACACTAACCGTAAACCCTTCGGTAGACAAAAGCACACATTTTTCAGGATTGATTGCCGAACAGAAAATCAGATGTAAAGATCCATTGTTTGATGCAGGCGGAGGCGGAATAAATGTTTCGAAAGCTATTTCACGCTTACGCGGAAGTTCTCTGGCAGTTTTTACATCAGGTGGACCCGTGGGAGAAATGCTTAAGGATTTAGTAACGAAAGAAAAAGTAGATTTTGAAGCAATTGAAATAGAAGCAGCTACAAGAGAAAACTTCGTTGCAGTAGATGATAACACCAATTCACAATATCGTTTTGGCTTTGACGGTGATGTTTTAACAGATTCGGAAATTGAAAAGATTTTGGGAACCATTTCGAATTTAAAACCAAAATTTTTAGTAGCAAGTGGAAGTTTAAATGAAGGTTTATCATCCGATTTTTATCAGAAAGTTGCTGAAATTGCCAAAACATCCAATTCTAAATTAATCGTTGATACGTCAGGAGAAGCTTTAAAGAAAGTTTTAGAAACAGGTGCTTATCTGATCAAACCCAATGTTGGTGAACTGGCAAAATTAATTGGTGTAGAACGCTTGGAAATAGATGAGGTAAATGAAGCCGCTAAAAAAATCATTGCTGATGGCGGAGCTGAAATTGTAGTGGTTTCCCTTGGGCCACAAGGAGCGGTTTTGGTTACAAATGACGAATACGAATTTGTACCCGCGCCAAATGTTGCCAAAAAAAGTACAGTGGGAGCTGGTGATAGTATGGTAGGAGGAATGGTATGGGCATTATCACAGAATAAAAGCCTGAAAGAAGTCATTCGTTGGGGAGTCGCCTGCGGATCGGCAGCAACGATGAACGAAGGAACGCAATTATTTAAATTTGAAGATGCTAATCGTTTGTTTGAATGGCTAAAGAATAAATAATAAAAAATATTTTTTCCTGCTGACAAACTGTTGTCACCAGGCCTCAATAATTTTGAAGTATTAAATAATTAAAACTTTAAAATTATGAAAACATTGGCTGCACAGGTAATTACCCCGGAAGATTTATTGAAACACTGGCAAGGACACAGAGCACTTACACGTCGTGTGATTGAAGCTTTTCCTGAAAAAGATTTTTTCGAGTTCTCAATTGCAGGAATGCGTTCTTTTGCAAAACTGACTGATGAACTTTTGGCAATAGCAGTTCCGGGTCTTAGGGGGATTGTAAACAAAGAGATTAAATCTTTTAGCGAAGAAGAAACAGAAAAATTAATTTTTAAAGCCCAATACCTTGAAAAATGGGATAAAGCAACTGCCGAAATTAATCAGTATTGGGAAAAATTATCAATTGAAGATTTTAATGAAACCTTTAATCTTTTTGGACAATACGAATTTCCGGTGATTCAGAATATCCTTTATTTTATCGAGAACGAGGTGCATCACCGCGGTCAGGGATATGTATATTTAAGAGCTTTAGGAATTGAACCTCCTTTTTTCTGGGAGAGATAATTTTCCTGTAGCGTGTAAATAAAAAACTCCTAATGTTGAAAGTAAAATTTCTTCTTAGGAGTTTTTTAATAACCTTTCTCTATTGATTTCAAGTAACTCTAAAGTTCGTGTTTTAAGTTCTTCCGGTTCCAGAATAGTGGCATAATCCCCAAACATTAAAAACCAGCGCGGAAAACCACTTTCCAGATCACGGCACATAAAAGTCATTTCTATTTTGTCACCCACTTCTTTTTCAGAAACAAAACCGTGATATTTTCTTTCAAAAGCCAAATATCTGGCAATTTTCTTTTCGATTAAAATGCGAACTTTGGTGGTTGGGATAGTTTCTGTTTTATTCAAATAGGTTTCCAATGAATCGTGTTCAATCGTAAAATCACCATCTGTTTTTTTAATTTCCAGAATCCTGTCGGTTCTAAACTGGCGATAATCTTTTCGCAAATGGCAATAGCCTAAAAAGTACCAGCAATTGTGTTCATGAAAAACGCCAACAGGTTCTATATTTCTTGTAGTTGTTTCTTCTTTGTCAAAAGTTTTATATGATAATAAAATTTGCTTTTTTTCCGCTATACTTTCAAAAAGTACAGCCAAAGTATTAGGTGAATTATCATTAAACAAAGGTTCTCCCGACTGCATCACAACGCTCGAATCAATATTGGAAAGCCAGTCTTTATCCGTACTCCTCAAAACCGATTTTAATTTGTACATCGCCGAAGCATAATGATTTCCCAAAGACGGATCGGTGAATTTCTGCATCAGTTTTTCGGCAGCGATAAAACTGCTTACTTCTTCTTTTGTGAACATAACCGGTGGAAGCCTATACCCTTCCATCAAAGCATAACCCACTCCTGCCTCACTATAAATGGGAACTCCCGATGCTTCCAAAGTTCGAATATCACGATAAATAGTTCTCAGGCTAACTTCAAAACGAACGGCCAATTCCTGGGCTTTCACAATTTTTTTGGATTGTAATTGAATCAGGATGGCGACAATTCGGTCAAATCGTTTTGGGGTTTCGTCAAGCATTTTTTCTTTTGAGTTACTGAGATTCTGAGTTCAAAGATACAAAGGTAAAAATTGAATGAAAACAAAAAAGCTGTCCCAAATTGAGACAGCTTTTAAATCTTTTATATCTAATTAGAATCTATACAAAAGACCAAACTGAGGCTGATCAAAAATATTTTCAAACAAGTTGATGTTTAACTGAAACGTATTTGCCGAAGGGCCATCCTCTGGTGATACATTATTGTAAGACAACACATTTGCCAAAACAAAAGTAGCAGCCAGATTTTTTGTGATAAAATAGTTTAAACCTACATTGATGTTGGCTGTAATACTATTATCAGTGTCTTCAATTCCTGAAATTTCTGTTTTATTACGACCAAATCCTAACCCTGCTTCAGCATACGCCTTAAAACGTCTGCTGTCCACTTCCAGAAAATAATATCTTGCAAAAGCGCCAATTCCAAATACATTTGTTTTCTCTTCTTCTGCTTCATTTTCGAGATTAGAATAACTAATTTCTCCTCCAACAGCAAATCTGTTGTTTAAAAAATAACCAAATTTAGGATTAAAGCCATAATAGTCTTCATCTCCTCCTGTGCTTATTTTTATAGATCCTTCAATAAACATGTCTCCTTGTTCAAAAGTGACTCCCTTTGCTGAATTTACTTCCACGACTTCTATAACTTCTACTTGTTGTGCCTTGGCAAATGAAAAAATAAACAGTGTTGTAATAATTAATAATCTCGTTTTCATAACATTAGTTTTTAAGTTGTAAGATTAAAGTTATGTTTTTTGTGTTAAAATTAAGTTTAATATCGATGAAATGCATCAAAAACTAAGATGTACAGTAATTTTATAAGTATTTACTTATGCATTTATTTTTGGAATTGATATTTAATTGGTAGTCAGTTGATTGTATTGACTGTAATTGATGTTTTTTTTTCAATAAAAAACCCAACAACTTTCGTCATTGGGTTAGTCTATATTCTTGACTCTTTATTTTTTCTTCTAAAAAACTAGTCGTTCAATTTCAAAACAGCCATAAAAGCTTCTTGCGGAATCTCAACGTTTCCAACTTGTCTCATACGTTTTTTACCTTTTTTCTGTTTTTCAAGCAATTTACGCTTACGCGAAATATCTCCACCGTAACATTTTGCGGTAACGTCTTTACGAAGTGCTTTAATCGTTTCACGAGCAATGATTTTTGCTCCAATTGCGGCCTGAATCGGAATGTCAAATTGTTGTCTTGGAATCAATTCGCGTAATTTCTCGGTCATTTTTTTACCGATGTTATAGGCATTGTCTTCGTGAATCAAAGCTGAAAGCGCATCAACCGTCTGAGCATTCAAAAGAACATCCAGTTTTACTAATTTCGAAGTTCTCATTCCGATAGGAGAGTAATCGAAAGACGCATATCCCTTAGAAACAGTTTTTAAACGATCATAAAAATCGAATACAATTTCGGCCAAAGGCATATCAAAATTTAATTCAACACGTTCTGTAGTCAAATACGTTTGATTGGTAATTTGACCACGTTTTTCGATACAAAGACTCATTACGTTTCCAACGAAGTCAGCTTTTGTAATGATAGTTGCTTTGATATAAGGTTCTTCAACTCTGTCTAAACGGGAAGGTTCAGGTAAGTCTGAAGGGTTGTTTACAACGAATGCAGTTTCAGGATCTTTTTTGGTGTAAGCCAAATACGAAACGTTAGGAACTGTAGTAATTACCGTCATATCGAACTCACGCTCTAAACGTTCCTGAATAATTTCCATATGTAACATTCCTAAGAATCCACAACGGAAACCAAAACCTAACGCTGCAGAGCTTTCAGGTGTAAAAACTAACGAAGCATCATTCAATTGCAGTTTCTCCATAGAAGAACGCAAATCTTCATAATCTTCAGTGTCAACTGGGTAAATTCCGGCGAAAACCATTGGTTTTACATCTTCGAAACCTGTAATCATATTGGTAGTTGGTGTTTTGGCATCCGTTAAGGTGTCACCAACTTTTACTTCTTTTGCTTCTTTAATTCCGGAAATTAAATAACCAACATCTCCGGTAGAAATCACGTTTTTAGGAACCTGATTCAGTTTTAATGTTCCTACTTCATCAGCAAAATATTCATTGCCGGTAGCCATGAATTTAATTTTTTGCCCTTTTTTAATTTCACCGTTTACAACTCTAAAAATTACCTCAATTCCACGAAACGGATTGTAATGCGAATCAAAAATCAAGGCTTGTAACGGTTCATCAACATTTCCTTTTGGAGCAGGAATTTTTTCGATAATCGCAGCCAAAATATTTTCAACACCAAAACCTGTTTTTCCGGAAGCATGAATAATATCTTCTAATTTGCATCCTAATAAATCGATAATATCGTCACTAACTTCTTCAGGATTGGCACTTGGTAAATCAACTTTATTCAAAACCGGAATAATTTCCAGGTCATTTTCTAAAGCCAGATATAAGTTTGAAATGGTTTGTGCCTGAATACTTTGTGCAGCATCCACAATCAAAAGTGCCCCTTCACAGGCAGCAATCGAACGTGAAACTTCGTATGAAAAGTCAACGTGACCGGGAGTA
>Ga0247810_10001237_pt1 | contig 16915 bp, 16 predicted proteins | sample UWRJL119311C1_FD_179918 | JGI IMG/M metagenome (GOLD analysis project Ga0247810, IMG submission 179918) | Plant litter microbial communities from Arlington Agricultural Research Station in Wisconsin, United States - UWRJ-L119-311C-1 | ecosystem: Environmental > Terrestrial > Plant litter >...
GTCAGGAGCCAGGTGTCGTCACCGCTCTGACGGTGCCAACGAGCGAGTACGTCGGCCGCAACTTCGGTGTACGCGTGGCCGATGTGCGGCACGTCGTTGACATAGAAGATGGGCGTCGCAATGTAAAAGGAATCACCGGCGGCCATGGGTTACATCCTAAAGGCTGGGCGGGAGTGTTACCGCCGCGTGCGGGTGCACCGGCGCCCCGGGCGGTGCGGCTACCTCGCGGCGAGCGCCCCCTCGTAGAGGTCGCGCTTGCTCAGGCCGGTCTCGGTGGCGACCTCGGCGGCGGCCTCCTTCAGACGCGAGCCCTCGCTGACGAGCTTCAGCACCTGCGCGATCCCCGTGGGCAGATCGGACGTGGCGGGGGCCGCACCCTCCACTACGATGCAAATCTCGCCGCGCGCCCCGGGGGCGAAGTAGTCGGCGACCTCGCGGGCCGTTCCGCGCTTGACCTCCTCGTGCAGCTTGGTGAGCTCACGGCAGACCACGACGCGGCGGTCGTCGCCGAGCGCGGTGGCCAGGTCGTTCAGGGAGTCGCCCAGCCGGTTCGGGCTCTCGAAGAACACCATCGTGCGCTCCTCGCGCACCAGCGCGGTGAAGTAGGCGACGCGGCTCTTGCGCGGCAGGAAGCCCTCGAAGCTGAAGCGGTCGGTGGGCAGTCCGGAGACGGCGAGCGCCGTGAGCACAGCGGATGGCCCCGGCAGGGCCGTGACCGTGACTCCCAGAGAGGCCGCTGCGGCGACGAGGGGGAAGCCCGGGTCGCTGATGGCGGGCATACCGGCGTCGGACAGCACCAGCACGTCGGTCTCCCGCGCCAGCTCGGCGATCTCGGCGGCCTTCTCAGTCTCGTTGTGCTCGTGCAGCGCGATCAGGCGCGGCCGGTTCTCGATGCCCAGCGCACGCATGAGGTGGATCGTGGTGCGGGTGTCCTCGCTGGCGATCACCTCCGCGTTGCCGAGCGCCTCGATGAGTCGCTTCGACGCATCGCCGAGATTGCCGATGGGGGTCGCCGCAAGAATGATCACGTCCCATTCTCCCACCGCGCTGACCGTACGATGGCGGGGTGAGACCGACCTCTTCCGACGCCACGCGCGGCGACGCCTTCGATGCGATCGTGGCGGCCCCGGTCGGCCCGCCGACAGATCCCGGGAGCGCGGAGACCGGGGCCGGCAGCCGCCTCGACGCGTGGTGGCAGCGGCTGATGTCGACGCCGGTGCGTCGCCGGCTGTACAACTGGGGCGCTCCGGCGATCGTGCTGATCGTGGCATCCGTCGCCCGTCTCTTCGATCTCGGCTCCCCGCACTCCCTCGTGTTCGACGAGACCTTCTACGTGAAGGACGCCTGGAGCCTCTGGAATCTCGGCTACTCCTCGACCTGGCCGGCCGAGGCGGACACCAGCTTCAACGCCGGGATCACCGACATCTTCCACAACGACCCCTCCTTCGTGGTGCATCCGCCGTTGGCGAAGTGGCTGATCGGGCTCGGCATGGCCGCCTTCGGCCCGGACTCGAGCGTCGGCTGGCGCATCAGCACGGCACTGATCGGCATCCTCGCCGTGGCGCTGCTGATGGTGATCGCGAAGAAGCTGTTCGACTCCACTCTGCTGGCGGTGATCGCCGGCGGACTGTTCGCCATCGACGGCAACGCGATCGTGATGAGCCGGGTCGCCCTGCTCGACAACTACGTGATGTTCTTCGCGCTGCTCGGCTTCGGTGCGATCCTGCTCGACCGCGCCTGGGCGGAGCGGCGGCTGAACGGCTGGATCCTGAGACGCACGGATGCCGGCCGCACCACCGACTGGGGCCCGGCCCTCTGGTGGCGCCCCTGGCTGCTCGCGGCCGGCGTCGCCTTCGGCCTCACCTCCGCCGTCAAGTGGAGCGGGCTGTACGTTCTCGCCGTCTTCGCCCTCTACTCGCTGGTCGTCGACGCCGTGGCCCGCCGCCGCGCCGGCGTGGTGTTCTGGGGAACCGGCACGCTCCTGAAGCAGGCGCCCACCACCTTCCTGCTGATCGTGCCGATCGCCGTCGTCGCCCACATGACCACCTGGATCAGCTGGTTCACGTCGGCGAACAGCTACAACCGCGATTGGGCGGCCGTCGCCGGCAACGCCTGGTCGGGCGCCCTCGCCTGGGTCCCCCTGCCGATCCAGAGCTGGTGGCACTTCCAGGCCAGTGTCTACGCGTACCACGTGGGCGAGACGCGCCCGCACGGCTACCAGGCCAACCCGCTCACCTGGCTGTTCATGACGCGGCCGACGAGCATGTACTGGCAGTCGACGGAGAGTGGGCAGAGCGGATGCGCCGCCGACCTCTGCGGCACATCGATCACCGGCATCGCGAACCCCCTCGTCTGGTGGGCGGCCACGGCAGCCATCCTGTATCTCGTCTACCGCCTGGTGCGCTACCGGGAATGGCGCGTCGGACTGGTGCTCACGGCCATGGCCGCGGGCTACCTGCCCTGGCTGATGTACCTGCACCGCACCGTGTTCCAGTTCTATACGATCGCGTTCGAGCCCTACATGATCCTCGGGCTCACGATCGTGATCGGCATGGTGCTGGGCAGCAGACGCGACCCGTCCTGGCGACGGGAGCAGGGCATCCGCTTCGTGTTCCTGTTCCTGGTTCTCGCCGTGCTGATCAGCGCGTTCTTCTGGCCGCTCTGGGCCGGTGTCCAGCTGCCCTACGACCTGATACGCGCCCACTGGTGGCTGCCGAGCTGGCGCTGACCAATCCCGCCGCGCGCCCGCGACGAACCACTCCCGTGACCACGAGACGCATCCTCACCGCAGTCGCCGTCGGTGTGCCGCCGCTGATCCTCGCGGCGGTCGGCGTGACACACCCCTCGCAGCTGAACGCCGAGACCGCCGGGTACTGGCGCGACCTGCACATCGGAATCCTCGTCGTGTTCCCGCTGCTCGGTTTTGCGCCGTGGCTGGTCGTGCGCGGCCACTCGCTCTGGCTCAGCTGGACCGCCGGGATCCTCGGATTCGTCTACGCCGCCTTCTACAGCGCGCTCGACATCCTGGCGGGCATCGGCTCCGGCGGACTCGAGCACGCCGGCCACCACGACGCGATCGGCGTGACCTTCGCCCTCGGCGACGGCATCGGACTCGTCGGCAGCGTGGCCTATGCGGCCGCCTGCCTGCTGGTCGGGGCCGTCGCCGTGCGGATGCGCGGACTCCGCGCACTGCCGGCCGCGCTGCTCGTCGCGGTCGGCTCCGCGATGTTCCTCGCCGAGCACATCTTCTTCCCGTGGGGCGTGATCGGCCAGATCGCGCTCGCGGCGGGCTGGGTCGGCCTCGTTCTCGCATTACGCGGGGTTGCGCGCGTTGGAGACATTGACGGTGGCTCTCGGTAGGTTGTGCGCATGACCGCAGCGCCAGATATCACTCCCGGACCCATCCTGTCCTCCCCCGTCGTGAGCACCCAGTGGCTGTTCGACCACCTGGGCGGCGACAACCTGGTGCTGCTCGACGCCTCGGTGCTCCCCTTCGTCACCCCCGTCGGCCACTCCGGCTACCTCAGCGGCCACGAGCAGTACATCGTCGGCGGGCATGTTCCCGGCGCGGTGTTCGCCGACCTCATCGACGAGTTCTCCGCGCCCGACGGCGCGCACCCCTTCACCCGTCCCGATGCGGCGCGCTTCGAGGAGGCTGCTGCGGCCGTCGGCGTCAGCAACGACTCCACGGTCATCGTCTACGACTCCCTCGCGGGCCAGTGGGCGGCGCGCGTCTGGTGGCTGTTCCGCGCTTTCGGCTACGACAACGTGGCCGTGCTCGACGGCGGGCTCGCCAAGTGGGTCGCCGAGAAGCGCGGCACGGAGACCGGGCACGTGACCCCGGTTCCCCGGCAGTTCAGCGCCGTCGAGCGCGACGAGCTGTGGGTCGACAAGGCCGAGGTCGAGCGCATCGTTGCGGGCGAGTCCGATGCCGCGCTGGTCTGCGGCGTTCCCCAGTCGGAGTTCGCCGGCGAGACCGGCAACCGCCCGCGGCTCGGGCACATCCCGGGCAGCCTGAGCGCCCCGGCCGTGCAGCTCGTCGACAGCGACAGCAACGCCTACCGGCCGGCCGAGCAGCTTCGCGCGGAGTTCGCTCCCGTTCTCGATGCGCCGCGTATCGTCACCTACTGCGCCGGCGGCATCGCGGCCGCCTCCGACGCGCTCGCCCTCACCCTGCTCGGCCACCGCAACGTGGCCGTCTACGACGGATCGCTCAACGAGTGGGCGGCAGACGCGGCGGCGCCGCTGGTGGCTGGGGCGTAGGAGTCGCGCACGCTCAGCTGGGCAGCGTCTCCAGCAGGCTCGCGGCGTCCGTCACCGGCAGCGCGCACACGAAGTCGCGGCAGAAGTACGCGGTCGACTCCCCCGCGCGACTCGTGCGGCTCTCGAACAGCTCGAAGCCGGCCTCCGCGAGGGCGCGGGACTGCTCCGACGTGACCACGGCCACGAGCGCACCGGAACGCTGCCAGGCGCGGGCGACGGATGCGACGTCCTCGCCCTCGTGGGACGCCTCGCCCGCCACCACCACCAGCTGCGTCGAGTCGGCGGCGAGCGCGCTCATCACGCCGAGCGCCGCCCCGAAGGCGATGGGGCGCTGCACCGCGAGGGGCGCGAACAGCTCCATCGCGGTGCGCGCGGCCTCGCGGTAGCGCGGATCCGCGGTGAGCGAGTACAGGCGCTGCGCCGCGGCGGCCATCGCACTGATCCCGCTCGGGTAGGCGCCCTCGCTCGGGTCGGCCTGCAGCGCGAGCCCGTGTGCGGCGAGCACCGGGTCGGCCCCGCCGGGAACGGCGAAGGGGGCACCGGTCAGCGTCGCGTCGACCAGCGAGCGCGCCGCCACCGCGTAGTGCGCCTCGCCGGTCGCGAGCGCGAGCTCGAGCAGTCCGTTCGCGAGCATGCCGTAGTCCTCGAGCGTGGCGGACGCCTCGGAGAGGGTGCCCTCGATGCTCACGCGCACGAGGCGGTCGGCCAGAACGTGGCGGTCGAGGAGGTAGTCGGCGGCACGCCGGGCGGCGGCGATCCACTCCGGGCGGTCGAGACGGGATCCGCTCGCCGCCAGCGCCTCGATCGCCAGCCCGTTCCAGCCGGTGAGCACCTTGCCGTCGATGGCGGGCGGGGTCTGCTGCGCGCGCTCGTCCTCCGAGAGCGCGTAGTAGCCGCCCTCGACACGCTCGCCGTCGACGGTGCTCTCGCTGTCCTGCGCGGAGGCGAATCCGCCGGCGTCGCGCTGCATCACGCGGACGAGGAACTGCGCAACGCCCTCGGCCACCTCGTGCGCGCCGACCCGTGCGTAGGCCCCGAGCAGCAGGGCGTTGTCGTAGAGCATGCGCTCGTAGTGCGGGTCGCTCCAGTCGGCGCGGGTGGAGTAGCGGAAGAAGCCGCCCTCGATGCCGTCGCGCAGGTCGGAGGCGGCCATCGCGGCCAGGGTGCGCTCGGCGAGCGCCTGCGAGCCGGAGTCGCCGAGCGACCCGCGGTCGAGCAGCAGGTGCAGCACGGTGGCGACCGGGAACTTCGGTGCGGATCCGAACCCGCCGTGCGTGACGTCCTCGTAGGCGACGAGCTCGGTCACGACCCGCGAGAACTCGAGGTCGCCGGGGAGCGCGCCCGATGGCTGCTGCCCGAGGCCGCGCAGCGCGGTCGCGATCTGGGCCGCGTTGGTCTCGACCTCGTCTCGGCGCTCGGTCCAGGCATCCGTCACCGCGGTGAGCACCTGGAAGAACGACGGATGCGGGTCGATCGCCCGCGGCGGGAAGTAGGTGCCCGCGAAGAAGGTCTCGGCCTTCGGCGTGACGAACACGTTGAGCGGCCAGCCGAGGTTGCTCGTGAAGGCGCTGGCGGCCGCGAGGTAGCTCGCGTCGACGTCGGGGTACTCCTCGCGGTCCACCTTGATGGCCACGAAGTTGTCGTTCAGGTACTCGGCCAGGTCGGGGTCGCTGAAACTCTCCCGCGCCATCACGTGGCACCAGTGGCAGGTGGCGTAGCCGATGGAGACCAGCACGGGCACCTGCCGGCGCTCGGCCTCAGCGAAGGCCTCCGCGCCCCACTCGAACCAGTCGACGGGATTGCCCGCGTGCGAGCGCAGGTAGGGACTTACCGCGGATGCCAGTCGATTCGCCATGGGAGCAAGCGTAGGCTCGCTCTGTGCCTACGACAGCCATTACCTATATCGGTGGACCCACGGCGATTATCGAGTATGGGGGTCTGACCATCGTGACCGACCCCACCTTCGACCCGCCCGGCACCTACTCCGAGCCGGGCAGCAGCGTGCTCGTGAAGACCGCCGGTCCCGCGATCGAGCGCGGCGACCTGCCGCCCGTCGACCTGGTGCTGCTCTCGCACCACGCGCACCGCGACAACCTCGACTACGAGGGCCTCGAGCTGATCGCCACCGGCATCCCGACCCTCAGCACCATGCAGGCGGCCGGCGACCTCTTCGGCGGCTCCGTCTCGGGCCTCGACCCCTGGGAGGACTTCACCCTCGGCGCCGTCACGGTCACCGCGGTCCCCGCGCTGCACGGCCCTCCCGGCAGCGAGCCGCTCACCGGACCGGTCACCGGGTTCGTGCTCGAGTCGGCGGGCGAGCCGCGCGTCTACGTGAGCGGCGACAACGCCTCGCTCCCCCTGGTTCAGCAGATCGTCGAGCACTTCGGCCCGATCGACGTGGCCGTGCTGTTCGCCGGCGCCGCGCGCGTCGCGCGGATCGACGGAGCGCTCACGCTGACATCGGCGGATGCCGTCGCGGCGGCGCACATCATCAAAGCACGCACGGTCGTCGGCCTGCACACCGAGCACTGGCAGCACTTCTCCGAGAGCCGCGAGCAGCTCGAGGCCGCGTTCGCCGACAGCGGCCTGCTGCTGGACACGCCGCCCGGCGTGCGGGTGCCACTGCCCACGCCGCTGGTCGAGTAGGCCGCGACGAAGGAGCAGCCGTACTCGCTTCGCTCGCCTGCTACTCAACCAACGGAACGGCTCAGCGGATCGTCTCCTCGACGTGCCGCTCCTCGGCGCCCACGTACTCGCTCAGCGGGCGGATCAGCGAGTTCGACTCGAGCTGCTCCATAACGTGCGCGGTCCAGCCCGTGACGCGGGCCGCCACGAACAGCGGCGTGAAGGTGAGGGTGTCGAAGCCCATCAGGTGGTACGCCGGTCCGCTCGGGTAGTCGAGGTTCGGCTTGATGTTCTTGGCGCTGGTCATCGCGGCCTCGAGCGTCTCGTAGAGCTCGCCCAGCTCCGGACGCTCGTACGCCTCGACGAGCGTATCGAGCGCCGCCTTCATCGTCGGCACCCGCGAGTCGCCGTTCTTGTAGACGCGGTGCCCGAAGCCCATGATCTTGCGCTTCTCGGCGAGCGCGGTGTCGAGCCAGGCCGCCGCCTCGTCTGCCGTGCCGATCTCGTCGAAGACGTGCATGACGGCCTCGTTCGCGCCGCCGTGCAGGGCGCCCTTGAGCGCTCCGACCGCGCCGGTCACCGCCGAGTAGAGGTCGGCGAGGGTGGAGGTGATGACGCGGGCGGTGAAGGTGCTCGCATTGAAGGAGTGCTCCGCGTACAGGATCATCGACACGTCGAAGGCGTCGACCACCACGAGGTCGGGAACGTCGCCGAAGGTCATGTGCAGGAAGTTGGCGGAGTACCCGAGGTCGTCGCGCGCCTGCACGAGGTGCTCGCCGCGACGGCGGCGCTGGTCGTAGGCCACGATCGCGGGGAGCTGGGCGAACAGCGCGATCGACTTGCGCAGGTTGTCCTCGGGGGTCGAGACGCCGGCATCCGCGTCGCGGGCGCCGATGACGCTCACGGCGGTGCGCACGACGTCCATCGGGTGGGCCGTGGTCGGGAGCTCTTCGATGACGCGCTTCACCACCGGGTCGAGGGCGCGCAGCGAGCGCTCGAGCGTCTCGAACTCGGCGAGCTGCTGCGCCGTGGGGAGCTCCCCGTGCCAGAGCAGGTAGGCCACCTCCTCGAAGCTGCAGAGCGCCGCGAGCTCCTGCACCGGGTAGCCGCGGTAGAGAAGGGAGTTCGTCTCCGGGTTCACCTTCGAGATGGAGGTGGTGTCGACGTAGACACCGGCCAGGCCCTTGTGGATCTCGGGGTGTGTCGTGGGGTCGGTCATGATGCTCCCTTGAATTCGTGACGCCTAACAACCTAGGGCATCGGTGCGGAAAGGTCAGACGGGGCGGTCGAAGGTCAGCTCCCGGCCGTCCTCCTCGTCCCACTGCTCGCCGCCCGGCTCGAAGCCGAGCCCGGCGACGGTGGCGAGCGACGCCGCGTTGTCCGGGCTGATGCTCACCCGCAGCACCCGCACCGTCGCATCCGCCTCGGCCAGCTCGATGAAATGGCGCACCGCTGCCCGCGCGTAGCCCTGGCGCCGGAACGCCGGGTCGATGCGGTAGCCGATCTCGACCATCCCGTTGTCGTCGGGCGGTCCGTGGAAGCCGCCGAACCCGACCGTGACGCCGCTCTCGGAGACGAAGGCCTTCGCCACCCAGTGGGCGCTCTCCGGGTCGGCCGCGATCTGGTCGGCGCGCAGACGCCAGAGGCGGATCGCGTGCGGTTCGACGAAGTAGTCGCTGAGCATCACGCCGACCCGCTCGCTCGCGCTGACGAGGTCGCCGAGGAGCAGGTCGTCGAGCACGCTCGCGATCGGCACCATGCGCACCACGTGGTCAGCCACGGTTGCCGTCGAGCGTGAAGGTGTACACGGAGTCGTCGAAGCTTCCGTAGCTCTCGTAGTCGAGCAGCTCGTAGAGGCGGGCGCGGGTCTGCATCTCGGGAACGCGGCTGGTCAGCGAGCCCTCCGCGAGGATCGTGTCGAGCCCGCGCTCGGCGGCGCCCATCGCGAGGCGCAGCAGGCTCACGGGGTAGATCACGATGTTGACGCCCACGTCGGCGAGCTGGCGGTTGCTGAACAGCTCGCTCTTGCCGAACTCGGTCATGTTCGCCAGGATCGGCACATCGACGGCGGCACGTACCGCCTCGAACTCGGCCAGGTCGACCATCGCCTCGGGGAAGATCGCGTCGGCGCCGGCGTCGACGAGGGCCTTCGCCCGGTCGATGGCACTCGAGAGTCCATCGAGCGCGCGGATGTCCGTGCGCGCCATCACGAGGAGGTTCGGGTCGCGACGTGCCGCGACGGCCGCGCGGATGCGCTTGATCGCGGTGTTCTCGTCGACGACCGCCTTGCCGTCGAGGTGGCCGCAGCGCTTCGGGTTCACCTGGTCCTCGATGTGCAGGCCGGCGACGCCCGCGTCCTCGAGCTGCTGCACCGTGCGGGCCACGTTCATCGGCTCGCCGAAGCCGGTGTCGGCGTCCACGAGGGTGGGCAGGTCGGTGAGGCGGGAGATCTGGCCGGCGCGTGCCGCGACCTCGCTCAGTGTGGTGAGGCCGATGTCGGGCAGGCCGAGGTCGGCGCTGATCACCGCGCCGGAGATGTAGACGCCCTCGAAGCCCTTCTCCTGGATGAGCTTCGCCGAGAGCGGGTTGAAGGCGCCGGGGAAGCGCAGCAGCTCGCCACCGGCGAGGGCGGCGCGCAGGCCGGCGCGCTTGTCGGCGGGGGTCACGGTGGAGTAGAGCATCAGAAGAGTCCCTTCGGGCCGACGGGGAGCGTGCCGGCGGCCGCCGTCACGGTGAGGCCGCCGAGCTGGTCGGCGGTGAGCTCGGGAAGCCGCTGCACGAGCTCGAGGAAACGCTCGATCTCGGTCTGCTCGAGCACGCCGTCCGCCAGCGCACGGAACTTCGCCACGTACTGCTCGCGGGCGAAGGGCCGGGCGCCGAGCGGGTGCGCGTCGGCGACGGCGATCTCGTCGACGATCACCGTTCCGTCGTTCAGCTCGATCTCGACGCGACCGCCGAAGGCCTTCTCGGCCGGGTCGATCGAGTGGTAGCGGCGGGTCCACTCCGGGTCCTCCTGGGTGGTGACCCGGTTCCAGAGCGCCACGGTGTCGGGGCGGGCGGCGCGCTCGGGCGCGTAGCTGCGCTCGTGGTGCCACTCGCCGTCCTGGAGGGCCACGGTGAAGATGTAGGGGATCGAGTGGTCGAGCGTCTCGCGGCTGGCCGTCGGATCGTACTTCTGCGGGTCGTTCGCGCCGGAGCCGATCACGACGTGGGTGTGGTGGCTGGTGTGGAGGACGATGCGGGCGACGGTGTCGGCGTCCCGGAGCTGCGGGTGCCTCTGCCCGAGCGCGCGGGCGAGGTCGATCCAGGCCTGCGCCTGGTACTCGGCCGAGTACTCCTTCGTGTAGCTGTCGAGGATCGCGCGCTTGGCCTCACCGGCCTCGGGCAGCGGAACCTCGTAGGCTGCGTCGCGGCCGTCGAGCAGCCAGGCGATCACGCCGTCCTCGCCCTCGTAGATCGGGGTGGGGCTGGTCTGTCCGCGCATCGCCCGGTCGATCGCCTCGACGGCCATCTTGCCGGCGAAGGCGGGGGCGTGCGCCTTCCACGTGGAGATCTCGCCCTTGCGCGACTGGCGGGTGGCGGTCGTGGTGTGCAGAGCCTGGCCGATGGCCTGGAAGATCGTCTGCACGTCCAGGCCGAGAAGGGTGCCGATCCCCGCTGCGGCGCTCGGGCCGAGGTGGGCGACGTGGTCGATCTTGTGCTTGTGCAGGCTGATCGCCTTCACCAGGTCGATCTGGATCTCGTAGCCGGTCGCGATCGCGCGCAGCAGGTCGGCGCCGGTGGCTCCGGCGTGCTGGGCTGCGGCGAGGATCGGCGGGATGTTGTCGCCCGGGTGCGAGTACTCGGCGGCGAGGAAGGTGTCGTGGTAATCGAGCTCGCGCACCGCGACGCCGTTGGCCCAGGCAGCCCACTCGGGCTGGAAGCGGCCCTCGATGCCGAAGACGGTGGAGCCGTTCACCGACGCGGCGCGGTCCTGGGCCTGGGCGCGGGCGGCCACGGCGGGGGCACGGGTGAGGCTCGCGGTGGCGACCGCCGCGTTGTCGATGATCCGGTTGATGATCATGTCGGTCACCTCGGGGGTGACGTCCACGGGGTCGGCGGCGACCTCCGCGATCCTCCAGGCCAGCTGCTGCTCGCGGGGCAGGCTCTCGTCGCTCGAGTACACGCGCACGGGATGGAGCTTCATTGGGGGGTCCTTTCGATCGAAGCGAGGATGTTCTTGAGGCTGCGGTGGAGGTGCAGCTGGGTGGCGTGGGCGGCGAGCGACTCGGAGCCGTCGACGATCGCGTCGACGATCATCAGGTGCTCGCGGGCCGCCTCGCGCAGACGCTCCGGGTCGTCCTGGGCGATGCGGCGGATGCGCGCGACGTGCGTCCGCACCCCGTTCAGGGTGCTCACGAGGAAGGGGTTCGCGACAGCGCTGTCGATGGCCGCGTCCAGCCGGCCGACGAGCGCGTAGTACTCGTGGCGTGCCGGGTCGCCGTTCTCGAGCAGCCGGTGGGCCGCGCGGAACTCTGCCTGCAGCGGCTCGAACACGGCGGGGTCGCGGCGGCGGGCGGCGAGCCGGGCGGCCTGCTCCTCGAGGGCGCTGCGCACCTCGAAGAGCTCGCCGACGCTCTCCAGCGGCGGGTCGGTCACGACGACGCCGCGGCCGGAGTGGGCGGCGACGAGTCCCTCGGCCGCGAGCCGGGAGAGTGCCTCGCGCAGCGGGGTGCGGGAGACGCCGAGACGGGTGGACTGCTCCACCTCGCCGAGCACCGTGCCCGGGGCGAGCCCGCCGTCGAGGATCTGCTCGCGCAGCAGGGAGTAGGCCTTCTCGCTTGCGCGCATCGGTGACTCCCTCCATCGCGCTGCTGTCTATGCAGGCACTGTGTATACACAGACTAGGCCACAGGCATCCGCTCTGCTCGTTTTCTGCTCCTGTGTATGCAGTGCCACGCCGGGTGTACCGTCGAATCCGACATGGACAACGATCTCGCGGCCGCCCTCGGCGCCCTCACCTCGCCGGAGCGCGTGCTCGTCGACGGGGCCTCCCTCACCACCTACAGCCACGACGACGCCGAGTGGGCGCCGTTCGAGCAGCCCCTGGCCGTGGTGCTCGCCCTCAGCACCGAGGAGGTCGCCGCGGTCGTCGGGCTCGCGGTCTCCCGGGGCATCCGGGTCGTCGCGCGCGGCGCGGGCACGGGGCTCTCCGGCGGCGCCAACGGCATCGCGAACTGCATCGTCGTCTCCCTCGAGCTGATGACCGAGGTGCTCGAGATCAACACCGACGAGCGCTACGTGGTGGCGCAGCCCGGGGTGATCAACAACGACCTGCGCATCGCGGTCGCGGCCGAGGGTCTCTGGTACCCGCCCGACCCGGCCAGCTACCAGATCTCGACGATCGGCGGCAACGCGGCCACGAACGCCGGCGGCATCTGCTGCGTGAAGTACGGGGTCACGCGCGACTACGTGCTCGGCATGACCGTCGTGCTGGCGGATGCCTCGATCGTGACACTCGGACGCCGCACCGCGAAGGGCGTCACCGGCTACGACCTCACGGCCCTGATGGTGGGCTCGGAGGGCACCCTCGGCATCATCACCTCGCTGACGCTCAGGCTGCTGCCGCTCGCCGGTCGCGACGAGCGGGCGGTCATCGGCTACTTCCCCTCGCTGCACGCCGCCGGCCTCGCGGTCGCGGCGGTGTCGCGCGCGGGCATCATCCCGGCCGCCCTCGAGCTGATCGATCAGGCGTGCCTCGCCGCCGTGAACGAGTGGCAGCAGCTCGGGCTGCCGTCCGGCGCGAACACCCTCCTTCTCGCCAAGGTCGACGAGCGCGGGGCCGCGGGCGACGAGCTCGCCGCCTCCCTCGCGGAGATCTTCGCCGCGGCCGGTGGCACCGACGTGGAGCGGGCGGCGGATGCGGACGAGGTCGACCGGCTCTTCCTCGCCCGTCGGCTCGCCTACCCCGCCCTGGAACGCCTCGGCCCGGTGCTCACGGAGGACATCTGCGTGCCGCGTGCGGCCGTGCCCGAGATGCTCGCGCGCATCCAGGCCACCGCCGCACAGCACGACGTGGTGATCGCCAACATCGCCCACGCCGGCGACGGCAACCTGCATCCGCTCATCATCGCGCCGGAGGGCGACGACGCGGCGCGCACGCGGGCGAAGCTCGCCTTCGACCGCATCGTCGCGGACTGCATCGACCTCGGCGGCACCGTCACCGGCGAGCACGGGGTGGGGCTGCTCAAGCTCGACGGCGCGCGCCGCGAGCTCGGGCCGCGCGTGGTCGCGATGCACCACTCGATCAAGGACGCCCTCGACCCGGCCGGCACACTGAACCCCGGCAAGGGCTTCTAGAGGCGGTTTGCCGCTGCGAGCGCGGAAGTTGGGGCCGGACGCGGCGATTCGAACCGGCGCGCGCGACCCACACCGGCGCGCGCTACAGCGCCCGCAGCGTCACCCTCAGGTGGCTGTTGGGCACCGCCGGCAGCCCGAGGCGGTCCCGCAGGGTCGCGCCCTCGTAGGCGGTGCGGAACAGGCCGCGGCGCCGCAGCTCCGGAACCACCAGCGCCGTGAACGCGGAGAGCGAGTCGACGGCGTGTGAGTGGGCTGCAGCGGTGAACGCGGAGAGGATCGTGAAGCCGTCCACCGCTCCCCCGGAGAACCAGCGCTCGAAGTGGTCCGCGACCTCGGTCGCCGACCCCACGAGCACGGGCGCGGTCACCGCGTGCGCCACGATCAGGTGCCGGTAGCTCACCGGCCGCTCGCCGCCGATGGTGCGTCCCGAGCGAGCGCGCACCACCTCGAGCAGCTGGGTCCCGAGCGTGCCGAATCGCGCGGCCACCCGGGCGGGCACCGCGTCGTCGGCAGACACCCCGGCCACCGGCACGCCCAGCACACTGGCCAGCGCGCGGAAGCCGCGGTTCGCCGGCAACTCGAGCGGCGCATCCGCCGGCTGCTCGTCGGGGAGGGGGACCAGCGCGACCAGGCGGTCGTAGGCGTCCCAGGCCTCCTCGCGGGTCGCGCCCACGATCGGCAGGATCGGCGTCACGATGCGGAAGGCCTCCGGATCCCGCCCCACGAGGGCGACCTGCCGCTTCACCGCGCCGTACTGCTCCACCCCCTCCTCGAAGGTGCGGGGGCTCGAGAACAGCAGTTCGGCGTCGCGCACGGCGAGCTGCCGCGCGGAGACCGAGCCGCCGACGACGGCGATCGGCGGGTGCCCCTGCGGTGGCCGGATCACGTTCAACGGTCCGGTGGACGCGCGGTACGCGCCGACATAGCCGAGCGGATGAAGACGGGTCGCGTCGATCAGGCGCCCCGACTCCGCGTCGGAGACGAAGGCGTCGTCCTCCCAGCTGTCCCAGAGGCCGCGGAGGATGTCGATGAACTCGCCGGCGGCGGCCGAGCGGTCGGCGTCGCTGTGCACGGTGGTCCAGCCGAAGTTGCTCGCCGACCGGGCCTCGGCGCCGGTCGCCACGCAGAGCGCGGCGCGTCCGCCGCTGAGCAGATCGATCGAGGCGGCGGCCCGGGCGATCGTGTACGGCTCGGAGTGGGCCGAGCTCACCGATGCGACGAGCCCGATGCGCTCGGTGATGCCGGCGAGGTAGCTGATCGCGGCGAAGGGCTCGATGCGGGCGAGCAGGTAGGGGTCGGTGTGCTCGAACTCGGCCGCGGTCGCCAGCCAGTCGCCGAAGAAGAGGAAGTCGAGGCCGGCCGCCTCCGCGGTGAGGGCCGCGCGGCGCAGCACCGCCGGGTCCTGCCGCGGGTCGCTGTGCGCGCCGGGCAGCCGCCATCCCGACGGCCACGCGCCGAGTGTGCGCACCGTCGCGCCGAGTATGAGATGCCTGCCGTTTTCCGTCACCTTTCGACGCTAGGCACGGCCCTCCCAGAGGTCGAGCGGCGGCGTCACGAGGCGTAGCGGCGGGTCACAATCGGTAGCAAAACGCCGCATTCAGCGGAAGCGGCGCCCCTCGTCCCGCCGGAACAGCAGCAGGGCGCCGGCGAGAAGCAGCGCGATCCAGCCGACGAGCCCCAGCCAGGTGAGCGGCTCGAGCTCGCCGCCCTGCACGGCCCAGATCACGAAGTCCCGCGCCTGCCGAGAGGGCAGGAACTGCGAGATCGCATTCAGCCAGTCGGGGAACAGCAGCGGCGGGAGGAAGAGCCCGCCCGCGAAGGCGAGGGTGAAGAAGAGGATCTGGATCACCGCGATGGCCGCCTTCGTCGAGAAGGCGTAGCCGATGCAGATGCCGAGCAGCATGAACGGCAGCCCGGCGACGACGATGGCGAACAGCCCGGTCAGCAGCTCGAGCGGGGTCGCGCGGGCGGCGGTGAGCAGCGCGCCGATGACGACCAGCGGGACGAGTGCGACGACCGCCATCAGCCCGGTGGAGAGCACGTGTGCGAGCACGCGGGCGATGCCGGGCGCCGGCAGCGTGCGCAGGTACGGGTCCCACGGCTTCTCGCGGTTCTCCGCGATGCCGAGCCCGAAGCTGAACAGGCTCCCGACCATCACCGAGAAGACGGCCATCGAGGCCACCGCCTGGGTGGCGAACTCCTCGTCGCCGGCGACGCTCTGCTGCGGAACCACGAAGAAGAGCAGTGCGAGGGCGGGGAACACGATCGTGCCGATCACGGCGATCGGCACCCGCAGCGTCTCGAGCAGCGAGTACTTCGTGTGCAGCAGGGTGAGGCGCGCGACGGACATCAGGCACGCTCCATTCGGTCATCGGTGAGGGTGAGGAACGCCTCCTCGAGCGTCGCGCCGCGCACCGCCAGATTCTCGAAGGGGACGCCGGAGCGCACCAGCGCCACGATGAGCGCGTCGGAGTCCTGGGCGTAGAAGGTGGTCGCCCCGGAGGCGTCCGTGCTGTGCCGAACGACGCCGGGGAGCTGCGCGACCCGGCCGATCTGCGGCGAGCGCAGGGTCACCTGGCGCAGGTTCACCCGCGCGAGCACGGCGCCGAGGGAGTCGTCCTCGAGCACGCGCCCGCCGTCGATCACCACCACGCGTTCGGCGAGCGCCTCGATCTCCTCGAGGTAGTGGCTGGTGATCACGATTGTGGCGCCGGCGTGCTGCTGGGCGCGGATCGCCTCCCAGAGCACCCTGCGTGCATCGACGTCGAGCCCGGTCGTCGGCTCGTCGAGCAGCACGAGCTCGGGCCGGCCGACGAAGGCGAGCGCCACGCTCAGCCGCCGCTTCTGTCCGCCCGAGAGCGCGCCGGTCTGCTTGCGCGCCAGCTCGCCGAGCCCGAACTCGTCGAGCATGGCTCCGACGGGGACGGGGTTCTCGAAGTGCGCGCCCACGAACTCGAGCACCTCCCCCACCCGCAGCGTCTCGGGGAGGGCGGTCGCCTGCGGGGTCGACCCGAGGCGCGTGCGGTTGCGCGCGTTCTGCGGCGATCCGCCGAAGAGCTCCACCGTGCCGGTGGTCGGTCGCCGCAGACCCTGCACGAGCGACAGGAGCGTCGACTTGCCCGCGCCGTTCGGACCGAGCAGCCCGACGATCTGCCCCGAGCGGATGTCGAGGCTCACGTCGTAAAGGGCCGTCACGTCGCCGAAACGGCGGGTGACGTTCGCCAAGGAGGCGAGGGTGGCCATCATCGTTCTCCCAACACTGATCGCAGCGTTTCCATGTAGTCCTCGAAGGCGCGGCGTCCCTTCTTGCTGAGGCCCAGGTAGGTGATCGGGGTGCGGCCCCTGTGCGTCTTGGTGATGTCGACGTAGGCCGCGTCCTCCAGCTTGCGCAGGTGCGTCGACATGTTGCCGGCCGTCATGTCGAGCAGTTCCTGCAGCCGGGGGAAGGAGATCGAGCCGTCGAGCTCGAGGGTCGACAGGGCGGCCATGATGCGCAGGCGCGCCTGGGCGTGGATGACGGGGTCGAGCTCATCCACGGCGTCCACCGCCCGTGGTCAGAGAGCGGATGCGGCGCTGCTCGATCGATCCGACGACCGACAGCGCGATGAAGGCCAGCCCTCCGGCGAGCGCGAGGAACAGGTAGTGCCCGGGGTAGCCGAAGAACGGCGCGACCACCGCGATCTGGCAC
>Ga0247810_10001238_pt1 | contig 16910 bp, 19 predicted proteins | sample UWRJL119311C1_FD_179918 | JGI IMG/M metagenome (GOLD analysis project Ga0247810, IMG submission 179918) | Plant litter microbial communities from Arlington Agricultural Research Station in Wisconsin, United States - UWRJ-L119-311C-1 | ecosystem: Environmental > Terrestrial > Plant litter >...
AATCAGTTAACGTTTTGATCTGCAGGGCAAAACAAATGTACAAAACTAGTTCAATTAAAAGTGCGGAAAACCGTAAAACGGACTTTATCCGGGAAGTATAAATAAATTTTATAGTTCTATGCACTTCACTTCCCAAGCAATAACAGCATTGCCTTAACAAGATTCAGAATGGTTCTGAACAGCAATGTCTATGTCTAATTTTTAAATCACAAAAAAATGAAAACTCTATATTTATTGGGAGCGTGTGCTCTATTGTCAACGACTTTATTTTCTTGTACTGCTGACGAATTCGAAACAGTTGAGAAAAAAACAGAAATAAAAAAAGATATTATTCCTGGAACCGGAACTGCTCAAGGTCCTGATGATGACCCTGTGCCGGTTACACCTCCAAAAAAATAATAATTAAAACCATTAATATTCAATTAATTACTAAATTCGGGGAAAGTAAGATTTATGTTGCGATCCCCGATTTTTTGTTTTTTTATTTTTCTCTTTTTTCTGTCTTGTCAGGAAAAAACAACTATATCTCTTAAGCAAAATTTACTAAATCACGATGGCAAAATTTTACAGCAAAAAGCCATGGTTCATTTTCAAAAAAGCAATTATAATAGTGCTTTTTATTACTTCAATAAATCCAAAATATTATTTGAAACCTCTAAAGACAGTGTCAATATTGTTTTTAATTTAATTCAAATGGCCAACATACAACAAATTAATGGCGATTATTATGGAAGTAAAGAGACCTTAACAGAGGCATTACCTTACAGTAAAAATGATAATAATTATATTGTAGCAATTAATAATTTCTTCGGAATTGCTGATAAAGAACTTTCTATTTATAATGATGCTATTTTTTATTATAATCAAGCCATAACGTCTGCAAAAGACTCCATTTCGATACAATCTCCCTTAAATAATATTGCAGTTATTTATATCAAACAAAAAAAATACGATAAAGCAATTGAGATTCTTGAATCGATTTTAAATAAAAAAATTTTAGATAACAAATTATCTTTAAAAAGTAAACCAAGAGTAATTGACAATCTTGGTTTTGCTTACTTTAAAAAAGGGATGAATAATAAGGGGGTTCAACTCTTAAATGAAGGTCTGAAATTAAGAATACAAGTCAATGATCATTACGGAAGTATTGGAAGCTACCTTCATTTGGCTGAATTTTTCTCAAAAACCAATATTCAAAAATCAAATGAATATGCTAAAAAAGCTTATGAAACAGCAACCCATTTTAACAGTGTCGACGAACGTTTAAAAGCTTTGTCATTTTTAATTTCTAATAATTCAGGAATGAAAAATACACAATATGCTAAAAAATATATTTTACTAAACGACAGCATTATCAACATTCGGAATAACTTTAAAAACAAATTCGCCAAAATAAAATACGATTCCAAAAAAGAGAAAGACGAAAACCAGAAACTGCGTTTAGAAAAAGTGGAGAACTTACTGTTGCTTCAGGAATCAAAATACCAAAAAATAGTTGCCGGGATTGGAATTGTATTTTTGATTATTGTAATAGTGACCCTGATACGATATTACAGAAATAAAGGCCGAATCGAAAAAATAAAAACAGCCTACGATACCGAGACGAGAATTGCCAAAGACATTCATGATGAACTGGCAAATGATGTTTTTAATGCCATTACTTTTACTCAAACGCAACCCTTGGAAAGTAAAAGTAAAAAAGAAACCTTAATTCAGAAACTGGATTATATTTATACACGTGTGCGCGGAATTTCGAGAGAGAATAATGACATTGATACCGGAAAAAATTATCCGGCCAACTTAAAAGAAACACTTTCTACTAATAATACTGCTACCAGAAATATCATCATTAACGGTATGGAAAAAATTAGTTGGGATGATATTGATCAAATAAAAAAAATTACCATCTACCGAATTTTACAGGAATTATTGGTTAATATGAAAAAACATAGCGAAGCATCAGTAGTAGTTGTAAAATTTGACAACGCCCCAAAAAAAATATTCATAGACTATACCGATAACGGAAAAGGGTGCGATAAAAATAAAATTATAAAAAATGGTTTGCAAAATATGGAAAACCGTATTCTGGCCACAAAAGGAACTATTACTTTTGATACTGAACCTGGTAAAGGTTTTAAAGTAAAAATAACGATGCCCAAATAAAAGCCTATGTTTAAAAAAGTAATAATAGCCGAAGATCTTGACGCAATGAATTTAGGAATACAACAAGTCTTAAAAGATTTGAATATTGTCAATTTTCAGCATTCCAAATTTTGTGATGAAGCGTTTCTAAAAATCCGCGCCGCAATTCATCAAAATGAACCATACGATTTACTAATTAGTGATCTTTCGTTCAAAACTGATCATAGAAAATCAGATATTGCCAATGGCGATGAACTAGTTCAAAAAGTTCGCACATTACAGCCTGATATGAAAATAATTGCTTATTCTGTAGAAGATAAAAATTACCGAATTAAATCACTTTTTGATCATGCAGGAATTGATGGTTTTGTTTCAAAAGGCCTCAACAGCATTGAAGAACTAAAAAAAGCAATTCATCTTATTTCAACTTCTGACCAAAAATACATTTCCCAGGAAGTTGCATCTGCTTTACAGGAAAAAAACAACTACGAAATAGACGATGTGGACATTCAAATTCTGAAACATTTATCATCGGGTACTTCTCAGGATGAGATTATAGACATTTTTAAAAACTCAGATATCAAACCAAACAGCAAAAGTGCCATAGAAAAAAGACTGTCTAAACTCAAAGACTTTTTTAAGGCAAACAATACCGTTCATCTGGTTTCTATTACTAAGGATATGGGGATTATTTAATTTTCTTATTGCAGCACATTAATTTCAAGCTCCTTCAGGGGCTTTTTTTATTGCTGAAATTTATTTTTTTTGATTATGGTTTTCCGTAAAATACTGGTTTTAAATAAGTTTAAGTTTGAATTATAAAACAATTTAAATAATAATTAAACCAAAAGAATATGAAAAATTACTATGTAAATAACACTGCTCAATTAAACGGAGATCATGAAGTCCATACGGATGACTGCCTTTACCTTAAAAGTATTGTAAGTAAAAAATACTTAGGCGTTTTTTCTAACTGTAAACCTGCAGTAGATGAAGCAAAAAAAACGTACTCAAAATCAAATGGCTGTAAAACGTGTTGTAATGCCTGTCATACAACCTAATCATGGGCTTTCGATTTCAAAAAAGAATTAAAATTGGAGGCGGACTCGGTTTAAACATTAGCAAATCGGGAATTTCTCCAAGTTTAAGAACCAGAAGAGGAACTATTAGTTCCAGAGGATTTTCTATCAAAACAGGAATTTCGGGAGTTAACTACCAAAACAATTTTAGTAACACAAGAAATAGCGGCTGTATGCTTTTGTTTGCTTTTACCGGAATTATATCATTTTTAATTTACACAATAAATCACTACTAACTATGGGATATCGAAAAGGATATTACAGAAAAGACGGAACTTATGTTCAGGGGCATTATGCCAATAACAGATCTAAGTCTTTTTCAACTAAAAACAATAATGGATGCCTAATTCTGATTTTATTTTTTACCGCAATTAGCTCAATTATTTCGTGCTCAGAATCTTCAGATTCAGTTGAGAAAGCTTCAAATTCGGGTTCAAACTCCAATTGTCCAACTAAAACCTGTGGTGATTTTACAACTCAAACACAAGCCCAGGCAACCTTCAACAGTAATAAAAGCTGTTACAAAAACTTAGATTCAGATGGTGACGGAATTGCTTGTGAAAACTTATCAAAATAAAAACTATAAACCATGATAACACTAGAACTTAAAAGTCATTTTTTGAGATTATATCAAATGGCATTAACAGACGATCAATTTAATGTAATGGAGCTTCAAATGTTATATCATTTTGCAGATGAAAGAGGTATTCCAAAAGAAGAACTTGACAAACTTTTCCTCAATCCTGTAAATATTGAATTCGCTGTTCCGGAAACTTTAAATACAAAAATTGAATACTTATATGATCTGACCAGAATTATCTGGGCCGATGAAAAGATAACCGATGACGAATTAAATATGCTTCGAAAGTATTGCAGAAAATTTGATTTCGTTGAAGAAAATATCAATGATTTATCTGATTATCTTATTGATTGTGTTCAGAAAAACATTGGTAAAGAAGAAATTATTAGTCAACTAAACACTTAAACTATGAAAACACTTTCGCAATTATTTAGTTTAAAAAAATCTGAAGATTCTTCTTTTAAATCTTTTGAAGAAAATGAAGAAGACAGAGAACAAATCAGAATTACGTATTATCAAAGCGGCTTTGCAGCATCAGTAAAAGCAACAGGAAAACCTATTGTTTTAAAAGCATGCCTTCAAAATTTATATATGAGTTTTGAAGATCAGTGCCGAAAACAAAAAATGGAGCAAGACAGATTAAAACAGCCTTACCGAGAAGAACAGGAAAAAAACAGAACTGAACTCAAAAAATCTGAAGCTGCTATTGGCATTTTCGAGAAAAAAGAGCAAGATATCAACGATAATATCGACGAGATCAAAAACGAAATTATCGAAGTCAGACGTAATCCTGACAAATATGGCATCGAAAATGGTAAAGGTTTAAAAGCACAATTTTATATTGGTTTATTTTTGCTTCTCCCTATTACACTCTATGTATTAGTCTTTTATATTTCAGCTTCATATTCTGCTTTTTTCAAAGAATTTTCAAACGATAGCTTAACAGCTGCCATTTTTGACGCCGATGCTTTTACAAATGCTTTTAAAGCGAGCTGGCTTGAAGGTGTTTTGGTCGTAACAATCCCTTTTGTATTTATGGGATTAGGTTATGTAATTCATATGGTTCAAAAAGGAAAAGGCATAAAAAACATTTTAAGAATGATGTCATTATTTGTTATCACCTTTTTATTTGATGCTTTACTGGCTTATCAAATTGAAAAAAAGATATATGAATTTAATAAAACAACTGATTCTGCTCCATACAATTTAAATATCGCTTTGGGTGAAGCTGAATTTTGGATGATCATATTTGCCGGATTTGTGGTGTACATTATCTGGGGGCTTGTATTTGATTTTGTAATGAAAGAATTTGAAAATATCGATAAGATAAGAGCATTCATCCGAGGTAAAAAAGAAAATTTAATTAATCTGGAAAAAATAAAAGCAGATTACATGAATAAAACCAACGATTTCAAACAACAAATTGTTACTCTAAACGGAAAAAATTCAGAACTGCAATCAAAAATAGATGGTTTTGTTTTTCCGGTAAAAGAATATCTGCATTACCATCATCAATACAAAGAAGGATGGTTTCAGGCTATAAATACAGAAATTGCTTTAGCTCATAAAGAAAAAACAGAACTGTTGGAAAGCTGTGAGTTTCATTCTGAAGAACACCTCAACAAGTTAAACTTAGTTGATCCTGATTTTCAACATTTGGTATATTCTAAAAACTAATTAAATGAAAAATATTTTACAAAAGGTATTAATGTCATTAATATTGATTTTGCTTTTTTCGTGCAAGCAAGAGAATAAAAATGAAGAAAAACAAATCGTAATTAAAAATACGGCTTCAGAAAACTACAATATCAGTATTCTTGTTGATTTGTCTGATCGAATTAGTCTCAAAAAGAATCCAAATCTAACAATGGAATTTTATCAAAGAGATCTAGGATATATTAAATCGGTTTCAGAAGCCTTTGTACAACATTTAAAATCAAAAAGAATAAGACAGATTGATGACAAAATGCAGCTGTTTTTTAATCCTGAACCAGAAAATCCTGAAATTAATTCGATTGCAAATGAATTAAAAATTAAAGTTGACAAAAATAATGCTTCAAAGGATTTACTGAATTCAATAAGCGGTAACTATGCGTCAAAAACAGCAAAAATATACGATTCGGCCATTAAAGACGATAACTATATCGGATCTGATATTTGGAATTTTTTCGACAGCAAAGTGCAAGATCAATGCATTGATAAAGGTTATAGAAACATTCTTGTTATTTTGACAGATGGTTATATGTTTTATGAAGGAACACAAATCAAAAACGGTAGTCTGTCCAGTTATTTAACGCCGCAGTTAATTAAACAAAATGGTCTTAACACAAACGAATGGCAGAAAAAATTTGAAAGTGAAAATTTTGGTTTTATCAAAATTGACAATGACTTATCGAATCTGGAAGTTTTAGTTCTTGGTATAAATCCAGGTAAGAACAATCCTTTTGAAGAAAAAATCATTAAAGCCTATTGGAGCAAATGGCTAGCAGAAATGAAGATCAAACATTTTGAAATTAAAAGTGCTGATCTGCCTTCGAACACGGATAAGATTATTAAAGATTTTATTTTAAATAAAGAATAATACTTCACAGTTAAAGAGGAATTCTATTGTCCTCTTTTTGTATTTATAAAAGTTTCAAAAACTTCTATCTTTTTACGGATTCCCATAAAATACTGATTTCTAATGTTTTTACATTTGAATAATTAAAATATTAATTAAAAACAAAAAATTATGAGGTATTATGTAAACCAAAATGCACAAACAAACGGTGATCATGAAGTTCACACAGAAAATTGCCAGTATTTGCCAACATCTACAAATAGAAAATACTTAGGCGATTATTCCAGTTGTAAACCTGCAGTAGATGAAGCAAGAAAAACCTACTCTAAATCAAATGGTTGTAAAACATGTTGTCCTAGTTGCCATACAAGCTAAGACAATAGCTATTAGCTTCAGAAAAGCTTGGAGAAAGATTAGAACTGGTTTCTTTAAAATCTGAAATTTCTCCAAGTTTTAAAGTAATCCAAAAACTATTAGTTCCAATTATTTTATCATATATTAATCCTTTACACAACGCTTATGCTAAAAAACTACATAATATTATTTATTGTACTCACAATACTTTCCTGCAAAAAAGCAGATGCTCCTCCTCCACAGCAAATAAACACTTTTTATAAAGAGGTAATTACGGCAGATGACCGAAAAAGTATTACTGCTGAAGAAGCTAAAACCTATCACGTAGATAAAAACTCTTTGTACGAATACAGAACAGGAAATTCCGGGCATTATGAATACAATTATGATGTAAAAGGTGTAAATATTAAAGGCGATTCTGTTTTTGGAAATATAAACGTAGAAGGAAAATACGGTGCCGGAATTTTAATGCGTGACAGCATCGCAGATATTGAAATCAACACTGAATGGATTTCCTACGGAAAGCTAAAAGGGACTGATAAAAAAGGAAATGAGTATCAATTAATGGTCAAATAAATATCCAAAATGAAATACACGCTACTTCTCCTTTTTGTCTGTTTTTCTTCTTTTCGACCTGCCACAACTTATGTATTTATTTGCGGCCCAAGCGGCGCAAAAAAATATCATTATAAAGAAAACTGTCGTGGCTTAACAGCTTGTAGACATGTATTAACAAAAGTATCCGTTTCTCAGGCAAAAGGATACGGATTAACGCTTTGTGGTTGGGAAGATTAAATTTTATAGCAGGATTTATATAATAAATAAACCGCAAAAAATCACAATATGTAAAATGCAAATGGCTAACCCTAATTTATTTATGTTTTCAATTCTTTTATCAAAAATTTTACGGGCAAATAGTATTGAAAAAATATTAAAAATCATGTATAATGGTACAGAAAATAATGTAAATAAAGCAAATCCAAGTACACTGTCACCATGATGCAAGTTTGGATCTTTTGGCATAAACATTACGATCCACATTCCAATATAAAACAGATACATTATCAAATTGAGTATGAGATGAAAAATCCATTTCTTTCCAAATTTTTGAAAAAATGCTCCTATAATCAAAAGTAAAAGAATCGCTTCAATCAAAATAGGGTTGTTTTATAAATCATATTCCATTCTTTTTGCTGTGTTTACAGCAGTTTCTTTTCCAAACAATTTTCCAACAATATAAAGCGACATATTGATTCCTGCAGAGATTCCGCCCGAAGTAATGAATTTACCATCTTTCACATATTTTGTATTAGTTACTACCTGAATTGCTGGATAGTCATTTTTTAACCGGTCAATATCCATCCAGTGTGTGGTTGCTTTTCTGTTGTCTAAAAGTTGGGTTTCTGCAAGGATTTATGGCACCGGTACAAACAGAAATGGTAATAATTGTTTTTGCTTATAACGTTTCGTGGCTTGCAGAAGTGGCGTATTTAATAAGTCGAAACTTTCAGTTAACAATAAAAGTACAAAATCTACTCTAAATTAAGTCGAAAAACTGCCATTTGCAGACTGCTGTTAGCTGACATTGTTACGAGATTAATTTTTTGAAGTCAAACCTACGGGAATAGTTAAACTTTCTTTATCGTACATATTGATATAAATTTGTAAAGTATCTGTAATACCTTCCCAATATACTTTATATATATCAAGTGAACCTTTCATTCCTTTTTCTACATTAGGAGTTTCAAAAAGACAACAACTTCCTTCTCTGTAAAATCTAACTTTTTCTCCATTTGGACCTTTTAACGCACTTAAAAATCTTCGCTCATTTTTTGGCCCCATACTTTCGGAAATTCCTCCAACCTTAATTGGATTAGATTCTGAAAAGCCATAACTCTTATCAAAACTTTGATCAAGCAAGTGAAAGTAATCCAATTCAACATGTTCTTCTTTCTTTAAAATCGCTTCTTCCAGTTGCTTTTGTTTATTATTACAAGACAGAAGAATAATAAAATTAAAGGGAAATATGTTTTCATAGAGATTCTTTATAATGTTAGGCTAAATTTATACCAGCCATAAAACAACTCCAATCGAGCGGTTTAGTTGGCATAGTACCATAAAAGCCAGTATTAATGCTGCTAATATAACAATCTTTATAGTACAAAATCTATCATTATAATCTCATATATCGAAAACAAAAAAACCTCCCAAAATCTTACTTTCGGGAGGTTTTCATCTACAATCAATAACCTAACAATAATTATTTCCAACCGCCTCCTAAGTCTCTGTAGACATGAACTGCGGCGTTAAGCTGTTCTTTTTTAGTATCTATCAGTTCTAATTTTGATTCTAATGCGTCACGCTGTGTCATTAAAACCTCAAAATAATCCACTCTTGCCGATTTAAACAAATCATTAGAAACATCAATTGAAGTGTTTAAGGCATCAACCTGTTGTGATTTTAGATCATAACTTTTTTGAAGATTATCGATTTTAGAAAGCTGATTAGATACTTCTAAATAAGCATTTAAAATAGTTTTATCGTAATTGTATAAAGCCTGAAGCTGTCTTGCATTGGCACTTGAAAATTCCGCTTTAATGGCGTTTCTGTTGATTAAGGGCGCAGCAAGATCTCCGGCTAAAGAATACAAAATGGATTCCGGAAACGTGAACAAATAAGAAGGTTTGAAAGCCTGAACTCCAAAAGCGGCTGAAATGTCAAGTGACGGATAAAACTCGGCACGGGCTACTTTTACATCTAATTTGGCAGCAACCAATTCTAATTCGGCCTGTTTCACATCAGGACGGTTCATCAACAATTGAGATGGAATTCCAGAACTTACCGAAGCTGGCAACAAAGTCAGGAAGTTACTGTTTGTTCTTTTAATTTCCTGCGGATAACGCCCTAACAGGAAATTAATTTTATTTTCATTTTCTTTGATTTGCTGTAGAATATCAAACTCCAGACTTCTGGAAGTTAAAACCTCAGCCTCAAATTTCTTAACTCCCAATTCTGTTGCTCTCGATGCCTGCTTTTGGATTTTTACAATTTCCAAAGCGTTTGACTGCAATGTGATCGTTTGTTTCACAATATCCAATTGCGTATCCAAAGCCAATAATTCATAATACGAATCTGCTATTTCAGCAATAAGATTAGTTACAACGAAATTCCTTCCCTCAACAGTTGCCAAATATCTGTTCACCGCAGCTTTTTTAGAATTGCGCAGTTTTTTCCAGATATCGACTTCCCAGTTGGCATACGCTGCAATGGTAAAATCTGCAAGCGGATCTGGCGTTTCAATTCCTGGTTTGATTTCAGTAGAGGCATCACCAGCCCCCTGACTGGTGTACCTTCCTACTTTCTCTACTCCAGCTCCGGCGCGTACTCCAACAGTTGGTAATAAAAGGCCTTTTCGAACTCTAATATCATTTTTTGCTATTTCGATTTCCTGCAGCGTCATGTTTAACTCCTGATTATTTTTGAGGGCTACATCAATCAAATCAACAAGATTTTGATCCTTAAAGAACTCATTCCATTTTACAGTAGATGTATTTATTGTGTCCTGAGCCTTGGCAATGCCAAAGGATTCAGGAACTGGTGCGCTGGTCGTTGCCATCTCTGGCGCAGGAGCTTTACATCCCGCAACAGCAAGACATAAAGCTGCCGCAACACTATATTGATATAATTTTAATTTATACATGATTGTTGTCAATTTCTTCTGTTAATGGATTTTCTTCTTCATGTTTCACCAGCTTGTGTTTCTCCGCTATTTTTGCGAAGATGTAATACAATCCGGGAATCACAAACACACCGCAAATGGTTCCGATAAGCATACCTCCGGCAGCAGCAGTTCCAATAGTTCTGTTCCCAATTTTCCCCGGACCTGTTGCAAAAGCAAGTGGTAATAATCCGGCAATAAAAGCAAACGAAGTCATCAAAATTGGACGGAACCTCGCTTTTGAACCTTCCATAGCAGCTTCTAAAACTGATTTTCCGGCAGCATGCCTCTGAATCGCAAACTCAACAATCAATACGGCATTTTTACCAAGCAGACCTATAAGCATTACCATCGCAACCTGCGCATAAATGTTATTTTCAAGTCCCGTTAATTTCAGCAAAAGGAAAGCTCCAAAAATACCCGCCGGTAAAGAAAGAATAACTGACAATGGCAGAATAAAACTTTCGTACTGAGCAGCCAAAACCAAATACACAAATCCCAAACAAATCAGGAATACCCAAATCGCCTGATTCCCCTGTGCTACCTCATCGGCAGAAATACCTGCCCAGTCTATATCGTATCCTCTTGGTAATTTTTTGGCCGCCACTTCCTGAATTATTTTAATCGCCGTCCCGGAACTATATCCCGGAGCAGGACCTCCACTGATTTCGGTAGAAGTGTACATGTTATGTCTTGTAATTTCCGAAAGTCCGTACACCTTTTCTAATTTCATAAAGGCAGAAAAAGGGACCATTTCATCACGATCGTTTTTTACATACAGTTTCAAAATATCATCCGGCTGTGCACGATATTCAGGAGCGGCCTGAACGATTACCTTATAATTGATTCCGTATTTAATGAAACTGATTTCGTAGTTACTCCCCACAAGCGTTGACAAAGTATTCATCGCATTTTCAATAGAAACTCCTTTTTGCTGCGCCAGATCATTATCAACTTTCATCATGTACTGAGGAAAACTCGCACTAAAGAAACTGAATACATTAGATAATTCAGGACGTTTGTTCAGTTCCTCCACAAACTCTTTATTGACTTCTTCCAGTTTTTTAAAATCACTTGTACCGGTTTTATCGAGCAGACGAAGTTCGAATCCTCCAGCAGCTCCATATCCGGGAACTGCCGGCGGTTGGAAAAATTCGATATTGGCACCCGGAATATCTTTCGACTTTTCTTCCAGTTCAATCATAATTTCCTGTACCGATTGTTTACGGTCGTTCCAGTCTTTTAAGTTGATCAGACAAGTTCCCGCATTCGCTCCTGTACCTTCTGTCAGGATTTCATAACCTGCCAGTGACGAAACCGATTTTACGCCTTCTATTCCTTCGGCTATTTTTTGCAATTGTTCTGCAATATTATTTGTTCTTTCTAATGAAGATCCGGGAGGCGTCTGGATAATGGCATAAAACATTCCCTGATCCTCATTCGGAATAAAACCGGAAGGAACTGTACTGCTGATCAGCCATGTTCCGGCACAAAATCCAAGAAGCGCAATAATCGTTATGGCTCTTCTGTTTACAATTTTACCTAATACGTTTTGGTATTTGCCCTGTGCAAGATTAAACTTGTTGTTAAATCCATCGATGAATCGGTTTACAGGTGTTTTCTTTTTCGGTTTGCCATGATTGTTTTTCAGCATCATCGCACAAAGTGCCGGAGTTAAAGTCAAAGCCACAATACCCGAAAGGATAATTGCTGTTGCCATCGTAATCGAAAACTGTCTGTAGAAAACACCCACAGGACCTGACATAAACGCAACCGGTATAAATACTGCCGCCATTAAGAACGTAATGGCAATAATTGCCCCCGCAATTTCGTGCATCGCTTTTTTAGTAGCTTTAAATGGAGAGAGATGTTCTTCTTCCATCTTGGCGTGAACGGCTTCGATGACGACAATCGCGTCATCGACGACGACTCCAATTGCCAAAACCAATGCAAACAGTGTAATTAAGTTCAATGAAATATCGAAAAAGGTCATGAACACAAAAGTTCCTATCAGCGAAACGGGTACTGCAATTGCCGGAATAACCGTAGAGCGCCAGTCACCTAAGAAAAGAAATACAACCAATCCCACCAAAATAAAAGCTTCGATCAGGGTATGGATTACTTTTTCGATAGAAGCATCCAGGAATTTAGAAACATCATACGAAATTTCATAATCCATTCCTTTTGGAAATTTTGTTTTAATTTTTTCCAGTTTGGCTTTTACGTCTTCAATAACCTGATTCGCATTAGAACCAAAAGATTGTTTTAATACGATTGCTGCTGATGGCCTTCCATTTAAGTTCGAATAAATATCATACATCGAACTTCCAAACTCCACTTTAGCAATATCTTTCAAACGCAAAAGTTCTCCGTTACTGCTTGATCTTACTACAATATTTTCGTATTGTTCTTTGGTTGTAAAACGTCCTGAATATTTCAATACATATTCAAACGCCTGAGAACGTTTACCGGAACTTTCTCCGGTTTTACCCGGCGAAGCTTCCAAACTCTGGCTTGATAATGCTTCCATTACCTCATCGGCAGATATTTTATAAGCCAGCATTCGGTCTGGTTTTAGCCAAATACGCATAGCATATTCACGTGTACCTAAAATATCTCCAGAACCCACTCCATTTACCCTTTTTAATTCTGAAAGCACATTGATATCAGCATAGTTGTATAAGAACTTCATATCGGTATTTTTGTCCGTACTGTAAAGATTCACATACATCAGCATACTCGGAACTTCACGGGTAATCTTAACCCCTTCTCTAATTACTAATGGAGGTAATTTATTTGTAACTGAAGCCACGCGGTTCTGAACGTTAATGGCTGCCTGATTGGGATCAGTTCCTAAACTAAATACGAGTTGTATACTTCCTTCACCATCATTTCCTGCGTCAGATGTCATATATTTCATTCCCGGAACTCCATTCAAAGCTCTTTCCAGAGGAATAATAACCGATTTGATCATCAACTCCCCATTTGAACCAGGATAATCAACTGTTACGTTCACCATCGGTGGGGATATGGAAGGGAATTGGGTAATAGGCAAATTCAAAACTGACAATACCCCTAAAAAGACAATGATCAGCGATATAACTATCGACAGAACGGGTCTTTGTATAAATTTATTAAACATTTATTTAGTTTTTAATGTTAAACCTATTCTGCTTTTAAGCGTAAATTGTTGATTACCTTTTGAGGAGCGATGTAAGCAAAATGAATTTTATCATCTTCTTTTACTTTCTGAACCCCTTCCAATAAAATTTTATCATTCGCATCAATACCACTGCTTATCACGTATAAATCCGGAATTTCACCTGTAATTGTAATTTCTCTGGAACCCACTTTATTGTTTTTATCTACTACAAAAACATATTTTTTGTCCTGAATTTCATAAGTCGCTTTTTGCGGAATCACAATAGCATTTTTCAAAGGAACAAGCATCTGAATTTTTCCTGTTTCTCCGTTTCTAAGTAGTTTTTCTGAATTGGCAAATCTTGCTCTAAAAGCGATATTTCCTGTTTCATTGTCGAATTCACTTTCGATAACTTCAACATTTCCTTTGTATTTGAAAGATTCTCCGTTAGCCAAAAGCAAATTAACTTTTGTCTCTGCACGGTCTTTTACATGAGTTTCGTATTGAAGATATTCCGGTTCAGATACATTGAAATAAGCAAACATCTGAGAGTTATCTGAAAGGCTGGTCAGCAATTCTCCTTCGTCAATCAGACTTCCTAGTTTTAAAGGAATTCTATCGATTGTACCGTCAAACGGAGCTCTGATTTCAGTAAATGATAAATGAAGTTTTGCTAAGGCTACTTCGGCTTTTGCTGATTGCAATTTTGCCTGAGCTACACTTAATTCGTTTCTGGAAACGATATTTTTATCTGCCAGCAATTTCGAATTTTGCAATTCTATTTCTACTGATTTTTGTTCAGCCTGTGCTTTAAGCAATTCAGCCTGATACATGTTTGGCATAATTTTAAACAAAAGCTGCCCTTTTTTTACAAACTGACCTTCATCAACATAAATATTTTGTAAAAACCCTTTTTCCTGGGCGCGGATCTCGATGTTTCGAACAGAACGGATCTGCGAAACATACTCTTTAGTAAACGAAGTATCAATTTTTACAGGATTGGTCACTGTAAATTTCTCTTCTTCTTCTTTTTCTTCTTTTTTAGATGTACAACTGGTTAGGCACATCAGGGCAATTAAGCTTGCGAACACAATAATTCTCTTCATGATTTAAGTATGGAAATTAAGCGATTGAATGCTGGGAATGCAAAGATTCCCGTAGGTAAAAAGCATCAGTAACCATAGTCAGAACAGAACTGTCCCATGTGAAGAAGTAAAAAATATACATCTACAGAGATATGATTGGTCATAACTCAGGTAAACTGATGTATAGTAGTTATCAGATTCTTAAAACGCGCTGCGTAATATAAATAGGGTTTGAATTGCCACAGAATGGCACGAAGAATTTAAAATGACTGTGATAATTTACAATGATTTGATCCGAGAATGTCAAATACCAATTATCAAGCAGACTGTAATTTGCAGCAAAAACTTTGTTTACTACATCATTTTTAAGATCACCACCAGAATATTCTTCATCTAAATCGGCTTCTTCAATTATAGAACTGCCCTGATCCTGATTCGTATATTTTACGCGGTGTTTATGCTCATAATGATGAACACGAGAATTTTGATGTGTTTCGGCATTAAGATATTGCCCTCCGCCAAGCAGAAGGAAATTCATGAATACTAAAAATACAATTAATCTTCTCATTTGGTTGCGAAAGTAAGCAAAGAATTGAAACAAAAAAATAAATTTTAATAAGGTTTAACAACTAAAAATGAACGAAAACGTTTTCTCTCGCTCATTAAAATTTTAACAATTAAATTTTCAGATTTAATTTGTAAAAAATAGAAGACTTTTTTTGTTTGGTAAAAAACTCTTTTTCTTTTTTTAATATCTGGTTATCATTTATGTAACTACAGAACGCACATTTTTTATCTTTTTAATTTTATTTTTGGGCAAAGAAGTTCTCTTACAAAAGAAATATTTCTATATTCGTTTAACAATATTAATTAACCCCAAATTAGTTTTTATGAAACACATATTACTTACATTATTTTTTATGGCGACCTGCTCAACATGGTCACAATCGGCAACTGCTTATTTTGATAAAGCAATGAAAAAGGCCGAAGCCGGAAACACAAAAGGTGCAATTGCTGACTACAATAAAGCAATTAGCATGAATTCAAAATTTGTTGAAGCCTATCAAAACAGAGGTGTTGCTAAATTCAAACTTAACGATTTACAAGGAGCTTTGGCCGATTTTAGCAAAACAATCGAATTAGACAGCATGAATGCTGATGCTTTTACCGGCAGAGCCAATGTTAATTACAAGTTATTGAATTATCCAGAAGCAATAAAGGATTGTACTTCTTCTATTGGTTTAAATCCTAAAGATTATGTCGCTTTTAATCTTAGAGCACTGTCTTACAACAGGGTTGGCAATAAAAAAGATGCCTGCAAAGATTTCTCTAAAGCAATAGAATTAGGCAGTCAGAGTGCTATCAAAAACAGGGCTACTTTCTGTAAATAAAACAATCCAAACGATTTATTAGGCAATCTGTAGAATTTCAATTTTACAGGTTGCTTTTTTATTTAAATTAAGGATATTCTTTTTTATATTCGAATGTAGATCAAACAATTCTACATTTAAATCTTTCAAAGACCATTGAAAGAGTAAGTTTCTAACATTTTATCATTTTAATCAAGTTTTAAAGGTAGTCTCAGATTTTATTCTACTTTTGTTTATACAATTATAAAAAATGATAAACAATATAAAGACTGTTTTCAGTATTAAAGATCTTGAAAACTTATCCGGAATAAAAGCACATACGATTCGCATATGGGAAAAAAGGTATAATGTCCTTGAACCTATGCGAACAGATACCAATATTCGTCTTTATAATCTAGCCAGTCTGCAAAAGCTGCTAAATATTACATTGCTTCACGAATACGGTTACAAAATATCTAAAATAGCCACTTTCCCCGAAGAAAAAATTCCACAGTTGGTTCGTGAAATCATTTCCATGAAAAATTCACAGAACTATGCCCTTAATTCCTTCAAGATGTCTATGATGAATTTTGATCAGGAAATCTTTTTTAACACCTTTGACTGGTTGATTTCTGAAAAAACATTTCAGGAAGTTTTTAAGGAATATTTTCTTCCTCTATTGAAAGAATTAGGTCTTTTATGGCAATCACAAACTATAAGTCCTGCGAATGAACATTTCATGAGCCATTTGATCAAGCAAAAAATATTAATTTATACAGAAGGCCTTCAAATTCTCAAACCCACCAAAACAGATAAAGTATTTGTACTCTCGTTACCAATGAATGAGATTCATCAAATAGGATTGCTTTATCTTCAATATGAAATTTTACTGCAAGGGTAT